>Ga0209229_10000027_pt1 | contig 49395 bp, 50 predicted proteins | sample SanBayMetagenome_FD_187466 | JGI IMG/M metagenome (GOLD analysis project Ga0209229, IMG submission 187466) | Freshwater and sediment microbial communities from dead zone in Sandusky Bay, Ohio, USA (SPAdes) (version 2) | ecosystem: Environmental > Aquatic > Freshwater > Lentic > Sediment... | reverse complement strand
TTCTTTTAAAGAGATGGTTTTAAAAGGTTTTAAAAGAGATGGCTTTTAAAGAGATGGCTTAAAATAATTTCACGACGAAAGAAGTATAATAAATACGGAGATGAGAAACAAACGCCAAGTTGTTTTTCTTCTAACTTTCAAGTTATAACACTAACGCACAATCAATCCAAGTACATTCTGAAAGATTAACTCAATCCAACGATAAATTGAAATAATGCTAGACAATCAATCCATATTCGCGGTATAGAATGGTGATTATGAAAAAGAATCTATTATTATTCTGATCATAAACCGTACACTATTCAAAAGTGAATAATTAGCATCCTTGCTATAATCTTTTAGACCGCAATAATGGCCGTTATTGTTGATTAGTGGAGAGATCGTCACATTAGGAATATATAACTACTGCTGTTTAAATGACATGTAACCAAATGCAGAGAGAACATTGGGGGAAAATCACTAATTTTGAATAAACATTTCAGTTATCTTTCTCAATTTCGTCACGCAACATGTGCAAGTCATTCTCCAAGTCTTCCAGAATGAACCTGTTGAACTCATCGGGTGATGCAGATTCGTCTTGAGTCGGGTCCACAAAGATCGACGGCAAAGTTTCCAAGTTCGTCATGTAGCCACAGTATTGAAGATACTTCATCAGAAGTTGGCGGTGGGTCTCCGGGTTATTTTGTGCGTTCGAAGGCTCGACAAAGTTGTCGGTCATGCGATGTAAGAGCTCAACTATGACTGTGACACGTTCCGAAATGAGGTTCGCGATCTTCTGTGAACGAATTTTTGCACCGGATATTTGCGGAAGTATCTCCGAAATCAAGGTCAGAATATTCCCGGTTTCGCTAGGGAATGCTTTTGCGAAAGAGAAAACGGACATTTTTTGTGTTTAATCGCGGTGATATCCTGTGGGATTTTGATAAACAAGACATACATATTGCATTCGTTGACACCAGGGTTTACGTAATAAGAAAACAAACCTATATTGACAACTATTTGATTCTCATCCATGTATGCATTTCGTCCCCCTTTCCTTATCCCACTAACCCACTCCGCAATAAATAATCTTATTACAACTGAAGACGCGGATAATTAACACGTACGTACCCAACCACACATTAAATTAAGTCGTTTCTCAAAATATATATCCAAGTATTTGTGAAATCATATCTACTACATCCAAATTAATTTCAAACGTATATATATATATATATATATATATATATATATATATATATATATATATATATATATATATATATATATAGTGTCATCGAATGAAAAGTAGAAAAAAATTCAAATTAACTAAATTGGTTATTTAGGGGCAACGGCAATAAGAATATGAGCTCCAGCCACTTAGTCAGTCCGCTTGTTGGACAGGGTTGTTTTATGATAATTAATCAATCAAACAATTTTTATTTTATAGCTTTATGATAATAACTCCAAATTGAAAATGTAAACTTCTTATTTGTAAAAAATATAGGATAACAGCAGGGGTTCATATAGACAAAATTGTCATTTAAATTCAAATGTTTAGCAATGTTTATTTGTTTATAAATTTATAAGGCCTCAACAGTGTCCACGAAATGATTTGTTACGCTGAGTGTCAGCGTCATAATAAAATAACATTAACACGAAATGATGAAGAGACAAGAAAAAGTGGAACAAATGTTAACGTCCCTGAAACTCGTCATCGTCAACCACTTAAATCCCAGGAATAAATTTCCTCCGCCCCCTCTTCCCTTTAACCTCCCTTTAAGCATGTTCTGGGGTTATTTTCCACACCTGTTACAATATAAAGAAAAATATACACGGTGTTAGAAATTTGCAGTTACTTTTCATTCAATACATCATAAATGAAATTTCATTGTTATATAATACCTTCAAGCAATATTCTGAAATCTGAACAGAGCTCCACCGCCACGGTTGCTTCCAATGAACCTGGAGTATCTGCGAGGGTATTCAATGGCATCGCCCCTTTCGAATATGCGGATGCAGGCGGAACGGAAACTTTTGATTCTCCTCCTGAAAAATAAATGCAAATGGTCAACCATTATTGATACTTTCGTATAAAGTTGTCAAATACCCATTGACATATTGATAACATTAATTTTCAAACCTAAAGGATTTAATTCAGTCAGAAAGGAATTTATTTAGTACCATTATGTGAAATAAATATTGATGACAATTATTATAATAACAGCATAATCATTGAATATCCGGTGCGCAACATTTTCCGGGTGGTTGAAATTGCCAACTCAAGAATAAAATGATGATTGTTGAGAAGCGATTGAATTCAAATTATAATATAACAGTAACGGTTATTCATTCCACAGGATTAACATCAATTTCAATAAACTTTACTTACGCGACATCAAAGCGTGAGAATAATAATTCTTCCGTCAACTTATTGAACCGCTCCGGCCCATCATTAGGCCACCTTCTAACCGCCTTCGAACCAGGCAGGATGAGGTCCGCAAGGAAGTTCAATATATCCCAATAAAACAAAGTCTGCAAGCAAAGCAAGCAAAATCAGTATTTCAATTGTGACATGGAATTAACTCTTTCAATTAAGACTAAATTTTAAACAATTATGACATACCCGCCAGCAGCACTTCGCCGAAGTTTCGTGAGATTCAAGCGTTAGCCGTGCAGAAAACATTGCGCAGTAGGCTGCCGTGATGAAAGAATCTGGGCAATCCGGAAAAACCCGGGCCAAGTTGGATTTCAAATACTCAATCTGGATTATGACATGGGAAAATACAAAAGATACACATGTTTCAGTCAGTACGTGTACGTTGATCTTAAGAATTTTCCAGCTGAAATAAATAAACAAGTAGGAAAAAAAATAATTTACCGAAACCTCTCGAAACTTCTGGTTGGTTCCAATTTTTTCAGCGAAAAGTTTGACCTCCTCCATAGATTCCATTGGCAAAAACACCCCGTTCTCGACAAAAACATCGTTTTCAACTAAGGCTTCATCAGCCATTTCCGCGCGTAATCAAAATTAATTGCTTGTGTGTGTCTGAATAATAGAGCAGTGAAAGGAGTTTTGTGAATATATTTTCAAACTGAATATTGTTTCATCTGAACTGTAACAAGTTTGAAAAACTTTACATGCAAAACGCATGCATTATTATTACAAAATGAAACAAATTATATTTCACACCTTTACCACAATAATTATTTGGAATCATTGTGTAAAGAATATTTTAGTTTTGAAAGTATACGATTATAGAAATAACACTCTGTACCATTTTGAATGGCAGTGGACTGCTGTCCCGTTTTATACATTTTGCATTACTTTATTGGTCGAAAAACTTTTCCTTATTCCGGATGCATGTCGAATATCATATTCCTGATCCATATCACCACCTGAAAAGAAAGGAAATGAATGCAAGGTATACGTACAAAATTAATGAAAGCGTAAGAGGATTTTGTAGAAAAATCAATCGGTCAAAACATATAAGGGAACTTGGAAGCTGGAGTTCATACCTTATTGAAATGCATAATTAAGGCCCCCACGGCTCCTCGCCATTCTCCAGTCGCTTCTGAAGCTCCCTCATTTCCCGGTGAGCAATCTTGTAAGGAACTGGAGTTGAGGTCATGAGCCGGCACTTCACTTTTTCCTCGATTTCAAAGTAGCAAATCATGTCGTCCCCGTCCCAGGGCCAAATTGTACAATCGCCTTCGGGGTTATTAGGTACGAAGTACTGTGAATAAATGCAAATTAAGGTTATATATAGGTATACTGATCAAAACGATCAAACAACATATGTCTTCAGCACATACATTTTATCTTTAGCAATAATTAAAATATTTACTTACATGAGTTCCATTTGGCATCTTCTCAATGTCCGCCGAGTTGACGATCGCGTAAAACTTATCGCTGTACGATTCAGAATGAAATATTTTTACAATCACATACATGCTTTTTCCCGTCATTTTGTAATGACTATGAATTATCGTTGCGGGATTATATTTTGTTCCTGTAGGATTCTGATACATCAGAAGAAAAGAGATATTTTTGATGAGTATGTTTTAATATGCTGGGGCCATGACTGCGCTTATCAAATTCGAAAAAAACCGTTTGAAATTACACGTATGATACTCATCTCCACGTGCATTTTGTCAGTCAATCCTTTCTTATTATGCACAATAACCCGAGTCGCAATAAACAATTTCAAAAATTAATTATTAGAACGCCGTACTATTCAAAAATCTAACCCCTCCTGCAACACATTGTCCGAAAGACCATGTGCTCTAGATTATCAAAGATTGTCCGACTATATACAAAAATTGAAATTTCAGAAGAAGAGTGCTCAGTTTGAAACAAAGAATCATAGACGACGTGAATCGTATGACGTTATTCGGTCGTCCTTTCAAAAATTGAAATTTCAAAAACTGAAATTTCAGACGAAGACTGCTCAGTTTGAAACAAAGAATCATATACAACGTGAATCGTATGACGTTAATCGGTCGTCCTTTTTCCGAGTCGTGTCCTATCAAATGCGCCTAATCGTCGGAGTTGCCGTCGTCGTCGAACTTCCTATCATCTAAAGGGTCGTCGCCGATCTCCTTGTGCCCTGAGCCCAGCAAGAACTTCTTATATCCATTGGATATCTTCTGTTGTGGGATCTTGACGATGCTAGAAACAAAAACAGGTTAGTATTAAATAAATCGTATATACCCAATTTACACGTGGGGCGCCAATATGGCCTTCAGAAAATTCAATTAAACAATTAATATCGTAGCAATGAATATCAGGGCATAGCAATGTCATCATTTTTGAACCCAGCCTATATGTCTTGATTTTGCGGTACAATTTGAAGAGCAATCCGTTATGGTTGGCCTATACTTCAGGCTCCTACAATGTTTTCATATCAAATATGCAGTTATTTATGAAACAAGCTTTAATGGCGGGTGACGTATATTCTAGGCTTGTTTTCATTGTCTTCAAAGATAACCATTTTGACTGACTTTGCATTTCTCCAGTTTGGTATCATAAAGAAACTTATGGGTATTTTCCACGAACACATTGGGCGGTTTTCACATAATCCTATGAAGTACATAACTCACTCATTGGGCGGCTTTTCCATAACCTTGATTGTATAATTCATGCCAACATAGTTCATACGTTCATTTCATTTGTAAATTCGAAAATTGAGTCACTGTACACATTGGTCCGCTTTAATTATATCAGGCACATTAGTCTTGCCGACATATGTTATACCGTACGTTGGTATCATTTATATTGTCAATTGGCAAATTGAGCTGCCTTTGTAATTAAATTCAATATATTTTTATTGGCCACAAACAATCATTTATTGGCAAAATTCTGCTTAGTTAAATACTACAAAACGTTTATTGTCATTCTTCCGTTCGGCATATGTGCAGTGCAGTACAGTACAGTGCAGTACAGTTCGGTCTTAAAACCGGTTGGATGAGGGGACGCGGAGGTATGAGTGTATCCGTCCGTTCCGGAGAATTGCGCGGATTAACACTGAATCTGGTTTGCTTGTTTTGTATCCTTATTTTGCTTTTTGATATTCGTTCAATTTTCGCCATTCATCAGTACTGGATGAATGGGAATCATAAGGATGATTCCAAGAAGGGTATATTTCAACCAAGGCCTGGTAGCACAGTGGTTAGTGCACAGGAGTCATACGGCAAGACTCGTGGGTTCGATTCCCACCCTTGGAGGGAAATTTTCAGGCCACTCTAGCTTGAAAAGGTCCCGGGGGATGAGTATTTCTTGAGGCAAATTAATGACCTAAAGAGTACCACATCCTCCAGGAGTTCTAGAGCTTCGCCGCTGAGGCCTGAGTTTCCTTGTTTTTTCTTTTTATTGTTTCCTTATTTGTGAACATACCCCACCCTTCACGTACGCCTTCACTTATACTTTTTGATGATTCAATTTTATGAATAAAGGGTCTATAAAACCGTCCTATACTGCATTTGATTTGATATCAATCCCGTGACCTATGAAAACTTTTTGAATTATTCACTGAAACATTGTACTGGGGCTTTTTCATGTTTTGTGATCAAGATCCTTTTTAAACAATTCACTGAATTAGCCTAACGTTTTGCAATGTTAAATATTAGAAAGTTTTGAAATATATACTCACGGAACTCCTTCAGGAGGGAGCCAACAAGTGATATGAATGAAAAAACGGCAGCGGTCACGACCCCTTCCCCAAAGCGGCTTCACCGGCTGCACGTCTTGAAACCTCCCATTGCCTCCTATTGCCCAAAGCTGCTTCACCGGCTGCATGTTCTCAAACCTCCTATTAAAGTGAGATGGCATTTTGAAATTTTTGTCTCAAAAATTATTTTCATGGGCGATATGCAAACCTGGGATCACCTAGATGCCAAATTTATGCTCAGTGCGCCGCCACCGTGCCCCTGTTGTTTCCTATGGCAATTTCACGTTTTTCGCATCTGGAATTCCACCCACTTGCACAAAATCTCTTGCCAAACTCAGAGTTTCAAACATTTCGTCATGACTCTAACGGCATTCTGACCCCAAGAAAAGCCGCTTTCTTGTGATGACTTTCAATTTTGTGTGGAACACCATGGAACGGAACCATGGCTTCATATATATTAAACTTTCAATTTTTTTTATCTGAAATATTTTCATATTTTTGTAAATACCACTCAACCAACGCAAAAAAATTTGGATTCATAGTCCAAGAGCAATAGCTTTTGGCGATTTCCTTGCCAAATTTCATGAAGCTCGGTTGAGTCCTGGGGTCATAAACGGGACCGGCGTAAAGTTTTCCGAAGAAGTTTATTTTCTCCCTCTATAATACACGACTCATTTATGGCCTAACCGTTGAATGTAGAAAAATAAAAAGCCAAGGAAATTAAAGTTCATTCAATTCTCTTTTGATTGATGTATATTTTCTAGGCCCTCGACCGATAGAAACGGTCAAAGTTGGCTTCCAATAATAAAAAATTGATTGTAAACGAAAAGACCAAAAAGTTGTCAGATGCGTAATGGGTTCCTACGCGGATTGGAAAGTTGCATGCATCTGACAACTTTTTGGTCTTCACGTTTTTCAGGGTCCATTTTTTAAAAGGCCACTTTGACCATTTCTATGGGTCGGAGGGCCATGAAAATATACATTAATCGAAAGACAATTGAATCAACTTTAATTTCCTTGGCTTTTTATTTTTCTGAATTCAATGGTTCGGCCAAAAAAGTCGTATATTATAGAAGGAGAAAATAAACTTCTTCGGAAAACTTTACGGCGGTCCAATTTATCCCCCCAGGACTCAGCCGAGCTTCATGAAATTTGGGAAGGAAATCGCCAAAAGCTATTGCTCTTGGACTATGATTTTTTTATTTTGCGTGGGTTGAGTGGTATTTGCAAAAATCAGAAAAAAATTTAGATAAAAAATTGAAAGTTTAATATATATAAGACATGGTTCCGTTCCATGGTGTTCCACAAAAAATCGAAAGTCATCACAAGAAAGCGGCTTTTCTTTGGGTCAGAATCCTTTGAGTACTCTGAGTTTGGCAAGAGATTTTGTGCGAGTGGGTGAAATTCCAGATGCGAAAAACTTCAAATCGCCATAGGAAACAACAGGGGAGCGGTGGCGGCGCACTGAGCATAAATTTGGCATCTGGGTGATCCCAGGTTTGCATATCGGTCATGAAAACAATTTTTTGAGACAAAAATTTCAAAATGCCATCTCACCTTAAAGGAACGGATGAATCAATGATTTTCATTATTAAAATTTGTCAAATAAATGTCATTTGTAAAATGAAATTAAAATTTTTAAAATATATACTCACACTTCAGGAGGGAGCCACGTTTCTGGAACGATGCAATGAATCTCACGAAAAAAGTTGTTCCGCCACAGATTCTTGGTTGCCACATCATCTTCAGAGAATTCAGCCGTAGCCTTGGCCTGCCTTTCCTGTTGAGGACGAATGACGAGCTCTTTCTTGTCATCGTTCCTTGCCCACAGCTCCATTATTTGTGCCAACCAGCTGTCAAATGAATGAATGAATGAGTGAAAAGCAGCTTAACGTTGTGCAATGTCAAATATTTGAAAGTTTTGAAGAAAAATATTAGAAATGATACTCACGCAACTTCAGAAGAGAGCCAATAAGACGTGACAGGAATGAAACGATACCGGTAGCGCCAGTCAGTACGACCCCTTGCCCAAAGCTGCTTCACCGGCAGCCTGTCTTCAAATCTCCTACTAAAGGAACGGATGAATCAATGAATTTCAATAACTAAATTTCTCAAGTAATTGTAATCTTGGAAATGAAAGTAAAATTTAGAAATTATATACTCACGCATCAGGGGAAAGGAACGTTCCAGGAATGATACAATGCCTCTCGCCAAAAAAGTCCTTCCACCTCTTTTTGGTAGCCACATCATCTTCAGAGAATTCATCAGCAGTAGCCTGGACCTGTCTTTCCTGTTGAGGACGATTGACCAGCTCTATTTTGTCATCGTCACTTGCCCAAAGCTGCTTCAGCTCCATTTGTGCCAACCTATACAATCAAACGAATGAATGAAACATTTCAAATAATTATAAATTTTTGTCAAATAAATGATGAAATGTATGACATTTTTTTAATAGGAGCAATTGAAAATATAATACTCACGCATTATTGTGTCCAGGAGAGACCCTAGTTTCAGGACTGACGTCATTAAACCGTTCACGTTGTTCTGCCATGTCTTACGTTTGAACGAATTTTATCGTTTCAGATTTTATTTGATAAATGTTGCAGCAAATTATTTACCTGGAATTCAGAATATTAAAGCAGTCAAGACTAAAACTTTGAGCTTATGAGGAAATCATTGAAAATTAAAAATACGACCAGCCTCGCACATTTAGAACTTCTCATTTTTATACGGATTATGGGAAATTTATAAATTGTAATATATATTTTCAGATTGTTTAAATTAAATAAAATGTTATTGTTGTATAACAAGGATTCGTCATACAAGATATAAACAAGTTTCCCACTTTCATTTCCAGCAAAAACCAATAAATATCTTTCTCAAACCACAAACTCCAATTGAAACCACTAACTTAAAATCATTAACTGAATTTTGAATAAAATGTGTATGCTATATGCAGCAGATGAAACCTCCGCCGCGTTTCTTCAATCCATCGATCGACGTATGATATACATCCCTTTTCCAAATCCAGCACGTAGCACAAGATACTTGATAATATGTTGCTTTCATGTCAATCCTGGAAAATTTCAATATTACAATTATATAGTATGCACGGTGCAAAAAGCGGCCTTATTTCGATTGTGTATCTTTGAATATAAGAAGAGCTCCTTTACGCGTAATAAAATGAATAAGAATACTATAAAATGCCAGTTTACTCACAGCCATCAATCGTGGTCCAAAACAAGAAATTTCTCGAGTGTTTGACCAGCGAAGAATCTAAATTCGTTGTATTCCACGAACGTCACGTGTAAATCCCTTTCTCGGGTGCTGAAAGCGCTGCGGTTTTTGTGTTGCTGTGAAGGACGAACGCAATAAAATCCATGAATTAAATTGCGTCAATAAATTTTTACAAATTCAAATACACAATCGGCAAATTTGAACATACGTACCATATTGAATATGAACTGTCGATCCTTGCATTTGATGAAGAAGTCCTCAAAGTCGCCGCGTTCATAAATTGTCTGTGAATTAAATTTCAAAGTTTTAATTGCATCTTCATGTTATCATTATATATTCCAATGATTCAATTCAATAACGGGGAAAATAACAATTTATTATTACCTCATTAATGTGGACTTCGTGAACCAGATGTTTTGTAAGAAACCGAAAAAGCACAAGGGGGTCATTAAGCGTTTGACTACCCTTTTCGAAAAAATGTTCGCTTATGCCTCTGCAGCGAGGCATGTTTTGAATGTCAATGGTTATCAAACGTTCCTGGAAATGCTGTACGAAACCAAAATATATAAGGTTATTATTATTAGCAGTCAAATGCTGATCCATTAATGCATTAATTTATGCATACAAATAAGTCAACTTGATCAATTGTACGTCCAGTCAGATCTAGTTCCTTGCTTATTATTACAGTATTTCAAACAAAATTGAAATTGTTCACAATAATAACGGGAACATTTTTCTCATTTTGGACTTATTCAATATATCGATCGGCGGCACTCCTTATTCATTATCGAATGGCTCTTCTTCATCAGCGATCGGCACTCCTTGATTATCGATCGGCACTCCTTCCAACTCATCCAACTTCGCTTTGTCCATCCTCTCGATATCAGTCTCAGCCTCGCAAAGTCTCTTCGACTCCTTCCGATTCTCCTGGGCATCCTTCAACCTGAAATTCAAATTTAATATTGATCACTCAATAATCAGTGATAAAATAGCCAAAATATATCTGTCAATATGTATTCACAACTCACTTCGCTTTGTGCATCCTCTCGATTTCAGTCTCAGCCTCGCAAACTCTCTTCAACTCTTTCCGATTCTCCTGGACATCCTTCAACCTGAAATTCAAATTTAATATTGATAACTCAATAATCAGTGATAAAATAGCCAAAATATATCTGTCAATATGTATTCACGACTCACTTCGCTTTGTGCATCCTCTCGATTTCAGTCTCAGCCTCGCAAAGTCTCTTCAACTCCTTCCGATTCTCCTTGGAATTCAGCTTCAACCTGAAATTCAAATTTTATATTGATCACTCAATAATCAGTGATAAAATAGCCAAAATATATCTGTCAATATGTATTCACGACTCACATTTCCGTACGTGCTCCGAGACGCCCCCACTCACGGAGCCTCTTGGCTTCATCCAACCTGTCTTTCTCCGTTTGTTGCGCAACGTCCGCTCTGAGCTTTTTGACTTCCTGTCGAAACCTGAAATGGTTACATTCATTCTTAGTTACATACGTAATACCCGGAAACCAGTGGCATCTGAAATATTGAATATCAAAGAATATTTTGGGAAGAAATGACAAAATTACGTGTTATAGTGTTGGATGAAAGGATCCCATTCTTTTTCATGAAAATCCTCCCATTCCTTGTCGAACTCTTCTGCCATTCGTTTCCTGACAATTTCCGCATCAGGAGCATTTCGCGGCGCACAAACTTCCCGGCGAGGTTGATTATTGTCCATGGTAACTCAAATATCAATAATTATGCCGGCAAAACAAAAGAAGGTATAATTGTGGACTTTGTATCGATAACGAACCTGCAATACCATATATGAATCCAAAAATAGAGCTTTAAATTGAATTTTCATAAACACAAGTTTTTTGAATAACCTCGCAACATGTGAGCTTGACGATGAAACTAGCATTGTAGCGCTTCACATACACTTTTGACTGTATTTCTTTTATATGGAACATATACATGTCCGAAGACAAATCTAAAAAATATACAAAAGACAATAATGACATCCACTAAACACGCAAAGACAAATCTCAAAAATAAACAAAAGCCAATGACATCCACTATATACAGGCAAAGAAATCACACAAATGCGTTAGCCCACTTAGTCAGTTACTAGTTCGAAAATATAATATGCCTGTGAAATGGATATATGGAAATAAGATGAAATTAATGAGGGCCATCTTGATAACGGCGGCCTAAAACATCGTTCATATTCTGAAATAAACAATAGGCCGTATGCAAGGGTGACGGAATTTTTTATCTGGTTACCAAGGCATTTCAGACTTTACCCTTCGGGATTTCCGGATAGCTTTTCAAGACAAATTTTTTGGTATCCAAATAAAAAAAATGGTGTCATCCTTGCATACGGCCTACTGAACCAAAAATGGAAACAAATCACGGCATGGTAGCCCGCCTGTTCAATTAATCATTCCAAAATAAATTGTCATTCTAGCAAAACCTAAAAAGCAAAGATACATAGAAGTACACTGATTTTGCCTGTAATGTTAGCCCGCTTATTGTGTGCATCATTAAAAGTCAATGCTTATTATAGGACGAGAAGAAAAAACTTTTCAGATAAACAAATTCGACCTTCGACATGAAATTCAGACTCGTGTAATATATAAAACTGCAAATTTCAGAACACAATTTACGGGACTCCATACAACAAACAATAAATCTCAATGCACTGGACGAAAAAGTTTGATAACGATGATGATCCAAGGATGTTGCAAGAATCCGAAAATATAGGAATTTCCACATACAATAAAAATACTGACAGTCTTACTTATTATCTCCTGAAAAGCCCTCCACCATGACGATTAGTTGACAGAAACTCTGTGAACTTCCAGGGATAGCCGTGAAATCCAAAGACCATGGCAAACAGTATAGGTGGAGAAGCGTTTGTCAGCCCAGGCCTACTGGCGGTTTCCCCAATCTTGATCTCGTTCAGCTTCTTCTCCTTGAAGGCCTCCATTTCACGTCCCATTCTTCTGTTCAAGCGGTCACAGAAGAGGGTCAGAGTTCGTCTGTGAAATTAATATTTATAATGGTTGTAAAGATATACTTTATATTATTGTACACAAATATAATTCTCGAAATTTTAAGAATTTGTATATGCTGGCTAATTCACTCTGACTCATTAGTCCAATGAATTTAGGAAAATTTTCAGAAATGCTAGAATACAATAATTCAGTCATCAAACACGTCTTTCATTTATAAATATATCTGTAACATAATATATAAAGAGTAAGTACGCGACAGTTGAATAAAATTTCTTCAACATACTTGGTAAGAGCTTTGCAGGTTGTTGTGTCGTCATACTGCTTCGTACTGCCTCGCAGGACTTCCTCTATGAAACTGAGGATGGGCCGCAGATAGTGTGCATCCCAGCCAAACTTATTGCAAAAGGATGTAAAATGTTCCATTAGAAATAATAATATCAATACAAATTGAAAGTTAATAATGACAATATGAAAATAGCAATATTCATTAATTAATACTTCTTTGATTGAAATATATTGAAATAATATGCTCATTCATACCCCATTGAAAGTTGGCTGCTTGCCTACGGGAATGATATGGCGCTCGAACTGAAGCGTTGATGAAAATAAGGAGCAGAATGTAGCTGTCACCAAGTCTCCTCCCCGAAAACGGAGGCGGTTCACCAAGTTGTACCGAAAAAAAGCCACCTGCATTTATGATGAATAATCATGTACTGACAATAATCAATATGGAATGCGTTTTGCACGTAGCTCAATTCAATTATGAACAATATATGAACTCAGTAACACACAAAATGTGAATTTCAATGATGACGGAGTGCGTAAATTTACCATGAGTCCTCGAAACCTTTCGTCAACTTCGAGTTTGGGAATGAAATTGTCGTTCACCTCCTCCCATGTTTCCATCGGCAAAAATATGCCATACTCACCCGGTACATCCCTAACAATTTCGCGCATGAAAAACGCGTAGTAATCGTCCGACGTGCTCATTATTTCCGAATCGGATTAATAAAAATAATATGATGCAATGCTATAACTGCTAGCTCCACTGCTGATTATGGTCATCGCTCAACAATAAGCCAAATTATGAATAATTGTCTTCATGTGAATAAATAAATATAAAGAGTAGAAAATATTAATCATCAGGGAAATCATTGCAAACATATAACTATATCCGAACTCAAAAAGAAAAACACGGTCATGAATGCCTAAATAAGTTATTTCACTAATCCCACAATTTCAAACTTAAAATATTAATAATTAGAACTAATAAACGTCCTTTGAAATTTGAAATTTGATTTGATTCTAAGAGGAAAAGGAATATAGTCAGGTTTTCAGAAAAACATATAAACACTCGATCACAAACAATTTTATGGCAAGTCGGATGTGGATCACAGCGAAGGACAAAATCAGTCCAATAACCAGGGTCAATCCTCCGTTACTGAACTATATGTACACAGTCGCCAAGAGTAGTGACTCGGTTAACGCACATGATTTGACAACAATTCAGTACTACATGAGATGTGTAGGAACAGCAGCAGCATTTGGGCTTCAACACACTGTACAGAATAAACAAGAATTAGAAATAAAGCATTCGAGGAATATTTTTGGCCAGAACGAGATAGAAAGCTGAAGCTCTAACTTGAATTTGAGCAGACCCACAGCATTCAACCAATCAGTTCACACCGAAAAGAGCGCACGTGGCAATAGCAAAAATTCACACGTCAATGAAATTAAAAAGATATTACGCCCACTATTTTATGGCTATAATACTGATAATGTTTGTCCTGAGCCCAATCTGAACATTGAGGGTATAAATGGCTCAAGTAATTTCAATCACGCCATTTTCACCACCCACTGTTCAAACAGGAACAGGTTGGATGTGGATCACAGGAGGACCAAATCGTCAACATTCAACCAAGTTCACGCCGGAAAGACATGAGTGTGACAAAAGCGAATAATAAAATTGACTGTATCGAGGAAATCATGAGAGACATGGACACTCGATCAATAAACAATAGGGCCGCCCTCTTTGCGAAAATAATGATAATCCGCAGTCATATCCTGAACCCAATCTGAACAATGATGGGGCATAAATGGCTCCTTTAGTTTTATTCACGCCATTCACACCAGCCCATAATTCAAACAGGAACAGAAAGGATGTGGATAAAATCGCAGGACAAAATCAGTGCTATATCAGGGTCAATCCTTGATTACTGAACTATATATATGTACACAGTCGTCAAGAGCAGTGACCCTGGTAACGCACGTGTCATTATCATTCGACAATATGCGGCCCAATAAATACTATGACGCCACCGCCGATGGTTTATCCCTGTTAGACATTGGGCACAACGTTGGTGACTTTTTATATCACAATCATCCACAGTTTGCCCATACCCACAATAAAAACCGTATGTAGACACCAATAATAACAGCAGCATCACTGATCGATCAATTTGATGGTGTAGAGTAAATGTCATTCGAATGCCAGAGGAGAATGGTGTCTAAACTATTCCTTTATAAATTTGAATAGGCAATAAACTCCATTCAACTCCGGCGTTCTAGCTAAAGTTTGAAGCACGCGGAATTATCGTACATGTTGCCGATGCATTAATGATGATCGGACAATAATAGCAATACATATCAAATAATCACAAAATGCTATACTGTTATTGAAGTGCTTCCTGCCTGTATTTCCCTTGTATTTTCCTCTGAAGAAATATAATGACTGTCAAAAGGTGAAAACGAGGGAAAGAAAGACATTCAGCGCCGACTATACGGTAAAAGTTTCTTACGATGACCTCATCATATCAAAAACATTTTAATTCTCTTGGACCCTTGTATACAGCATCGAAAATATATATACTGTCCTCTGAAAAAATATAAAAGCAATGAAAAGCAAAGAACTAGAAAAAGAAAGACACTCAGTCGGCTATACAGGAACAATCACTCACGATGACCTCAAAAGCCTTTTAATAATTCATTAATTCACTTGCACTTTTGTATACAGCACCGAAAATTGTCTATACACATATATATATCTTTTGAGTTTATTCCTGACTGCCAGTTTGTCCGAAGAAAAGTCACATTATTTGATCTAGGGATCATTGCTGGGGAAAATTGCATCACTGAAACATCACGACCGACGCGCAATTATTTTGAACGTACACATGAATATATACCGTATTATTTTGCACGAAAGACAAAATGACGATTACAAGAATCACTGCTGATATTTATGCAAACCACGCGCGCTCATGCTAACGATGTTCACTTCACGACTTTTCATCTAGGAATGACCACAAAGCACTTCGTCGACTCCCATGAGACGAGCTGCAGAAGATTCCTCCCGGATTTCCGAAATGCGCTGATTGATGTGTGAGACGATGTTATCAAATTTACCACGAAGCAGAATATAAGCTGTCGCCAACCCCCAACGATGCTCTATAAGGACGCGGATTTTTGAACATATGTACTTTTACTGTACATACAGTACAAAAATACGTAATACAGTGCGTACTGTACGACTGCAGTGTGCGGTCTACTGCTCCCGAACAATGGTCAAGGATTTCGGAAACGATTTCCTAACGGTTTATGTCACTCTGGCTGGCGCCAAGAGTCTGAAAACCGTATTGTCAAATACAAAAACATGACATGTACTCCATTATTTTGATCCGCTGCAGTTGGAATTAGAATAAAGGCGAAATAAGAATAATAAAGAAGGTATTTGGCACAAACGTGTTTACATCATCTGAACCAGGATTTCATGTTCGTGGGAAAATTATTTTTGTTATTCTGGAATGTCTGGGTTACCGGTATTCACGTATATACCGGTATATTCTTTGCTGGCCCAATCAAAATCATGCGCCAATCAATTAATGATCGATGATGAGCATAAATCATTGCACGTTAATTCATTCATAATCGTTTTTTTTAATGTGAAAAACTGTTTAAGATTATTTCAATAACTCTCGTTGATCATCACTATATATATACCGCTTCAAATCGCAACAACTTATTATTTTGAAACACCCATATATATATAATCAGAATAAGTAACGCCCGCTCGATTAACTGCTTATATTTTCATCATAAAATGTAGGCCCCGAGCTCTTAATTTGTTATTTCAAATTATATATCAAAAAAAAGAAATGTTCCGCGTACCGTAAACACTATTAATAAATTATATAAAATAATTAAAACGTAACGCCTCATATTTATTATTCAAAATTACATGTATCAAAAAGAAACGTTTGGTAAATACAGGGGTATGACAGTCCCCATCTTCCGTACTGTACGTGCGCGATTACCGGTATTATCCATTTTCACGGGGATTTTCCATAAGCTAAACCTATGGGAGATATTTTTTGGCCATCAAGTGTAGGCGAATTTACAATAAGGATTTGAAGCGATTTTGTAAATGTCATGGATCCAATCGTCCTCAAGGCCCCAAATTGTTGAAAAACGATAGAATATAAAAGTGCATTTCCCCGCTCCCAAGGGACGCGTTTTTGCTCTGTGCTGCATTGCCACTCCGTGAAAATAGTAAATACATTCAATTTGCGAGATTACTTGGGGTCCTTGAACTTCCGAGTCATCTCAAGTAAATACCAATTGAATAATCCTCTGAGTGAAGTTGTATTGTACAAATTTGAAACTTAGATATGGATATCTGCACAAAAAGTAAGGTATTATTTTCCTGGAAGATCATTATACTTGTGTCGTTTTTTTAGAGTTACTATATAATGGACCATTTGAAATTAACAGTGACTCATCGTGGAGCCGGAAAACTCGTCACCCATATTTCCAGAATTGGCGCTCATTGAATTCAATTGAACCGGACTATAAGGCAAGTTTCAAAATGAAATCAATTGCAAAACCAGATTGAGTTTTTTGAACCGCCTTTTGAAATATTTGGCACAAAACGAATACTTGTTTGGTGCTTTAGACACTCAGTTCTACTTTTTATGCTTTCGAAAGAAAAAAAATTATTCCACCAGTTCTACTTTTTATGCCTTCGAAAGAAAAAAAAATTATTCCACCAGAAGCCGGCCAAAAAATGGATGAAAATGCTGTATGATAAAAATATTTCATTTGTTTATTAGGACAGTTAATAAGAAAGAAATTTACATCCAGTTCATAAATTTCTTCATGGGCTACGGGAACTTATTTCAATCCTCGTCCTTCACGTGCAAGCGAAGTATGCTTTAGATATATACTCAATTAGTTTACAGTCAGGGGTATAAAAATCCACCTTTTAAATTTCTGTTGCTTGAAATGTCAAGTATATGCAATTTTCAATAATGATTTATCATTTTGTAAGATCACAATTGAACCCTATAGGGTTCCTCATAGCTTCAATGTCGTCTTTAATAATTCCTCAAACACCATCCCAAGTAATAAATTGAAGTTTTATTACTCGGGGGCTTTTGGGGATGGAGCCTCAAATTGGTGTTGAAATGAGTTTTCTCCATGGCATCAATAGTTTTTTATCATGACAAAGAGAATTCGGCATCATTTGAGCCCCCAAACTTCAACTTTCGCATCATGGAATAATTTTTTTTTTCATTTATTTTTCCCTCCTAAAAATACAAAAAGATGCATGCATTCTGAACATATATATATATATATATATATATATATATATATATATATATATATATATATATATATATATATATATATATATATATATATATATATATATGTTGGCAGTGCCATTAAATTGTCATTTTTGCCAACATGCGCTGCTGCTGTATTCGTATTCATTCATCAATTTAAATGCCAGTAGTAATAATTCGTCAGCAGATGATGATAACGTACGATGAGATAAAACGCCATTCAATTCCAAAGCGCATCAGGATGAAACATTCAGTATATGTACTGGTTTTTTTTCTCCATCCAGAAAAATGGACATAGTATATCATCGATCACAAGAAAAAAAAATAGTCTGCATCATTATTTCTTTCAGTTGCCACGCACTTTTATTGCAAGACTCCACCAACTCCTTGAGGCTGCCTATGTACCGTTGTGTATGATTATTTCAATGACTCAATAGTACCACTTCATCAGCAAATCGCAATACCGGTAATTTCTGAATAAATACCCATATGAAATGTAACTCTCCAACCTGCTGATTTCTCCAATAAAATTTAGCCACCACCTTCTTTGAAATATGCAACCAATTTCATTCAATTCAATGGCCACATATGGAATGATATATTACCATATAAACACCAGTTCTGGTGGAATTATTGCTATAAAATACGCAGAAGTTTTCATAGGCCGCCTTGTATAAAAGACATGCTGGCAACTCCAACTCTTCAACTTGTGCAGCTTGAAGGGGATCAGCTGATCCTCGTCCGGTCTTGCTCGATATTTTTGAACAAGAAAGCTCGCGGGCATGCCCGTACCTGCTTCAATATGATCCCTTCCGATTGGTGATCGTCTGCTGCTGCTGAGCTGGATGCTCACGTAAGTCAGCAGCTAGCGCGACCTACTTTCCGGTACCTAATCCATGAGCCTGTCCCTATTGAGCACGCCGGCGTGATATGGTCTGTCGCTATAGCTGCTGCCGCTCAGCATCTTGCCACAACGTCAATGAAAACGCCGTGTTGAACTAGATCAAGTGGGTTAGTTTTGGCGTGAAGTTAAGTGATGGATATCGATCGGTCGTCGTGGCAAAACTACATTTCATGACATTCATGCTGGGATTTCATGAAAACAGCAGTGAAACCCGACAGCTTATATTCTGTCGTCGGGTTCTGGGCTAGTTTGTCCGTTCTAGCTCAGGGTCCCTGTTGATTCAGTACTTAATCCATGAGCCTGTCCCTATTGAGCACGCCGGCGTGATATGGTCTGTCGCTATAGCTGCTGCCGCTCAGCATCTTGCCACAACGTCAATGAAAACGCCGTGTTGAACTAGATCAAGTGGGTTAGTTTTGGCGTGAAGTTAAGTGATGGATATCGATCGGTCGTCGTGGCAAAACTACATTTCATGACATTCATGCTGGGATTTCATGAAAACAGCAGTGAAACCCGACAGCTTATATTCTGTCGTCGGGTTCTGGGCTAGTTTGTCCGTTCTAGCTCAGGGTCACTGCTGATTCAGTACCTAATCCATGAGCCTGTCCCTATTGAGCACGCCGGCGTGATATGGTCTGTCGCTATAGCTGCTGCCGCTCAGCATCAGGTCACTGCTGATCTCGCAGTGATTTCAATGAGGGGTGGCATCCTCAAAATGGATGCACTGTAGTTTAGGATATTTCATCCGAGTGATAAAAAAGTGCGGCCAATTCGCAAATCAACAATAATTATTGTTCGTTCGTTATTGCAGTCGACATTTTCAGACTTTTTGAAGTGAAAAAATGGCCGAATCATCAAGTGATTCGAGGTCTTCTTCCGCTCGGCCGACGACTCTCCGTCACGCTTTACCCCACAAGTTTAACATTTTGGGGGATTTGTGTCGGACCGCCCTGACCATAGCAAAGGCTGAGATGGCCGAGAGAGTCGAGGACCACGTTCCAGCCTTCCATGCCGTTATGGAGCAGGTGTTCAACTATTGTTTGTCACTTCAATGCGATTTCATGGTGCATTTTCACCTCCCTGAATTGGAATATCTGCCCAGCGTTCGCGGTGAATTTGAGATGCTCGAGTACCACCTGTGTCCATTGACGCGGTCCTATCGACGACATGAAAGTGAATTCAAGGCACGCATGGCTCACCAGCCTCGTCCCAACGATGTTCCGGCAGATTACCATCCTCACATCGAGTTGGGCAGAATGATGACGATGTTGGAGAACTTCCTGTCAACCCACGAATTGCTGCAGAATTCGTGGCCGACGCGTACATCAGTGTTTTAATCATCAAACAGTTTTGCATTTGTACGTGTCAACCTGTCAATCTGAAAAAGAGCGCAAAATTTCGGAATCAATTTCCTCCGTTTGAGAAACTGGCTCTTAACCGCAGAATATGGTTTCTTCCGTGGTCTTTGAATTTTCATTTTACCCCGGTTTTTCATGTTCACTTGGTTGGCAATTTGATGGAATAAGACTAGATGCTAACTAATTTCTCGTCAATCCCTGCTAAATTGTGCCAAATAAGATATGTCCATGAAACTCCGGGATGATTATAATAATGATTGATATATACTGTGATGATTTTTTTTCCGGGTTTATTATATACCCTGTTCTTCTCTTTCCAGGTTTTTAGTGTTTTTGCTATCGTTCAGCACGTTGTTTTCGCGCTCGTGATCGCTGGTCTGTCCAGCAGAGAAAATGGGGAGCCGGCAAACTCATCGCGATGATCCCCTCATTCGTGATCCATCGGCGGACGGCAATGACTTTGCTTCAGGGACGACGATGGTGCAGCAGGCAAGCAGTGTTCCAGTGCCTGTCGTCCCGCTGGACATTGCTCAGTTTGTGACGAATATATGCGGCCTCCCCCTGGAAGGTCCTTTCACGACGCTGCTGCCTGCCAATCGTAGGATTCGGCTGAGGGATATGATTGGGGAGGATATTCTGCTTTTCCTCCACTTTCAGCCGCTTCTGGAGGAAGTGCAACCGCCTCCGCCTGCACCTATTCCAGTTATGACCCGACCACTTATTCTCCAGGGTGAAGGCACTTTCGCAGAAGGTTTGTTCCAAGGATTATTCTTGCTTATTATTTTCCTTGTTAAGTTATAATTTAAAACTTTAAAACAATTCTCTGCTTATTATGAAAAAGAAAACATGCATTCGTGTTTTCCTACTTTGACACATTGGGCCGCTCTAATATAATTGTATTAAGTATAAGGCATCGATGGTGACGAATTTCATAGTAAAAGGTCAACGTATAATTTATGTGGACATTGTCTATTTACAAATTGTTTAATTTTCAAATAATAAACATTTCGTGTCAATATTTTTATTGCGAAAATTTAGTTGTTTTTCATTTATAGTATATATACGAGTATACATAACTTCAAAAATGTCTTTCTTTCCACCTGTTCACTAAATACTATTCCTGTCTGTCGAGTAAATGATGTTTGCAAATTAACGGGTGCAGCATCTGAATCAACATTTTAATTATAATATTGATTCCATTTTTAATCCACGATTCAAGTACTTTTTGTTTATGTTGTTTATGTTCCAATGTTTGTTTGTATCGGAAATACATGCTCACTTTGATGGATATACTTTTTAGATTTCCGAAAAATGTGGGAGGACAATAAAAAGCAGTACGAGGCAGAGCAAGCCGAACTTGAAGCCAAGGAGGAGAAGAGGCGGACACGGGAGGAGAGAATGTTTCAGTTGGCACGAGCGAATAAGGAGAAGCGGGAGGAAAAGAATTTGAGGATCCAGGAGCATCTTGCTCAATACAGGTAGAGATGAATGGGGATTCAATTGATTTTTTTCACAAGGGTTATTGTTTTACTTCCGCGCGTGCACTTCAGTCTCTAGCCACCGCCAGCCACTGCCAGGTCATATTTGATATATCTTGAGTACGTTGTGTGGTTATCAGATTATGTGTTGAATATTTAATCCCCTGTAATAATATACTAAATTTATTTTCATCAATATTTTTTTAGTGGTGTGGTTATCTGATATTCCTTTTAATTGTTAGGCCGCTGTTATAATATGAATTGAATTTGATCTGAATTTTTTAGTAGTGTTGTCATCTGATGATCTGTCAAATGTTTAGCCGCCGTAATAATCGAATAAATCGATTTATCGGCGTGTGTTGATCAGCACGTTTGATTTTCAAAATAACCATGATCGCTCACTCTCTGAATACAGGAAGAAGAAGGCGTTGGAAATGCAAGTCACTCGTCGTCAGGACGTAAGCGCTGTAAGGAAGAGGCGACAGCAGAGGAGAAAGGCAAACAACGCGAAGCCTCGTCTTGGTCCAAAGATGAAACTTGCAAAGAAAATGGCAATGGAGATCATCAGAAGTCGCAGTTCATGCCCCAGCTTCGTCTCTCCCTGCCAGCATCAACCAGCATTGCCTGCTCTCGAGGCCGACAGAGGCAGCAACAAGGAGGCCGACATCGACAAGTGTGACGAGGTCGACGGCGAGTACGTGGATTCCATTGCTAGGGGAGACAGCGCCTGGGATGAGACCGCTTCTTCCGACATCAAGCCTCTCCTTCCTCCCGTCATCCCAGAGACTGCCATGAAAATCAAGCCTGACCAGGGTGATGACGATCTCCAGGTTATCTTTATGCGGTCTTCTAACTGGCATGCCTTGTTAGTACAAGACTCGTCTACCGGCAGGAAGCGTTACATCATCACCCGGAATCCCGAGGCAGACTGCTGCATTGACCCGCCGACACCGACCAACACGACTGATAGTGGACAAGGCTAGTTCATTTTTTATCGTCCCCTGTAACATTCTGACTTTTTTGGTTTCCTTCCGTCTAAGTTTTCCTTCATTCCGAGTTTTGAGTCAATTTTTTCAAGATATTTTGATATATTTCGGGCCTTCTTTAAATAATTGCGCCTTCTGAAGGTTCTTCCCCCTTGCTGGCTGAAATGCACCAAGTAAATCGGAGGAAGCAAATCGATTATACCACTAGCTATTAATTCAATTATACCTGTACTTTTAATCCTACATACAAGTATACCATACTTATATACCGTCAGTGAAGCCGAAATCGTTGAACCACAAAGAAAAGGCAAGGAAAATACCAATTAAGAGCATTCTGATGCAAAGAACTTTGTTTAGAAAATAAAGTAATGTTATATTGTGACAGTTATATTTTGTAATGCTTTATTTGTTTCCGATAATAAATTTTGATGATTTATTATTCGGGAAACTCAGACAAAAGGAAAGGAAATAAAAAAATAAATAATATTAAAATAGTGTAACACTATTTTAATATTTGAAAATACCAACAAAAATGAACTAGCATAATAACCGCGGTAGAATTATAGTCACATGATTATTCAACTAATTGATTTTGTCCCCATATCAAATTGAAGGGCCGGCGTCATGCAGCAAGCAGCACCAAGGGGACGAGTCGACGCCGCCGAGTCCATCGTCGTCATTGGAGAAGCAGACGGTGCAGCTGACGAATCCATTGACACAAAAGGATCGGACGGGCCAGGACCAGTCGTCAACGCCATCAAGTGTCCAACTCAATCAGCAGCGACCGCCGCTTCCATCAGACATGCAGCAGGAGCAGCAGCCGCTGTCTCAGCAGAATCACTCGCCACCAAAAAAAAAACGAAAGACAATGCGGACCGCTCGAATGAAACCAGCTTTGTCCAACATCATGACGGTAGCCGTGAATGATGATGACATGCTTGCTAATCCTGATGACCAGCAGGGTGAGACGCAGATTCCAAAAATCAATTGCTGCCTTGTCATTCATTCTCATTCATTTTGGGATTAGCATTAATCAGAAATAATGCAATTCAACTTTTTAACAGTTTTTTGTACGAGCAGTCCAATTTCTAAAGTTTTCAAATCAACTTATTCATGTACTTATTAAAACAAAATCATTTATATCTTATTACGAAAATACATGGATGAATACTTTGATTCAAATTCTTCGCCTATTAGTCTGTCCTGGTCTTTATACATACTCTCACCAGTATTTCCTCAATTGAGCATTATCTTATTTAATGGAATATATATAACATGCTTACCTCCGACACCCGGACTCTTAGATTTTAATATGACAGTGAAGAATAGAAGAATATCCGTTTATTTGAAATTTATATTGTTGGTTATCTTTTTTCAGGGCAATCAGCAGAAGAAGGCAAAACTGATGAGGATCTACGTGACAGCAATGCGACCCGCCCGAGGCAGCAGGTTTTCATTACTGCTCCTACATCGGCAACCATGCCGATTTCTTGCCAATCCTGCGGAGCCCATATCGAACTTGTGTTTGAACTTCCTGCTGGTGATGGTAATTGATGAATATTGTAATGTATATTTTATGACTATTTGAATATTGCAGTACGTTATTATTTATCGTGCCTGTAAAGTATTAATCAAATTGTCTATACTATCATATATAATCTTTGCATTGAATTGGTGTGGCTCAGCGTTAAATTTAACATTCATCTATGGTTTTAAAAGTAAATAATCACGGAAATTGTTTATGTAATATTACATTTTGAATGTACAATTAAGAGTAAACAAACGTAGTACTACAGCAGCCACAGCAGGGATATATTGTACACATAAGTAAATTTTGGTGCTATAAAGACTTCGTAGAGTGTTATTTTTTTAATGTGGTTTTGTTTTCGATAAGATATTTCAAACAATTAATCCCCTCCTTTTGAGCTCAAAATAACCCAAGTCTTTGTCAATTTTCAAACTGACACCCGGGAAGCTCAGAGGACACAAATTCAGGAGCCCCTAAAGGCCCCTCGTTTGGCTTTCGTATTGCCAAACTTTTCAAAGAAAAGTTTCTACCATACAGAATAAAATATTGAATAATAAATTGAATTTTTTCAAATTTCCATCACCAGATGCAGAACCTGATGCTTCAGCCCTTCGCACCTCACCCGTACAACCACGTCCTCTACGCCGACCTGGACTTCCAACTGCGACGAACACTCTAGCAGTGCTGGCCGAACCCCCGTCCACCCCACCTGCCCCAGCACGTCGTCAACTCCGTCCTCGAGGCCCGCCAGGCACCCCAGCAGTGGCTGAACCCTTCCCCTCCACCCCAGCCGCCCCAGCAGTAGCCGAAACCTCAGCATCATCCACCAGGGGAAGGAGCAACGCCGCCAGGACGAAGTCTGCCACCTCGTCTCATCCCACCGCATCTACTCCTGGTCCTTCAGCACCCAGGGAAAGGAAAGGGGCAAGGAAATCTGCTAAGGAACCTGCTGCAGGCTCTGCTAAGACTCCTCCCAAAATTGGGCGTCCTTGGGGGTCGGGAGTGGGGGATTTCGCTTCTGAGAAGTATCGGCTGGAAGAACTCGCCGCCTTCTTTCACCGCTACCGACATTTTTCTTTCAAAACACGTACTGGTAAGGACGAGGTCGACAAGGTGGCAAGGATAGTGGCGGAGGACATGACCGAAAAGTTCACCATGGGGGTCTACATCCCCCGAAACGCAGAGATCAACTTCCGCGGTTAGTACATATATTGTATATTTTTTAATGTATTTCAAATTTATGATATTAATTACTGATCAATTTGTATGTAAATCTGCAAACTCATAACTTGTACTTCAATGTACTTATATTTCAAGTACAACAGCGCGGCCCAAATTCCTAATTCATTTCCTGAGCTCTGTCAAAATGATACAAATGAATTCGAATGAAAGAGAAAAAAGTTTCAAATTTTTCATACACTGTTATCAATGCTGTAATGATGTTCAACCGCGCTAATGATTTGTGTTTATAAATATGGGATATTTTTTAAGTGCAGTAATCCGATTATGAACAGACATTTGAACTTATTTTTGGGAATTTTATCCAGGTCATCCACGTTTGGAAACTCCGGGCCCATGTGAAATTAGGCAAGGTCTGAGGCCTGTTCCTCACGTGGACTTAGCCTTGGCTGCAACCTGCGAACAGCCATTCGTTGACGTGATTAGGACCGCGGAAGGCGTTGAGATCCTCAGCGTGGGGGTGAATGGGGGATTCGTTAACCGTGAGGACTTCCAGGAATGGATGGCGCATGTTTCGGACGGGTTCAAACCGAAGAATACTGTCTTGGACAACAAGGCGCTAGAGTGGGCGATCGGGATGCTTTGGCCCGACCAAAGTTACGCCAACATGCGTAAATTCCGTGGCCCGCAGAGGGTAATCTGGGGGCCATTCCATAATGGTCGGATGGAAATGCTAACAGGTGAGTGTAATTAAATTAATTTATCATTTTACCGGCGAATTATTCCTCATTTCATATTTTCAAATAAAAACCGATGTGTTATTTTGTGGGTTTATGAAATACAATTTGCGTAACTGCTGCTACTGTGCTGAAGCCTGCTGATGCTTTGTAAATTTGTACTTGAAAAATAATATATACCCTGTTTTACATATAAGATGGATAACGGAAGCCGAGTTTCTTCCATATGCAAATTTGCTTACATTATATTTTAAAATTATTCAAATAACACACTCTTATTTTTGCAGCAGCAGTATATGAACAAACACACATTCTGTAATTTGCAATCATGATATATATAATACAACTTGAACCTCTTCCTCGTCCTGATAAAACAATATATACATATATATATATATTTATTTATTTATGTGCTGCACAGCTATGGTGGCTCACGCCTACGAGAAGTGGCGGATGGAGACGAATCCGAATGCTGATCCTTTGGTTAATCAGCAAAAGCTCACCCTTGAATCTCTGACAGAGCAGGTCAAAGTGAGGATGCGGAAATTCTGGGAATCCCGAATGCAGCGTATCCTCTCCTTCCTGGGCATGCCTATGAAGGCGAGGGGCCACGAAGGTCCAGAAAAGGATCGTCGTATTCGAACCTACAAGGAATACCTCTCCCAAGGTGGAGTGGCGAAGGAGGTGAGTTTATTCACTAATTGTAATTTCATCAATTTATGTTTTTGAATTAAAACTCAAAGCGTATTAAAATTTAGTGATCTGTAAGATTTTGGTTTTCCAGATATAAACGGCGTGTTTGTTCGTTTCCGAATTTCATATCACGTTTGCAGATGCACTAAATGTACTAAAGCTAGGGTAAAAAATGTATTAAAATGGAACAATACTGAAGCCGCAGACTTAAATAAAAAATCGATAATTAAAATAGACTCATTTTGAAAGGTGTGGATTGAATAATCAAACTCAATATTATATAATAAGGTAAATACTGAAGGCGTGGATTATAAGACCAAGCCTGATTTCATGAGATAAACTCATTACTAAAGATGCGGATTGTTGGACCAAACCAAATTTGAATATAAAATCCGCCGGATGTAAGGGCTTGGGTTCAAAATAATTTCAACCTATCAATGAATAATTTTATTATATATCATACCTTATTTACAGAAAGAGTTCGTGAGGAAGTGGCTCCAGGAGAAGGAGAGGGAGTATGCGGCAGTCGATTCTGAGAGTGATGACGATCACGGTGCCACCGCCGCAAGGAATGAGGGAAATCCGCCAAACAATAAGAACGTCATGAGTAATGATGGGGTGAGTTTCAAGACTGTTTATGTATACGTCTTTTATTTAATAAAAAAGCATAAATATTTGTATAGTACAATTTTCAAATTTTTGGAGAATGCTGATTGAATATAAGCTCTAATTCACGCTTTAATATCTCATATTATAAACAATTTAATCTATATAATACCATGCTCGCGCTTTACATTCAACCATTAATACATAGAAGTGGAGCATATGATAGTAATATTTTTTTGGATCTCTAGGCCGGCGCGAATTAAGTAAGATTTATTGAGGATTAATTTTGAAGTATATTCATGAGACGAACGTGCTTAATTTCTCTTAGTACTCTTAGTACAGTAGGTACTTTCTTTCCCGTATAGGTTTTCATGTTCCATCAATTTTTCTTGAACCACGCTGTATAGCTAGAACCATAAATCTGCATGGCTGCTCAGCTGCTAGCTCTGCTGTCCAAACTCAACGCATGATGATCAAACCATTCTGGGGAAAGATTTTTTTAATACTTCAAGTATTAATTCTTTCATGTTCTGGACGTTTTTTTTCAAATTATTTTTATTTTATTCATTTTTTGCAGTCGACACCGAGGAGGAGTGGGAGAACCACTGCCCACATCAGCGTTATTGATGTTTCCAATGCAGTTGCTGGACCATCCGCGAGAACCAAGAGAAACCGATGAGCAGTGTCGACAAGCCTTCGACAGGCAGTTACGGACTACGAGGCACACAGGCTCCAACGGGAAGCTGATGAAGAGAACCGAATGAGATCCCTCATCACCTCTTGAAAAGAGTGACGGCGGAGGGTTGATTGATTCGGTGGCCATGTGAATTAAAAGCAGCATTTTGTTTTCGATTTTTGACTAAAAAGATTTTGTGCATTTTATAAAATATATTGTTTGTGAAAATTGAAGCTGATAGTTTTTTGGTTTTGAAAAGCAATAATGAATTGTCAGTATCTGCGTGCTTTTTGAATTAAAAATAATGTGTGATTTGATTCGTGCTTTTCGAGGGAAATGAATTGTGTTGCTGGGATCGTGGGACGTGTTCAAAGCAATTAATGATTGCACATTTTCAAAGGCATTCTTCGACTTATGTATTTTTTCATGTTCATGCAAATGGCATACGTGACGCAAAATGGGGAGTCTCAAAAAGTAATGCAAATTTCCATGAAGGACTACTTTCTTCTGAGATAAAGTGCGGTCGAAGAATGCCTCAACATTTTCATAACCTAAAATTGTCAGTGTTCAACTTAATTTTTCTTAATTGTTCATTTCATTTTACCATTTCAGGTAGACAAATTTTCAAATTTTTTCAATCAACGACGTTCAATTTCCATTTCCGTTCCCATTTTTATTGAATTAAGGATTAAACTTAATTTAAGAACGTGAGATTACTGTGCTCCGACAATGAGTCAGCACCCACCTCTTCCCGACGACTATTTCGAAAACCGTGAAGTTGTCATCAAAACCGAAAATGAGGAAATTCAACCAACTCCTCCGAAGGTAATTTGAAACGTTAAATTTTCAGTTTGTGAAAAGTTTTGGACCGCCTCTTCGTCATTTCCATTGATGAAAAGTTTATTCCCTCAAGTTGAATAATTCGTAATATTCCTTCTTGTTCCCTCTTATTGTCTCAATCATTTTGAATATTCCAAATTATAAAATTATAATTTGTTGTGTATTAATGCACTCTGACAGAGGCCTCGACTCAGGATTGCTAGTGTACAGCATGAACCGGAGGAGCCCCAGGAATCGTTTGATGTTGACGTCGTGTACACCATCAAACAGGAAGAGATGCGTGATGCCAGAATGCAGGAATCGTCTACCGTTGGACGAAACGTTCCTCAGGTAAACATTAAGTATCCCCAAACAATTACTAAATTCATTTTCAATATTGTCTCATTTTTTTGGAGTGCTGAACGTATTTTTTCCTCAATTTCCTGATAACAATGCGCGATTTCAGTGTTTAAAAATTAATTACATGAGGACCCGGACGTCATAACGATCGCGAATTAAACTTATCCTCAGAATTTGAAATCCGTTCATTCAAATTATTATAACCAAATATGTTTTCCATCATTTCAGGGACAGGAGGAGAATTCCCTCCATGAATCGGAGGAGCCTCAGGAATCGTTTGATGTTGACGTCGTGTACACCATCAAACAGGAAGAGATGCGTGATGCCAGAATGCAGGAATCGTCTACCGTTGGACGAAACGTTCCTCAGGTAAACATTAATAAGTATCCCCAAACAATTACTAAATTCATTTTCAATATTGTCTCATTTTTTGGGAGTGAACGTATTTTTTCCTCAATTTCCTAAAAATAATGCGCGATTTCAGTGTTTAAAAATTAATTACATGAGGACCCGTACGTCAGAACGATCGCGAATTAAACTTATTCTCAGAATTTGAAATCCGTTCATTCAAATTATTATAACCAAATATGTTTTCCATCATTTCAGGGACAGGAGGAGAATTCCCTCCATGAATCGGAGGAGCCTCAGGAATCGTTTGATGTTGACGTCGTGTACACCATCAAACAGGAAGAGATGCGTGATGCCAGAATGCAGGAATCGTCTACCGTTGGACGAAACGTTCCTCAGGTAAACATTAATAAGTATCCCCAAACAATTACTAAATTCATTTTCAATATTGTCTCATTTTTTGGGAGTGAACGTATTTTTTCCTCAATTTCCTAAAAATAATGCGCGATTTCAGTGTTTAAAAATTAATTACATGAGGACCCGTACGTCAGAACGATCGCGAATTAAACTTATCATCCTCAGAATTTGAAATCCCTTCATTCAAATTATTATAACCACATACGTTTTCCATCATTTCAGGGACAGGAGGAGAATTCCCTCCTCAATATGAATCTGGTTGACGAGGGATATAAGCCGATCAAAGTGGTGGGGATGACAACTGTCATGGAGAAACCGCACTACTGGGTTAAGATGGAGGGTGTTTCCACCCTCGACTACTTGCCGGTGGATTTGATGAACCGAGATTTTCCGCAGGTAAAATGATTCCCGAATGTTTACGATTTTCCGCGGCCCTACGAGAAGTAAAACACATTTTTATTGACGCCTATATCGATTAGGCGTCAATATAAAAAAATTAAGATTTCGCAAGGGATTTGGCAGCTCAAACCTCATATTGATTTTTGAAATTTTGATCGACTATTTGTCGCCCATACCTGCCAAAAATGTTTTTTTTTTCTTTCAACTTTTCTGTTTGACGCCTGAATGGTCCAGCATCGTCCAGGTTTCAGAACTCCATCATCAATGTTGAATTTCTGAGAGTAAAATGATTCACAAATGTTCACAATTTTCAGTTATGATGAACGAAGATAGACATTTATTTTCAAATGATCATTCCCGACAGATGGTTGCCGATTTCTTCAAGGAGTACAAGCCTTTGGAAATACTCGACATGACCATTGTTGGCAAGGTGCTCCACTATAAGGTGAAGGCTGACGGCAGAGACGAACTTGACCTCATGCCGGCCGATATCATGAAGGAAAAGTTTCCTCAGGTAAGAGTTCACTTCCAAATGATTAGTTCTTATTAGCTAAATACTTTCTTTATTTTCATACTTTTGTAACAATTGTTCGATTTTTCATGTCCCCTTTTTGAATTCAAAATTAAAATTTACAATTGGGAACATTTCCTTTTCGCCAGTTGGTCGACGACTTCAACATGTGGAGGGCCAACATCGTGAAAAAGTGAACCTGGCAAGGAGCCTTCATCGGCAGCGCGGTTTCCGCCATTTTGAGTCCAATTTATGTCTCCCAGCTGCATTTTGGTATTTTTGACAATTGGTGTTGGGTTATTATTTAGTTTCCGATCAAGGTTGCATTTCGTTGTGCAAAATGAAACTAAGTGCTTTGGGAGAAATGAATTGTGTTGCTGGGATCGTGAGACGTGTTCTGTTTGCATGGTCTCAAAGGGCATCGGGCTTGCAGATTTTTTTTCCTTTTTAATGATAAAATGATACCTATTGGATACTTCAAAAATCCTGAATGCGCGTCATGACAACGCAGTTTTGTGCACTACGCTGCATACTGTACGTTAGACCGCCAATATACCGGTGGCAACTATTGCGCCGCAGTAACCCAACCCCGCAGAGCCGTAAGACGCGCATTCTGGATTGTGTAAGTATCTAAAATATGTCTCGATCATTTTATCATTTCGAAGGGCTACAATCTGCAAGCCCGTTGCCCTCTAAGTTGGGCAAATAAGGACCCATTAAACCCATTCTGTAGCCAATTTGCAACATTTCCACTAATTATTTAACATTTTCCAGGATATCAAGGTATTTTTTCCGTACCAAAGTTTCTCTTTTCTGATCTCATAGTTTTTTTTTTGGAAATTTGAATAAGGAATAAAACAGCCCACAGTTGAAACTGAAATGATACTATTGCTCTGTTTTATAAAAAAGTCAGTTTTTCCTTATTTTTCTCCTCATTCAATGGGATTTTGTTTGAAGCCAATAACATATGAAACCTTTCATGTTTATCTTTGAAGGCACTCAGTTCGTTTAATAATATATATCGCAAATTAGTTCCCAAAAACGTTCATTGATGAGTGGCAAGTAATGACTCGTCGCTAAAAAAACAAATCAAGACTATTTTTCTGAAATGTCACTTGCTGCACTTTTACAAAAACTAAAAATTTTCCGTCGTACAATGTAAAGGATTTATGAATGGTAAAACTTCATCCTCGTTTCAAATGAAAGTCATCAACTTGAGCCAAAAGATATTTTATTGCATTTCACATCTTATGCATTTTGGTCTCAAAATCAATTCCTTATATCCAGTGCCCTTTCAACCTCAATCATAGGCGTTTACAAAAATGAAAGCAACATGAAATAATGTGAAAAGCAAAGACGAGATAAGTTTTTGTCAATTTCGCTATCTCAATTTTGTTATTTTTTAGTAAAAGAAAACCGATTAATAATCATACGCGACCGCCCAATCATCTTCGTCGTCGAAAGAAAAAAACAGAATTTTCTACTTTGTAATCGTCAATATCCTCAACAAACGAGAGCGTATCAAACCAGCGGCCTTGTCCTAACCATACGGTAATTTCAATAAGTCATCAATATATAATGCTTATACTACAAATACTCCTACTAAACAGTCCACTTATATTCTTATGGTTAAAATGCTGTTGCATTCATTTATGCTAAGGGCAACAAAAACGACGGTGAAACAATACATGTCTATATATTACGCGCGCACTCAATGGTCCATGTCCCTGTGGCCAATCTACTGATTATCGTCAACAGGGCACAAAAGAGAAATGACAATCCAAGTTGCATCTTCCCGACGCCCAGATGGATAACATTTATTGCTCTCGTAGGCCTGACGTATCGCTTCGCTTTTTCCAGTGATGCCAGACGAGAAGCGGCGAAGTGGCAATCTCATGGTGTCTCGCACATGATCTGGAATTGGATTGATGTAGTTTTCATCCAATTCATACGGGTCTGCCCCAGAACGAACGAATGTAGCAGGCAGTATCAGGCATTTGCTATGCACTCGAGTTGCGGGTTCCCAGGTAGGTCTGAGTTCGACACGTCCGGAGACAGAAAAGAATCCTATCTCTTCCGAATTGAAGGGATCCTGAAACCATGGCTTGGTTGATGTCTGAAATAAAAAATATATACATGTATAAGATTTTGCTTATATAATGTATTGGTTCCTATGCAGAAATTGCGTTCTTTTTCACATATTGAACACGCACAAACCTTTGGAAAACAGTAACCGACCAAAAAATGTTCAGTGTTGATTTTTTGGACGTCACTGCTGTCGTCAGCTGTCTTTCCCTTCGTCGCATCAGCAGGCGGCTTGTTCTCTGAATGTATGGTTCTGATTTTGATGACACACATAATTCGTCCGTCTTCAAGCCGAACTATGTTGTTGGGAAATTTGTCCCTGACATCATAAGCCGTGTATCTGAGTGTAGAGAATAGTGAACTCTTTTGTACTTTCCGTAGGAAGAAGTTTGGCGGGAGTTCCAAAGTCTGGTGTTTGATCATGTATTTCAAAGCAGCTTCAGAGCAACCTAGTTGGTCGATTTCTGGATCATCTCCATTTGGATCCCTTGTTGGGAGGAGATATACGGCTCTCTCAGCAAAACGGTTCCTGAAATTAATTGTATCAATAGTTTGTAAAATTTGATTTGACAGAGCGGGCAAATGCTATATGACATATATATAAAAAATTGGCGAAACTTTCTTTGGTCAGTGACTGATGAATAATGCATATTTACTTTATTACTACCTTATATAGTAATAAAATTACTAACGTGATTTGCTGCATGATTCGAGTCCCACTCCGAATGAACTGGCCCTTTTTCCACGCGCCTTGTTCACTCTCAGCGTCGTAGACTGAGTTGTAGTCCAGGTGACATCCCTGAGTTCGACAGTCATCCAGAACATGCTGGAGAGCATGGGCTTTTGAAGTCATCGCTTGTGCTCCAAAGATATCGGTGTACAGCTGCAGAAACTGAACGAAGCTTGCCTGTGCCTCATTAAGTTGTTTTTCAGGGATCGGCTATATATACAAAGGCAAAAATAAAAATCAATCAACACCCACTAATGGAAAAATGGATCAGGTGAATCCTATCAGGGGTTAAAAAATACACGATAAATAGGGACAGTCATCACACCTCGTTTGAAAAACCTTTCGTCAAATGCAGTCCTCTCAGAAGGAACTTCATTGCTTGAAGAACATTGTGACCAAAGCCACGGCCATCGCTTCCGCTGTTGATTTGTTTCTCGAAGATTTTGAACAGTGGCAACGCATAGTACATGAAGACAACGTGAAACTCACGCATTTTCCAAAGCTTCAAGTTTGTCACACTCCTGAATAAAATGGATAATAAATTTATTACGTAAAGCACCTTCGATAATGCATAAATTTCAACATAAAGCGTGACACGTACAATATATATCCTGATTCCATTAGGAAATTATATGCTGTTTGTATTATATTATTATTCACCTGAATTTGCAAAGCTCAACAATCTTGCAGGTGTTGTAGACATCAATGCAGTTCTGCAGACCTGCGACAACCGGTGCCTTAGAATTCATTGTTCCGGTGGATTGACCTAACTTACGAATGATCCTTTGAAAAAAGTCCTTCAGAACACCCCCGTCAATGAGATGCATGGGATCTAGGAAAAACCCTGAAACCATTGGGAATGTGAACCCTTGTTGTTTGACACTTGGATGATCAAGGAAGCTGTCTCGAACTTTGTGTATGCTGACGTCTCCCTGGAAAATAAAATAAAAAATTAATAATATTAGGAAACGGATAGAAAATATGTTACTGCCCATGTTGTAAAATTCTACAACTCAAACATGCGGATTACAACTGCAGTGCCGTCTAAATCGTAACAATAATACTACGTTGTGGAAAGCACCTCACTCATCATTCTATTATGAAAATAATACATATTGCAGAAGTGTGATGGATTTTACACAACCGGGTCATTCAAATATGACGGTGTTTCCACACAAAAATTTCTAGCCATTGCATAGTAATGTAGACTATGCATAATGGCTTTTATTGTTCTGAGTTGGGATGTAATTAATCTCAGTATACAGTATAGCGGATTCGTCAGCTTTGGTCGTAAGCTCCAATACTGGACAGACAAGTATGGTTTACACAATTTGTGCTAATTGTGCAATTAGTTACAGATATACCATGGTAGTGATTTATTCTCAGCATTGCTTCATTCCCAGGAATAAGTGGAGAAATTTCAAGTAATTTACATAAAGACCGCTGCTGGTAAAAATGGAATTACAAAACAATAGAGTCAGGAGAAGTTAATTCCTGTTAAATTATGTTAAATATGTTAAATATGTTATTTCCGGATAAATATGAAAAAGAATTGAGCAGCGCGCTTAATTAGATGGTGTTCAATTGGGAACCTATTTTGAAGTTGAAGATATGAATAAAAAAACAAAATTGTTTATTTGGAATTGTTTCTATTCTCTTCCTTGAAATAAAATGTTGAAGTACTTGACGATGAAAAAGGAAAAAACAAGGGAACTCAAATCTCCACGTCGAAGCTCTTTCAGATTCTGGAACACGGGAGCTTGCCAAGTCTTTTAATTCACACTGGCCAGATCGCGTCTTCCAGGGCCTTAATCAAGCCAAATTGACCTGAAAATTCCCTACCAAGGGTGGGACTTGAACCCACGAGTCTTTCCAGTACGACTCCTGTGCACTAAACCACTGTGCTATCAGGCCTTGGTTAGCTAATAATGTGATGATAATCCTCTTTCTGATCTGCAATCGATACAGTATCAAAATAGTTGCAAAGTCCAAAAAATTGCCGACTGTGTCTAGAAACAAGGCAGGAACAAGTATCAACCAGTAATCAGTCATATGATGGCAAAATAACAAGGTAATTTGTGTGACTGTGTTCCTGAGCAGGGAGATTAATTTGCTCATATACTTGAACTCTCCTCCCATCCAGACATCCCTATAGTATAGTAGAAATACTATGAACAGCTGAGCCATTAGACACGTTCCATTCTCTCCTCCTCCCCAGGACGAAAAACCGAGTACTGATCCACATATATGCAACCAATATTGTATCTGGGTCGGTCAAAAGGGAAAGAATCACAGCAATTTTTTTCTAGATTTGAACTGGTCAATTAGGTTTGCGTGAATTTTGAAATCATTGATAATTTTAACGAACCAATCTAATTGAATCATTTTCTTTCAGGTATGATTAAATCAGGAACGGTGAAATGAGGTGTTTTCATACTTTTGGAGAAACTGCATTGATTCGAATTTGACGCCTGAAATGTTTGCCGCGCGCTAGTTCGAATACTAAATATAGTAGAAATAATTTTGGATTTATTTTGAACCATTGAATGAATTCAAGACTCTTATTTGCGCCTGGTGAATAGGCTGACCTGCGCTGTCCAGATTACCCTCAAAAAGGCTCTTATTCTTTAAGTACGTGGTCTAAAATGTAGAACTCAAAAATACGGAATAACTGCATTGCCATACAAATGGTACATACAGTGTATATAAAAATCGCAGCGTTGATTTACAAATGATAATTTAAAAAAAAAGTATATATGTAATTACCTCTTTTGAAGACATCATACGTGAGTATGTACTCCAGTACTTGTCGGCCCTGGGAGCTGCACCAATTTCGGGGAAATATATTGACCCTCCACCTGCAGGACCTTTTTTCTTAGGTTGAGCGACGACAGGAACAGCTGCGGCGACAGCGACGGCGGCAGTATTGGCAGTATTGACGTCAGCAGGTTCGTTGTTGATGAGCATGGAATCATCGTCAGCCTCGTCGTCACCATCCTCGAATCCATCATCATACGCTTGCTGCCGTTGTTTCTTCTGTGACATTGTAGCTTGGGATTTTGGTAAGGCGGAACGTGCGGCTCTTCTCTTCGTTCCGTTTCTTTTATCATTGCTGCTTTCAGAATCAACTGCTGCCGAAGATGAAGATGCTGTTGATGATGGTGGAGCTGCTGCTGATGAAGATGATGAAGCAACTGCGGATGAACTGCTGCCGCTGGGAGGATCTTGTACGTCTTGCAGTTGGTCGTGAGCAGACGGGCTACTACCGTCAGGAGGCTGATGTTGGTTGACAACTTTTGTTACACGAATCCACTGAACCTTTTGGACGTGATTCCCTTCTTGATCAATGTATTCCCCTGTAATGCGCTTGACAAATTTGGTCTTGACTGTAGATTTAGACAAGGGTGCTGGAACTGTTGCTGCGTCACCGTGAACACCAGATGGATTTGGTGCTGTTGCCGCCTTCGTGAGGTGATGCTCTCCTTTAGTTTCACATCGCTCGCAGCCGTAGTAGCCATTGCAGGACTTTGTTCCTTTCAGATCAGACCGCATGGGTGCATCACAGTTGAAGCACACCACTTCAACAGCGAAACATTTTCCTTCACGTTCCTCTCCTGGTCCTAATCTCGAGGGTTGAAGTGCGATCATCTCTTTAATAGTGTCTTCCATCAACAGGAATGCAGGAGGTTTTATTCCTGAGGTTTGCTCGTAGATCCCTATCATGAATGGCTTCCCAAGTCCATATGGGACTTTGAACTTGAAATCACCCGAGAGTGACCTGATACCAACCAATTTTCCCTGGATGGGTATCCCCTTGATGTGACTAGATTCAAAAAATTGGGCACCATCCACGTTGATTCGAACTTGAAAGACGATAGGTTCAGCAGGTTTTCCGCCAACAATAGGAATATTCTGCGTTGGCTTGACCCATTTTTCCCACGTTTCTCTGTCGAATGGTTCATCTTCTTGTGGTCTTGTAAGGTTGAGGAATAAATCTGGCAAAAATCCGGGGCGCACTTGGTGAATGTGACGCAGCAGGTATCGGTAGTGGAAACGGTGCAAGAGTCCAAATGATGTTCCGTTCACCGCCTTCTCCAGTCCGTAATGTGCATATCGGCCTAACATAATCTTGCGCCCTGGTTTGAGTTTGTTATCAATCACGATAGGCCGCACTTTGCCGTGCTCGATGTTGGAAGATTCACAATCGCAAAAAACTTCGTGATCATCACGTTCGCATGCTGCATATGTCTTCACCAATCCACTTTCTGCCAATTTGCTAACAGAGGTGCTCAAAAGGGCTCGTCCTGTCCTTGGAAGGCTTTCATAGCATATTGTTTCAGGTCTGTAGTAGTGGAGAAGCCGCAGGAAACGAGTAATTGAGTTGTGAGCGATATTCTCGGATACCGCCCAATGCTGCAACAGTCTCTTGAATGAGAGTTTGAACTTGAACTTGTCATTCTGAAAGCACAGAATCTTCTTTGTACATGTGTCCAAGGAAATGTTCGCAAGTCCTGCAATCATATCTTCAACCAACAGGTCATTCACAAAGTTTTTAGTTCCTTGCTGGGTTCCGTCACTGCTGAGTGTCCCTGGGAGATTATAGATGCTGATCTTCTGCAACTCAATTTCCTCCAGCGGAGTGAGTCCATCAGTGGCTTGAGGAGGAATAATAAGGCCGTCGCCGCTGTCGTAAGTGATCATGGCACTCTGAAAAAGCCGGGGACTCGTTGCAACCACTCTGGAAATGTTGGAGGTAGAGGAATCCAGAGCCGAAAGCAAGGCAATGTTGACATCAGGCAAATCCATCAGGCCACTGTGAACTAGGTATTCGCAGTGATCGGGACAGTCAGAGTTGTGTTGTTTCATGACCCGAACAGCCTTATCATATAATGCCAATGCGCGCGAGACTTTCGCATAAGGGTCGCAAGCCAAGAAACGCGCAGTGCCTACAGGAAAACTGTTTTCTTCTCGAAGCCATTTTTTCAACAAATCCTGGGCTTGGTACAGTCGACGATTTTTTTCAGCCTCTGTACTCAGAGCTTTTAAAGTTTTCTCTGTCACTAGCGGCCGAGCTCTGACGCTTTTTTCACCTCTGACCTGGGCACTTAAAATTACCGCGATTTCACTTATGGTCAAGCACAGCGAATCGTCACGTTTTCGACGCATACGCCGAGTTTGGCGAGGCGGCGGTGCCATTATTTATGGCAAAACAACCATCTGCTGCTGTAAGCTGTAATGCATATAAACGATAACATAATTAAATTTGTATTGGTACAATAGATTGTATACAAACAAGTTTGGCATTTATGTGTTTTGGTACTTATATCTAAGAAAAATAATAAGTTCCATTTAGCCCGCAGTATAGAATACGTTTGAAGACAGGCACACGCAATATTCAGTTGTGATTGACGAAGCTTGTTCACAATAATTTTTTAGCCACAGTTCAGTTTTTTGATGCTGGGGACTCAGAGAGTTCTCTTGGGTGGAGAATAAAGAACGATTTGAAGCTGAACTTTTTAGCCACATATATACTAAAGAATAATAATATAGAACATGAATTTCACCCAGCACGACCCACTATATACAACAGAGTTATTCAGTATATACGTATGTTGAGTATAAGACAGCCGTTTCGATGAATTAAAAAGCGTTGCATTGATATATGGTGATCGAATTGAGAGCAGGATGCAAGCAATGTTATTAAACAGACCAAAAATTTTAAAAATAATTCAAATTATGTCTTCCTTTCAGTTTGGTTCAGTTAAATTCCAAGTTTGTTGATTGAAATGGCCGATTGGAAATCAGGACTTTATTATACGTATACAAATTGGAGTGTTGCCTGCTTCTGAAAACTTTTTTCGGAGGGTCCGTTTTTTGTCGAGAAGGCATTTCGACCATTTCTATGGTTCGCATGATCATAAATAAATCCTACATCCTTTGAAAGGAAATTGAATTATAGCTTTAATTTTGTTGTTTTTCAATGATCCAGCGTGAATAGTTTGAGAGATATAGGTGTTTGAAAGGTGGAGGGATTTTTTTATGGTCCACACTGTATATATAGGGTTGCCCCCAAAAAAATTGAACCACTTTTAAAATTGATATTTCTCGCGTAAACAGTTGGAGCTATCGAGGTAGGTGAAAAAACAATCAAATGAAAATTCATTCAATTCTCTTTCGAATGCTGTATGGTTTTATGCCAATGCGAGCCACATAGAAATGGTCAAAATGGTTTTCCGAAAAAGATTGACCCCAAAAAAGTTGTCAATTGAATGTTGGTTCACTTTTTTTTGGGCCACACTCCATAGACAGGTTGTATAATCAGACAGCGTTCACCAAAAATGACACAGCACGTTATATATACGATAGACACAATATCTTCTGTGTTTATTAATCATAACTGACACAGTGCAAAAACTCGATGAAAAATTAATAATAATAATAAAAGTGGCGCACGGTTATATTTACCGTATATTTTCCGCATATCCTATACCGTACGTACATATAGGCAGCACATATGTGTACTGTTATATTCGATCGGCCAATCGGTACGCGGGGTGATATCCGGGGGTGAAAAACACGCGCCAAGGTCATCCGGCCGTGCGCTCGAAGACGAGAAAACAAAGGAATTTTGCACAGCAGCACAGATGTATTGCTGGTAAGCGTGTGCTCAGGAGGCGGATGTGATGTGATGCGCGACCGAGTGAATCGATTTTTGTACGTTTGCCTTCTAATATGATACACGTATGTTCAGTTTTTTGTATATCAGCATAACGCGCTGCATAAAGACGTTCGAGGATTCCGATGTTTCTGTGATTTCTATTTTGAATGATTTCAAATGTATGGTTGTGTTTTTTCGACATTTTTTAAAATTGGAAATGCTTTGCTCGGTATATTAAGAATTCATTCTGTCATTTTGGACTTCTCTAATTGACTTCAATTCGTGGATTAAAATTATGGTCAAAAGCCACGAACTTCGGCCGGTGAGATTTCATTAGCAGTTCCATTTTTTGAACGTGCTGTTATTTAACTTATGTCGAATCAACAGGTTACCCGGGATTTATAGTTTCGTCGTTACCACATTTTTTTTGTTACCGTCAGTGTTACCTAATCAGAATCGAGTCATGGTGCATCAAAGGTGGCATGGAAATGATGCCCAAAGGATTATGGATCAATTTAATCAAGCGGACACCGACGAGAGTGAGGGCGCGTCGAATTTTGGCTCGGACAGTGAAGATGACAGGGTGAAACAAGAGTGTAATAGCGAAAAAGCTCTGAAGAAATATTGGTTCCTGGACGAGTTTGCCGGCCTGGTGGACAAAAGGGGGCACCCAGACACCTGCCGCGTGAAGCCCAAGGCAATTGTAAGTTACTCTTCATAGCAGATTCCATCAGGTTGACATGGGCTTTAATTTTTTTTTAATTCAAGGAGATACTCTAGTCATAAATTCTGTTATCGTTCTTCTGTTCTGTTGTATAATATTGTAAGTCAATAAATATAACAAAAAAAAGTGAGTCATGATGGGCACTTATTTGAAACCTCCAGTCCAAGATCTGGAGTCTAATCGACAAGAGCTTTACACAAAGGTATCATAGGTCCATTCTTGTGATGACTGAATGTGCCCCATGAAAGCGGACAAATTGTTATCCAAATTAATCACGTCATCAAGGGAGCGCCTAATTAATAGATGCATTTTTTAGAAAACATTTTGGAAAGATTAATGCGTATGTTCTTTAAAATAAACATATGTCTAGCCTGTTTTAATTTTTTCCATTTTTTGCTTCATGGATAAGCCAAAAATATTGCATAGAAGAGCTATTAATGGAGTACAGTATTCAAATACAGAATGACTAATAGAAGATCCTATTTATCCTAAGCAATAACTAGTAGCAGTCAAATGAAAATTTGTCTTCATTTTTGGAAAAAAAATCCTCAGGAACCGCTGTTTTTTGTACAAACTTTTCTTCATGAAAATTTCTATTTAATGTATGATTCTTCTGGAAAAAATCTCTCTCTTCATCACCCAGTCGAATAAAATTAACAGGAACAATGAAACAAAGAAAAAGACCAATTCACTTGAAATCCTTATCAGCATCTTCATTTCCTTGAATTTGTTTATTGATTAATGTAGCGAAAAGTTAATAAAAAATTACTGAGCAGCGCGCTCCCTTGATGACGAAAGCTTGCTGTCTTGTGAACGATCCTCCTTCCGCGCCAATTAATTAATTCGGGGCGTAAGGAGGATCATTCCCAACTAACAAACCTTGGACCGGGATTCGAACCCCGACCCCTTCAGATTGTCGGCCAACAACTCTGGATCCAAGCCACCACTGCTCAAACACGTGAGAGCACGTTATGACTCCCATGTGACTTCATATGTCCATTTTCACGAGGATTTCCCGTAGGCTAAACCTATGGGAAATATTTTTTGACCATAAAGTATAGGCGATTTTGCATTCAGGATTTGAAGTACTATTTTTATCATGCCGAAATCCGTGGCAGGAGAAAATTTCATGGATTCAATCGTTCACAACGCCGTAATATGTGCGAAAACAATAGAATAAAATTGCATTTCCCCGCTACCAAGGGGCGGGTTTTTGCTCTGTGCATTGCCACCCTGTGAAAATACTGAATATAGAAAAGGAATGAGATCTCAAACTTCTGAGCAGAATAATTGAAGGTATTCTTAGGTTACGTATTCGCAACTTGTGCTCTTTGCATTTTAGCTGTTTTAGCTGCTGTAATGCCTGATATTTTACTCTTCTTTTATTCTCCTAATCACGCTATGTCTTCCTTCCCAAATCAAAATCAATTAATAATTAATGTGTTCCTATTGACTTGTTGTCCAGGCTGTCTTTGAAGGCAAAATAAGTCGGCCAGGGAATTTGGCGAAGGGGGAGTATGACGCTTGGTCTAAAAAAGGCGGTGGTTTTGTCATCTTGTCGTACTGGAACCTTGATGAAAATGGCAAGAAGGAGGAATTGAGCATTGTAGTTTACATACATTGGGTTTCCAAGTGCAAGAATTTCGTAATGGTGAGTGTTATTAAAATTAAAACCATATATGCACTTGAAATAATTGCAATGTGTGCAAAAACCATTTCATCATTCTTACCGCTATGTGCTGAAACAGCTTCCCTCAAGAGGATCTTGGTGGAAGGGCGACAAAAATGCCCCGAATCCCACAAACTGTGAAATGACTGTGTTGTATCTGGAGAATCCGAGATATGAACTCGACATCCCAAAGAGAACTTCGCTTTGGAACGAGTATTTCATCTGCCGAATTCATTCGCGCAGAGCTTGTAAGTGAATATGCAATCATCATTACTTCATTTGCTGCGTATTAAATTAGAAGCGTGCTGAAGCAAGTTGTAACTAATAAATTTTATTGAAATCCATATAGTTGCAGATTACGAATATGCCGTGAACCGCGTCCTCGCCAGGAAAGTTACCGGAGAAGACTACTCAAGTATGACCGATGAATTCGGGATGGAAATGGAAAAGCCGATCATTGTGTGCGTATCACAACGCCTCACTCGAAATTCGGCCGCACTTGCTCAGCAGATGAATCGGGATGCTTCTTGGAAGAAGATTCACCACATGACCGTTGAAGCAGGACCTGCAGGTACAAGTATTCAAAGTACTTCCAAAAATTATTCAAAGTCTGTTGTTCACTTGCAATTGTGCAGATGGATGATTGATTACAATTATGAATTGAAATTATTAGTTCATGGTCGTGATTTCTTTCCTATATATGTTTAATGGTTGATTTCAGAATATGAACGTTGTTTTACACCGTCGTTCTTCAGATCGCCCTCTTTAATTTTATCATATTTCCATATATACATTTCGCAGATATATTTAATTTTCGAATAATTAACTGACTAAGTGGGTGAACGCAATGGTGGGATTTCTTTGCCTGTTTAGTAGATGTCATTGTCATTTGTTTATTTTTGAGATTTGTCACCGAAAATGATTTTTCAAATGATGATTTTATTTTCAAGTAATTCACTGATTAAGTTTATGGTCTAGAATGGCCGTATTTTTATAAAAGCAAATCCAGTGTTGGAATAAGGAAACTAAAAGGTTAAACAGTTTGTTCATGTTAAAGCGCAATATGTTTGTTGTTAAAATCTCCACATAAGGTGGCAAAAGGACCAATACAAGAAAAAATCCTGATCCAGGGATGAAAGCGAAAGTTGCAAAAGTCCTCGATGTACGTACTGGAGGGGCGCCGACAGTGGCTGATATGAAGGCTGCAATCGATGCAGGTGCTGCCCACGAAGAAGCAGAGGCAGTGAATGGTGGAACTACGTGCAACTACTCAACACGAGACGATATGAAAACACAGCGGCAGGGTACACCTTTTTCCAAATTGATTAGTCAACGGGAACTTGAATTTTTATGTTTTGTTGTATATAACAAATTTTCACTTGCATTTTTATATTCATCTTGTCTCATTAGGCGAGATCGACCAGACCATGTATCACCAGCCCCAGAATGGTCCAGGGAGTGTTGGGCCGCAACAATTAGTACAGCAGCTCAATCACCAGCCCAATAATGGTCCAGGGAGTGTTGGGCCGCAACCAGCAGTACAGCAGCTACATCCACAACAAGGTATTCTACCACGATTTGGTGAAAGTGAAAATATTTGAATATTGGTGGTAATTTAGTGATTTTTTGAGAAATGATTCGTTATCTCATTCACAGCATCCGAACTTAATTTCCCTCACGGTTCCAAGATCTTGGACGAACATCGAAATGAATGGTTGGTCCGGTTCGACAAAAAAATAAGAGCGGATTCTGGCTACTCTCCGGATACTATGGTGGCCTGGCGTTTTACTCTCCCTGGTGGGAACTACGGGCATCCTGGTGGGAACTACGGGCATTGTTACCTTGGCAAAGTGGACTTCGCTCAGTGTGTCAATCTCGAAGTTTTCTTACTAGAACTGAAAAGTACGTAAAAATAACCAGCATTTTGAAGAAATTGGATTTTTTCGTATAGGGCCGCCGTTTGACACTTCTTATTTTTCTATTCCTCTATCAGCTCCGTCACCGCATTTGCCTCAGACTACTGTTCCGGACTATGTTGGAGGTCATTTTGGTTCACATGCGCATGTTCGTCAGCAAAACCAAGAAAGTATGTAAATATTACCGGCATATTGAAGAAATTGGATTTTTCGGTATAGGGCCGCCTTCTGACAATTCTATTTTTTCCTATTCCTCTATCAGCTCCGTCACCGCATTTGGCTCAGACTACTGTTTTGGAGATTGGTGGAGTTGCCGCCCCGTTTTTACATGCGCATGTTCCTAACCAAGAAAGGACATCAGGTAATCATCCAGGATCAATGGACAGTACGGAAATATTACCTGCATTTTTGATAAATTGATTTTTCCGGCATATTGAAGAAATTGGATTTTTCGGTATAGGGCCGCCTTCTGACAATTCTATTTTTTCCTATTCCTCTATCAGCTCCGTCACCGCATTTGCCTCAGACTACTGTTTTGGAGATTGGTGGAGTTGCCGCCGCGGTTTCACATGCGCATGTTCCTAACCAAGAAAGGACATCAGGTAATCATCCAGGATCAATGGACAGTACGGAAATATTACCTGCATTTTTGATAAATTGATTTTTCCGGTATTGGGCTCAATGAAGTTTCTGATTTTTCTATTCTTTGATCATCCTGCGCAGAAAGTCATCCACTTCATTTTTCTGACACCGATGAAACGACCACGACGCGTTTCCCAAGAGTCGTATCCCCAGTGGCATCAGATTCATCGTCTGATCCCCCGCCATCACGTTCGAGCATGTCATCGCCGTCAACATCGATCGCATCATCGACATCAACAAGCAAGGCTTCTACTCATGGGGGCAAGCATTGTAAGTTTGATAGTTACATCATACATTTTGATGATAATTTGTTATAGGTTATATTAGACTAAATTTATTCCAATTTGTCCTAATATTTGAAAATGAAAATAATTTTTCTTGTCTTTGATCTCAATTATCCATACAATTGTATTTAGTTTATAGCTGACCTTTGCGATGGCTGTAAGTTTAGTCTATGATTTCATATGATGATTTTTGTTTAAAAAAATTGATATTTATTAACATTATATTCTTTAATGCGAATTTTTTGGTACAGACGACGGGTGTAAGAACTGCCAGGGCAGCGAAATCGTCCAGTTCTTCACGAACATGTTTGCGGTAATCCAAAGGGAAATCACGGAAATCAAATCGACAGTTGCCAGGAATGAAATCCAAAGGTTCGTGAAAAAGTAACATTTCCATTTGCAAAACCGCAGTTTTATTTCGTATGAATTTGAAGCAACATTTATTTTCGGGTATTAGTTATATGTGCTTTTATTTGTGGAAGGTTCTAAACATTCTATCATGAGTAGATTGGATACGGAAGGCCAATAATTTTGATATATTTATTTCCCATTGGAAAATAACAGTTTTAAATTTTTGAAATCATTGTGAATGGAGTAAGGTCGCAGTTTTAATTTTTGTAAGTGATTTAGTCGTTTTGAATTTGGAGCCATTGCAATTTTCACTCGCTCATGTAAAGGCACTGTCGGAATTTATTGAAATTTCAAATATTTCTTAAATTTCCTATACTTTTGTTTCAAAAATTTGAACCACGGTTTGAGTTTTGAGAATTAATCGTCAAATGTTGTATCTTGAAAAGATTGGAGAAGGATGGCCACATCGTAGATATTCCGGAAAAATGGGGAATAAAGCTACCTATGGATACCATTGAGGAAGTGGCCGCTTTTGATGAGAAGATGGGTTGGGAAGCAATAACCGACTCATCGGGAAAACAACAAGGGCATTGCAGATTGGAGATGGTATTATTTTGATGTTTTTCATATATTTCTCATATTGCGATTTAACATTCAATTTGAAAATACAAAGTCATTATATAATAATATAAATTTCCACGAAATATGAGTGTGGATTATTCTGTCTAAAATAGAAAACTTTGTCTCCAATGCCACAGGTGAAATATTTCCGAACGAGGTTGAGGTCACTTTGCCGCAAGCCCACTGTGGACATGCTTGTAAGGTCTGCGTATGTCTCATTGTTCAGCGTGAGGCTGCAGTACTTTCACAACTTGTACCGGGTTGGTGAATTCCTGAATTCATATTGATTGTTGCAATCAAATTTTTTCAGAACCCGAACTTCATTTTATTGAAAATTGATTCCGCACTCATGAATTTAATAAATTCGCAGTCTGATGGGCAACAAACAAAAGACAGAAAAGTCGGAGATCTGAGCTCAGCAGAGGACGTGGAGGATTTGGGTGATGAAGATGAGGATAAGAAGAAGAAGAAGAAGAAGAAGAAGAAGACGTCGACGAAGAAGACCAAGGTTGTTGAGGAAAGCGCCTCAAAAAGTACGCCTGGATCTGCACATTCTGCAACCACGACACCAGGAAAAGAAAAGTCAAAGGACAGTCCCGTCGAAGTCAACGGTATAACATTTATTGGTATAAAATTTCTATGATAATCTTCATTGATTGAATAATTTCTCGTCACTTTTGTTAATCTTGTTAATCAGTCCCGTCGAAGTCAACGGTATAACATTTATTGGTATAAAATTTCTATGATAATCTTCATTGATTGAATAATTTCTCGTCACTTTTGTTAATCTTCATTTTTTAAGGTGAGATTTTTGTTACGCCGATGACGAAGAGCGCAAAGGGCGACAAATCGATTGGGCACAATATTTTCTACTACACAAAAGTGGAGCAGTTCCTGCGAGACATCATTCCAAGTGATGACAAGGCCTTCTTCTTCAAACCTGTAGAGAAAAGAGAGTCTGCTGTTTCGCACTCAGTCTCAGAGTATAATAATTTCAAGTAAGCACAAATGTTTGGGCTCCAACTGACCGTGGTTTCATTGTAGCATCCGTATCCCTTGAAGTTTTTCTGATTCCTCTCTTGGTTTCTTTTCAGGAAGTGCCTCAAGAACTTCAGAGGCAACACAAACTCCAAGATCACAACAGAGGCTAAAGCTCTACGCGAACAGGCAAGAGGATTACCTGAGGAGCAGAGACAAATGAAGATCGGAGACTGGGCTTGGAAGTACCATCCGCAAATCTTTCAATACTCCAAGCAATACGTCAGACTATCGTCTTCCACACCGAGCCGTGCTTCGAATGCTGACGGAGACGATGAGGGCGACGAGGAGGAGGAGGAGGAGGAGGAGGAGGAAGAAGAGGTTGATTCAATTGTTGAGGATGAAGAGGGATACTAGTTAATCGTGGAAAATATTTTCCGCTGGTTTTGATTTCATTGGTTTTTTTTGTGCGTCGATTTATTTTTCTTTGGTTTGTTTTGCATATGCCTTTTATGGGATTGTTTGACAGACACGGTTGACTTTTATTTGCTTTCTTATTTTATTTTACGTCTTCTAGGAGGGGTTATTTTAGGTTTCAATAATTTTAATCGATAGTGGAGGTTGACTGCTTTGTGAATTTGGAAGAATCCGTTGATTGTAAAAAGTCTTCGGGCCGTTTTTTTGTCTCTTATTGTTTTTTGAATCTTTTGTTTTGCGTCTTCTAGAAGGCGTTACTGAGTGTGTGTCTGCGTGGGAAGGTGAATTTATTTTGAAGAATCCGTTTATTCTTGATAATTTTCGTGCCATCTTTTTTTGATCGTTCAAGTGTGAAGAATTAAAAGAATGTGGTCCTACAAATTCCACGGCATTTTTATTACATTCCTCTGAAACCGCGGTTCAGGCCGCACGATAGTCCGCTCTAAGGGGCACGGCAGAGAGATTATTTTAAGAGTTTTACAATTCGAATATATGACTATTTCTTGAACCCAATATATACGCAATATATGCGCATTTCAATATGCACTAGGTGCAGGATATGCGCTCCTGGGCTTGAAAAACTCCAAATATATGAGGTATAAATTTCGATTATGAAATGTCGCGAGTGACCCACACGACCAGATTGACTTGGAAAACTCACAATTTATATCGAATAAATACGCCATACTGAAAGCCATTACTAGGAACATTTTCCGTTGATCATAAACAAATTCAAATATATGAGCAATGGATGCGGTGTTTTCAACGCCCGAGGTCCGCTAGAGCGTGCAAAAATTCAAATATATGGCGAATAAACACCTCGTACTCCAAGCCCGGCGTGGGGCTCAAGGTCACATCCGGGTGGACGCTCCGCGCGAAGTCTTATTTTAGGAGTTGAAAACTCTCTAAACACACCAAGCATCGGTGTGTTTTGCGCGTTTTCAAATCCAAATATATTGTTAAGCTCGGAATGCGGTCGACTTGCATTATTTGGTAAGGAAGGGGTATATATTTGGATTTCAAACTCCCAATAATAAGTCGCTATATAAACGCAATATATTCGGTGTAAATGATGTGACTGCGCTCGCGGGGTGTGAAATGTACAAAAAGTTAAATATCTGCCTACCAGCATGTAGATTTATGTGGAAACGTAACCCTGTGACAGGGTCATTTCTGTCAGTTTTCTCCAAACTGCGAATTTTGACAAAACAATGTGATAATATATCC
>Ga0209229_10000026_pt1 | contig 51347 bp, 49 predicted proteins | sample SanBayMetagenome_FD_187466 | JGI IMG/M metagenome (GOLD analysis project Ga0209229, IMG submission 187466) | Freshwater and sediment microbial communities from dead zone in Sandusky Bay, Ohio, USA (SPAdes) (version 2) | ecosystem: Environmental > Aquatic > Freshwater > Lentic > Sediment... | reverse complement strand
TAATGGTACGCCACCAATATCTGATGTTGATATACCAGTACCGGATATCGTATATGGTACATTAGTACCATTTGATACATTAGTTGTTGTTAAGGTAAATGTAACAGAACCTCCTTCATTTACAGAATTAACATTTGATGTAAGTTGATATGTTGGTGGTGTTAATGAGGTATCATTAATAGTAACTGATCTTGTTTGTCCCTGTGAAGTGACTGTTAAAGTCTCAGTATCTTCGGTAAGTGTATCAGCAGTAATATTTAAAGTAAGAAGTGCTGTATTGTTGTTAACAACAAAATTACCATTTAATGGTACGCCACCAATATCTGATGTTGATATACCAGTACCGGATATCGTATATGGTACATTAGTACCATTTGATACATTAGTTGTTGTTAAGGTAAATGTAACAGAACCTCCTTCATTTACAGAAGTTTTATTTGAGCTTAATGCGTAGGTTGGTAGCGGTGTTTTTGAGGTATCATTAATAGTAACGGTTTTTATTTGTCCACCAGAAAAAACTGTTAAAGATTCAACATCTTCGGTAAGATTATCTTCTGTGATATTTAAAGTAAGAGTTGCAGTATTGTTGTTAACAACAAAATTACCATTTAATGATGCACCATCAATATCTGAACGTGATACACCATAAATTGTATATGGTACATTAGTATCATCTAGAACATTGGTTGTTGTTAGGGTGAATGTAACAGAATCTCCTTCATTTACAGAAGTTTTATTTGATGTAAGTTGATATGTTGGTGGTGGTGTACAAAAATTTAAATAATCATAAGAATCGGTTATTTCTCTATTTGAATCCATCCAATTTATTTTATATAAATCGGTGTGGGCAGGAGTTATTTTTCTAATATTGCTTCTTATAGAATCTTCTATTAATTTTTTAACACTATCATCTGCCTGTAAATTATGAATATTGATATTGTAATATTTGCTTTTACTTGTTGGTAATTGCATTTGAAACCAATGTTTTATTTCTTCCACATAGTTTCTTTCTCCAATTGGAATATTCCATTTTAATGGTCCTTTATCTATAGATAAATTTGATGCAAAATATATTTGTGCAATTTCTCCTTGTGTTAAAGATTTGTTATACATCAAAATTTGACCAATATCTCCAATTAGTTTATATGCATCCTCAACCTGAATTAAATCATTTAAGGTAGTATTTTTTATATTTGATGCCCCAACCAATATGGATGATTTGTAATCGTATTGTATTTGATATTTTGCTTTATCAAAATTTTCAGTATTTACAAGTATTGTATCTATGTAATATTTTGCAGTACCATTGGTTGAATCAAAATTGAAAACAAAGTTATGCCAGCCCGGTGGAAGATCTTTAACATCATATGTCAATTTCAATAATTTACCGTCACTTCCATTTGCTGTTGCAATTTTAAATTTCCAACTTAAATTTTTATCTAATGAACCAAATTTTCTTAAAAATTGATAACTGCTAAAATCACCTAATGCTTTGAAATTATGATTCTCTATTACTGTTGCTAAATCTACTGTTAATAATCCATATAAACTTAATCTAGAAACTAATGCTCCTTCGGAATTTATTAGGTATACTAATTTATCGGAATCATCTACCAAAATAGCCAAGTCTTCTGTTTTATCAGATGTTTCCACACATACTTTGCTTATTTTAGGTGTCTTAATAAAGTTTAAAAATCTAAACTGACCATTATATTCAAAACAATCTTCATCTATTAATGCATTTTTTCCTATGCTTTTTGTAAATTCAAATCGGTCTTCTGTTATATTGAATTTTGTTATTTTATCTTTTTGATGAACCAACCATAAATTATTTTTAGAATCGCAACTTATTTGTTGCATTGGTCCTAGATTTGCATATATCTGTTTGTCTTTGTATAAATTTCCTCCTATAACTTCCCACAGACTATTTTTATTATCGATACATGATGTATTTCCATAAGAGTATTTTAAATTTTTTTCTAATTCTTCTGGTTTTTCTGTTTGTATTTCTGTTTGTATTTCTATTCTTTTATAGTCTTCTATGTGTGTAACATTTTTTATGAATTCTCCTTGTGAATCGAGTATTACTATTTTTTTATCTTTTACACAATATAAGTATAAATTTTCTTGAGAATCAATTTCTAATTGATCTATATATGATAGATATGATGGATTATTTTGTAAATAAGTTGATATATCAACAGTTTTTTCTATTTTTCCTTCTATGTTATATTTTCTTAATATTCTATTATATGAATCTACTACCCAATAACTAAAATCCAACAATCTTTGTATTATGTTATTTTGACTATTTGGTTTATATGGAATAGATATATTATCTATATGAGAAAGTTTAAAATTTAAATTGAAAATATTTCCTGATGTGGAATCAACAACAGTAAAAAGAGGAGAGGTTAAAGCTGCTTCGTTTATAAAACCAAATCCACTGTCATAATAATTTCCTATTATTTGATCTCCGTTTATATTACCCCAATCTTCAACTCTTAACCATAATGAAAGTGTTAAATGATTTTTTTCTAATAATACATTTTTAGCAGGAAATACTATATGATTTTTTCCGGTTAATTTTAAATATTCGCCGTTAAAATTTGAATCTTCGTTTCCTACTATGAACCCATCATTTGTATATGGTGTATTGTCTATTAGTGGTGAGGTGGTAAAATTTGATATATCTAATATTTTAGATCCTAGTGGATTATAAAAATCTGAACTCAAATATGTTAAAAATGTTTTAGAATTTTCTTGTCCAGAACGGAAGTAAACATACTGCCCACCGGGTTCAAAATACAGAGACGATGGTTGATCCCAAACTTCAAAATCAACATCAGGGTTTAACTTTTCGTTGTACAACAAATCAGTTGCTCCCAATGCCGTATCGGTCGTATAATAAGCAGAGTTGAAGTATCTATCCATCCACATCTTTTCTCCCATTGGATTCCCAGATAACCATGAACACAACCATGTTCCATCCAATCTAGACATAGAAGGAGGTTGTGGCACGTTTGGCGTTAGTTCCTCGTATGATATCTGTCTAGAATATATTCTATCTGAAACATAAGGCAATTCTCCATAATATGCCCCATCTTCTATCAAACCTGCATCCTGTACCGATATTCTTTGAGTTGTTGGTGGAAAGTAAAAAACTGTGTTTCTATCGGTTTCAAATTTTTTTAAATATGTATTTGTAGTAAACCCTAAATATATATTTTCCAATCCATTTTCTTGATTGGTTCCAGAGAATATATTGTTATATCGTCTTCTAATTGCAGGATAATTCTCCACATAATCAAATCCTCTGGAATAATTATATTCCGGTGTTTGGTAATTTTTTAAACCATGTATTTGTAAATCATAATCTACTGTTTCTAATGTATCATTAAATTTTGGATTTTGATAAGGAAAAAATGATAGAAAATTTTGTGTGTAATTTTCGTTTAAACTTTCTTCGGTTGGTATTAAATCTTTTTGGGATAATAATGGACTAGATTCATATCTACAAAAATAACTATTTTTAATGCTATCGGATAACAAATTATTTCTTTTATATGATATAAAGTTTAATATGTTAGAGTTTCCTAAAGAAGAATTTAAATCATATGATACATTAGTAAGTGACAATATTCTATTTGAATTTATAGTTACTGCTTTTGTATAGTTACTACCATAAGAATATAATATTATATTGTCGTCTCCCAATAGATAACTAAATTTTTGTGAATCCGATGGTGGAGATATTCTAGAAGAAAAGAATAAATTATTAGAACCATCATATGTTAGTACATTTCCATTATATGATTCTAAAAATACATGATCAGTATCAAATAATATTTTTATAGTATCTAACGATGAATAATTTTTATCGTTTGATTTATATAAAATATTTCTATTTTGATATGTTGATAAGGTTATAACAAAAGAATCTGTTGTTTTTAACGGTGTTTCTATTTTAGAAAGGTCTGTTAAATTTTCTGGTGAATTTTTATCTTCAAAAATTTGTTTGCTTAACAAGAAATTGGTTAACACTATTCCTGTTTTTTTATTTATTTTTATATCACTTGGATTATTTAAAAACTCGTATATATTTGATTTAAAACCATTATTAAAAACAAAATATGATTGTTTCATATTGATTTTATTACCCATTAAATTAAAATTAATAGGATACCAATATATATCTGATATTTGTTTAGAATAAAGTTCCATTTATAATACTTAACTGTAAAAATCGGTTTCTAACAATTTATCTACTAATATATCGGAGGTTATTTCTTGTAATGTTGTATATGGTAATAAACAATTTATACTATCTATTACTAAATTTTGATTCTTTTTTAGAGTTGTGCTTATTAGACCAAATTCATCATTATTTCCACGTAATATAAAAGATACATTAAAACATTTGGTATCTATGTTATATGATATTTTGCAAGGTTCTATAATAGGTTTTTTAGTAAGATTGGAAAAATTACAATATGTTAAAATTATATCATAAGAAAATTTTGTAGAATATAAATTTTTTGTTATATCAAATTGTTTAATTTTTACGTTTATTTTAACTGATGTAGAAGTCCAATATTTTATTTCATTATCAACGACATATATTTTTTTATTTACCTCATCCAACCAATAATCTGGAAATTTATTACCATTTTCTGTTGTAGTTAATCTATTATCATTATTTTCTGGTATCAATATATTTTCACTTTTACTCAATTTATCAAAAATATATCCAGATGCAGTTTCTATAAAAATAACATCGTAAAAAAAGTCAAATCTTTTTATTTCATTATTAATCAATTCAAAATGAAAATTTGAATCTATGGTACTATATTTTAAATTTAATGCTGATAATGCGTCAGTAGATGGTAAAATTTTACCACTAGGCGTTCTCATCCATATTTCACCGGATGTTTGATTCTCTATTAACTTATTCATAATTATTTACAATCTGGATAATTTGGATCATTTCCAACTTCTTTTTGTTTATCGACAAAATCTGTATTATATGGATTTTCCACATTTTGATTTTGAAATGGTTTGAGTATATTATATGCTCTTCTAGATTTAGAAGAAAGGTCAACAATTGGTTCTATTACTGGTTTATTATTCCAATTAACCACAACCGGAATGTAATAATTAGGATTTACAGATTCAAAAACATATAATATGTCGTTATTTACACCGAACATTCGGGTATATAATAATTGTACGCTGTCAAAAAATGCATTTGCATTTGTACCATCCATTATTGGAGCATTTAAATTTAATTTAAATTCAATTTTAGTAGGATTTGTTACTCCTAATTGATAAACATTTGCACTAATTCCAAAAACTTGTGATGTGGCGGTTGATGTAATATAAAAAGTTTTATTACATTTGTAATTTCTCGGATCTCCTATTTCACTTTGAAATGGTAATGTTTCTGTGGTATCTGATTTATAAAATAATGTTTGTGTCTTAATTTCATCATCAAATATATATTCAATTTTATATATTTTTTTAGAAACAATTAATGTTGATGGATTTATGGTTAAATTTAAAGGAGCATAAACACTTGTTATAGTATTATGCAAAGATGTTGTTAAATTTATTGTTCTTTCAAAATTTAGCATTTATATAATACTTAATAATAAGTGTTAAAAGTTCTATTTTATTATGTTAATGTTCTTGATACGGTTGTTACGTTTCTACCAATACAGTATTGCGTTCCACCTGTACACGAACCACATGCCCAAGTACACATGTTTGGATGATGACAAGGATCTCCTGAAAATGCAGGAGGGCATCCATCTAATGGGTTTGTATCACAACAAGTACATACACTATTATTATCACAACTTGTTGATGTTGTTGTAACAATAGTAACTGATATAGAAGTAGAACAAGTTGCACCATTAATCGTAAGTGTCATTGTTTTAGTTCCTGCTGCCGTTGTAGTAACAGTAAATGTTTGTATTCCGTATCCTTTATATAAAACAAAATTTCCGGTTAAGTTTGCTCCATTTATATCTCCGGTAGTAACTCCTGTTATAGTATATGCTACATTTCCATCGCCTAATAATGATGTATCCAATCCAAAAGTCACCGTTGATGCATTTATAGTTTTGGTTAAACTATATAATGTCGGATAAACTCTCCAATCTTTATTTTTTGCAGTTAACCAGTTACATGAACATGTTCCTGTATTATTATCTACATATATAGACCATTCTGGTGTTATGCTCGGTGGTTTTTGTGGAAGTTGATTAAATATGTCATTTAAATTTGTTGCTGACATATTGTTGTTTTTTATTGATATTGTTCTTGATGTATTTTGTGTTAAAGAAATATTAGATAGTCCGCTTAAATTTCCACGAATATTATTATTTTCTAAATTTAATGTTTCCAATGAAACACATTGAGACACATTCAAAGTACTTAAATTATTACTATTAAAATTAAGTGTTTTTAAACTAAAACAATTAGTCAAATTCAATGATGCTATAGATTGTGTGTTACATGTCATTGTTTGTAACAATCTACTATTTGATAAATCTATAGCACCCCCAAGATTGTTTGGTGAATTTACTATTATAGTAGTTAATGCCTGTCTAGGTTCTATATAAAGATCAGTTGATTGTGTAGTAATTGTTACACCAGAACCATCCGATGGGGTAGTTGTTATAGAAGGCTGTGAACTCCATCCTGACCATAATACTGGCAATGTACTAGATCCGCTACTAGTACATTGATAACCTCTCTCATCATTAGAGGTTTGAATTGTTGCAAATTCTGAACCATCTATCCAACATCCCCCTCGTCCACCATTACCAAAGCTGGTAGTTGAACCCGCTAATCCATTTTCTCCATCTTGCCCCCATGCTCCACCATCTCCACCGCTTCCGGTAAATATAGAAGCTCCATATATTGTGCCAACTATACCCGAAGTTGGAACCGAACCATATCCTTGTCCGTTTCCACCCTTTCCACCTGTGTATGTTGTACATGCTCTATATTTGGTGGTACATGTACCAACTGTTGATCCATTGCATGAATTTGCGTTTGAGTAATATTGACAAGAAGAAAAACATGCTGCTCCCAGTGTACAATCATTTGGAGTAGAGCAATAATTTCTTCCTTGACAATTGAGTATGCAACATTGACTACAATAGGATGCGCCTGGACAATTTGTTGGTGTTGATGTTACTTCTGTTATAAATGCTCCACCTCCACCGCCTCCCCCACCACCTCCACCATATATATTTCCATTATTGGTTATAATAAGGTTTCTTCTAGTGTAGATAGCAGTTCCTCCTTTTCCTCCATCAAAACCCGCTGTACTACCTCCTCCTAATGCACCAACTCCTGCTGCTCCTAATATCGAACCATTGTTAATTATTATAACCTGATCATATGATCTAAAAGTACTAGCACTATCTGCTGGAATAGTTATAGATGGTGTTAATGGATTATTAGAATATACATTTACCCCCGAATTAATTGTGATTATACCTCTAAGTTTTTTTCCAGTTGCTCTTGTCCATCCAAATCTAGTATTTGCTAAATTACTTATATATGTCCATAAATTTAAATTTTGTTGGTCTGTAGTTATTGTATCAACTACTGTTAACCAACTACCATAATATCCTAGTCCGAGTGATGCCATTATGTTTCACCTCTTAAAATATTAGTTAAATTTATCGTTTTTTCAAAATTTAGCATTTATATAATACTTAACAATAAGTGTTAAAAGTTCTATAAATTATCCAACTCTTCCTGCTACCGATGATCCAGATTGAGCATTAATTACATATGTTGCACCCGATAATAATCTTAAATAATATCCAGCAAGTCCAAAATTACCTCCTGTAACAGATGCACTATAATCTCCTCCATTCGATCCATTTGTACCAAATGCTCCACCATTACCGCCAATTGTTGTGCTTCCACCAGTAGTACCAGAACCAGAAATATTACCAGAACCTTGTCCTCTTCCACCATTTCCACCGTAGTAATCTGATCCTGTATGGGTACAGATGCAAGTTTGTTGATACATCCAAGTACATCTCCGATCAGTCCAGCATTGCTTACCATCGTGTTCCCCTTTGCGGCAATAATTGTTGGCTCCTGTACCCTCAGTACATGTCCCTGTTTTACATGATTCCCAAGTGACCCAACCTGCCCAACAGTCAGGTGCGCTGTTGCAATTGTCCTTATCGCAAGAATCCAAGCCAACACTATAACACCCACCCCAGCTACAAGAAGTACTTTTAGTGCTATATCCACCACCACCGCCACCGCCACCACCACCGCCTTTTATGTTTCCGTAATTGTTTAATATTATTGGTGTTCCTGATGATATAGCGGTTCCGCCATCTGAACCATTTGCGCCACCACCCGTTGTACCACTTCCACCTGATCCACCCGCACCATATATATTTCCATTATTTATTAATGTTATTGTACTTCCTGTTGGCAATGCAGGTATTGTTAAAGCAGGATTTGATTCTGAAGTAGACCCAACGGTTACACCGGAATCGACTGTTATTATTAAATTTACTTTTTTAACCCCATTCCAACCATTGGAGGTTAAAAATGTGTTTACACCATTGTAGTTATTGATATTAGATGAAATTCTAATATTAACAATATCATTGATATCTACACTAACAGAAAGATTCTCTACTGTAGTTAATACTAATGTCTCAGTATCTTCGACTAATGTATCATTTGCTATATTTAATACCAATGATGCCGTATTATTATTTACAGTAAAATTACCAAGTGGATTAGCACCACTTATATCTTGAGATGTTACACCAGCAATAGAATATGGTATTAGTGTACCATTTGCTACATTTGTTGTATTTAATGTGAATGTAACAATAGAACCTTCGTCTACATTTGATACACTTGCAGTTAAATTGTATGTCGGTACAAGAACCGGAGGTTTCGGTTTCGGTACTTGCACAACTTGATTGGACGAAGTACAAGCACCACCCAATTCAATATTTAATGATTTTATTGTTAAATATTCCGATCCATTAACCCAACATCCCCCTGTTCCTGCTATACCAGCAGCAGTAGCATTACCATTAATACCTGCCTGACCAGCTTGACCCCATGTTCCACCGTTTCCTCCCTTTCCCCCGCCACCTATTCCATTAGCACCAGTACCAACAGATTGACCATAACCTTGACCATCTCCCCCATCTCCTCCTTTATTATTGATCCATGTTTTGGTTTTACATTGAACATATACCCCATTTAATCCTGTTGTGGGTGGATCACAACAAGGTGGATTACAAAAACCCGTGCAACTATTACTAGAATAATAACAATCGAAACCTCTTCTGTTGAACCATTGGGTTCCACATAAATTAACCGGACAGTCATCACAATTGCTTGCATCACAACATTGACAAACTACACTTGATCCGACTGTATATGTTTCTATTCCGCCACCACCGCCACCACCGCCACCACCGCCACCATATATGTATCCATTATTTGTTAATATTACTCTGTTTCTAGTATATAAACCAGTTCCTCCGTTTATACCATCTTCTCCTTCGGTGGGTGTTTGATCTCCTTCTCCACCCGTTCCCTTTGCTCCACCTGCTCCTGCTATTATTCCATTATTTATTAAATAAATTTCGTCATAAGAACGAAAAGATGCGGGAACACTTAATGCGGGTATCAATGGATTCGTTGAATAAACAGTATATCCCGCTGGTATAGTTATAAATGCTCTTAATTTTTTACTAGTATTGTTCCATCCACTATTAGATGTTATAAAATTATATAGATTGACATTGGCTTGAGTAGTTAGATTTAAAACAACATTATACCAACTACTATAATATCCTAGTCCAAGAGATGCCATATCATTATGATAACAAATCTCCTACAAGATACCAAGATGTACCAGTCCAATATGCACTTGCCGCTGAATTTGTAAATGCCAATTTTTTAAAATCATTATTTGGTGTTGATAATATAGTAGGAAGGGGAGAACCTGCTGCTGCAAATTGTACAGTGGCAGCACCAACTCTTATTACCGAAACTTGTGTTCCTGCTTTTAAACCACTTGGTAATTGGATATTTATAGTAGTTGTTGCATGATCTGCCAAAATTGTTTTATCGTGATCATCTTGTGATACAAGATAATTTCCTGTTGTTGTTATGGGTGCATTTGGATCATTTTTTATTGTTCCGTTAACTACAAAAGAACCCGTTGCAGATAATGTACCAAATACTGTAACAGCATTACCATCTGCTCTTAATTTTTCAACATTGTTGGAGAATAGTGATACTATACCATTTTCTGCTCCCCCAGTTCCTATTGGACTAAATAAACCAGTATCACCATCAGATCCAAAAGCATAACCGTTGGTTGATGAATTAACATTAGATGGCGCACCTTGATTTGATCTAAATCCAGTAGCCGAAACTCTTCCATTTACTGTTAATTTTTCGGACGGTGTAGTAATTCCGATACCAACATTTCCAGAAGGGGCTATTCGCATTGCCTCTTGTTCTGTTGATACTAAAAATTGTATATCCGCATTAGCATGATTTGTTGCGAGTTTTAAATCTAAATTATCATGATTCCAACTTAAATAAGAACCATAAGGATTTGTTGGTCCTCCCATTACAACACCAGCATAGTTTGAATTTGGTGATAATAATGATATATAACAATTACCACTATTTTCAAATACTCCAACACTATTAGCCTGTGCTGTTACTGATCCCGCTGAACCATTTTTAACGTGTAATAATCCTTCTGGTGATGTTTCTCCGATACCAACCTTTCCATCACACGTTATATGCATCTTTTCTGTGGCATTAGTTCTAAAAATTATTGGATTACAATTCTGTTGATCTATTATAAAGGAACCACCAAATGATCTAATCCAATTATCAGCTGCTCCATTTCTAATAAATTCTAATCTATTTATATCCTTTCCAAGAGCTATTCTAACATCTCCGGTAGTTGTATCATCACTCACATGTAATTTTTGAGATGGTATCATGGTTCCGATTCCAACAAAACCATTATCGTTAAAAACTATATCGTCACCATTTACATCTATAAAATGAGCAATTGGTTCTGATCCGGATTGAGTAACTTTTAATGCGGGACCAGTTCCGGTATTTTCAATTGTCATTGCAGATGTAACTTGTACTTTGGTATCCAAATATGTATATGCTCCCAATACGGTTAAATCTCCTGAAATTTTTACATCACCACATACATTTAAATTTTTTGCAATACCAACTCCACCATCAACTACTAACGCACCAGTTGTACAAGATGTGCTGTCGGTTACATTGTTCAAATCTAGTTGTCCACATATATTTAAATTTTTTGCAATACCAACACCACCATCAACTATTAATGCACCAGTTGTACAAGATGTACTTTCTTCTGTTCCATTTATATTAACGGTGCTAGTAATATCAGTACTACCAATCTCTATATTTGTTGCTGCTCCACCAAAATTAATAGTTGTTGCTGTTGTATTTACAAGATTAAAGGTTGTTGTAGAAGCTGTTAAATCTCCACCATCTATATCAACATCACCAACCACATTTAAATTCCCATTCAAATTTGTATTTCCCAATACATCTAAAACATAAGTAGGGGTTATAGAATTTGTATTTATACCAACCGTACCGTGCATTATGTTTTTACCAAATGCAGTAGAAAGTGGGGTATTAAAACTAAATGCTGCTAAACCAATTTCTCCACCTATAGTACGAACACCTGTTTTTGATGAATAAAAATATCCTGCATATGCACTTGCTGGTGCAACTGCACACAATGCGCCTTGTAATGAAAAATCTCCAAGAAACGGTTGATCTGGGCTTGCTATAGGGTCGTGTGATGCTTCAGGGTTTGATGCATTGCCGTATGTGTGATGGTTTTTTCTGTGATATTTCGAGTGAAATCTATTGCTCATATTTTTTAAATACTTATGTTAATGGTGATGTATATTCATTACAACAATTTGATGTTGCATCTTTCCACAGTTTTGTTGGTGCATAATTAACAGGAAATGTGTTCATTAATTCGGCATATGTTATAGGATTTATGTTACAAAGTCTTATTACGGGTAAAGATAAATCATAACAAGACATTGCTTTCCAAGACCAACAGAAATCTCCTCCACATTTTGATTTTTCACCATCTAAATTTGATGTTGAACTATCTGTAAATGAAACATCCAAATTTTCCCTCAAACTTATTTGAGAATCGTGTAATTTTTTCAATTCTCTATTGACTACATCGGGAATATAAAATTCATTTACACCAATTTTTAATTTTTCATTTTCTACATCTGAAACTAATACAACATTATCTTCTTTTAGTATTGGTATTAATGAAAAGTATGTAGCGGTTCCTCTTGCTGTTTGTTCTGATACTAAAACAAATTTTGCATTTAATGAGTCTCTGAATGTTTTTAGATTTTGTGCGGTTCTATTCAATGCCAAATTGTAATTTATATCAGTTGCAAATTCTTCTTTTTTTAATAATATTTGATCTTGTGACCAATACTTAGAATCTAAACCATCTCCTATTTTAAATAGTTCGACAAAATCTTGAAATTTTAAAATTGATTTATTTGTTGATATATACAATTCTCTATTAGATGAATGTTTACATGATGTAAATTTTAATCCATTTATATTTGGTAAATTAAATGTTGTTAAAAATTCTCCAACCGAAGAATATTTAAAAACGTTTCCTGTAGTTGTTACGTATAAAAATTCTCCATTTTCATCAAATTCTATTTTAACTATTTCAGATTCTCCTATTTGAGAAACATCAAATGTAGAATATACAGACTTTGCAAATTCATCGAATATATGAACTTTTAAATTTTTAGTTACTGCATATATTAATCCACTTTCATGGACTGTAAAATTCAATATTTGATCATCTTTTAAAACATCATCATAGTATGTATGTATCCAAGATAAAGATCCACTGTATTGTTTTATGCAATTGTTGTTATAATCTAAAACAAATACATTATCATTCCATAAGAATATTTCAGATGGGAAATCGAACCTGCTATTATCATTTAGTCCACCCAAGGTTCCAACAGTTAAAACCAATCCAAATAAAGGATTTTGTAAATCACTAAAATCAAAATCAAATCTGTATATTTTATGCCTAATTGAATCTGCCACATATATGGATGTTTCATCTTCATTTACTGTAATTGATTGTGGATTAAAAAATAATTCATCCATATCAGAAGATTTTAAAAATTTTATTTCTTTACAATTTTTATCTTTTTCAAAAAGTCTGAATCTTCTATCATCCAATACATATATGTATTTTCCTATATGTATATCTTTTATGTCTGTGAAATATGATGTTCCTTCTGATGCTGCATAGTTTGGAATTTCGTAAAACTCGGAACCATAGCTTTGTGTATACCATCTTATACCATCGGATCTATTATCTTGATTCGAACCCATCCATCCATAGTAATATGAAGGAGCATTACTATTAATTGTTTGAATATTGTTTTTTAAATAATTTAAATTGTCATCAATTCTACTTAAACATGTATTGAAAATATCCGCATCACCAAATTCATTTGGTTGTATGGAAATATCATTTAAACTATATGGCAATTCTAAATTTGCCTCACTTATAATTCTTATACTTTCTTTGTTATATTCATCCCAATTTTTTTTGACAATAAATGGTGTTTTTTCGTTGAATACTTTTTTAGAATTATCGTTATATATTGCGCTATATGTTATATAAAAAGTTCCTAGTGTTGTGTATGTATTATAGAATCTTTCATTTTTTGGTTTTTCTTGTATAACGCCTTCTCCAAAATTTACTGCATAAGAAACTATTGGATTTTTTGTATATTCTGGTGTATTAAATTCTACAAATACTTGATTGCCAGATAATGTATAAGCAGTATTTAAAAATATTTCTGGTTGTGTTGATGTGGTATATGCTTGTAGAGTTTGCCAATTTGCTCTTTGGGTTATTGATATATTTTTAGTATCCCAAAAATCTCCACCTTGTAGCAAACCTAAATTTCCTACGTTTATCGTATCAAACGTAGATTCTGGTATTTTTATATTTAAATTTGAACTTGCATTTAAATATAAAGTATTAAGTGTTGTGTTTTTAACTCTAAGTGGCGACAGATCATCACCGGGTCTTATGGTAAACACCGTATATGTACCATCAACAGCTGGAATTTCCCTCTTTGCTATCCATTTTGGTGCGGACAGTATATATGTAATAGTAGATTGTTCAGATTGTATTTTTGCTGGAGTATTTAAAGGATTTGTATTAAATTTTTGTCTTACTATTATACTTCTATTAATATCTAAATCAAAAGATGTAATAGTAGCACTAAATGTATGTGTTATACCGTTATAATCCACTAATTTTGGATTTTGAAAGAATAATAAATTACTCGCTGTACTAACACTATATGGTATGGATTCTGCTGTTATGTTATAACTCCTTGTAACCAATGAACCACCTTCTAATGATTGATAATATAGTGGGGTATTTGATGGAAAATATTCATTAAATGCCGAAAGATATAATTTTGTTCCAACCGAAGATATAAATTCAGAACCATATGGTATTTCTACTTTGTTTACTCCGTCATTAGTTGTATTTAATAATAATTGTTTATTCGATCCTTGTGTGTAAACATATTGATCAAAATTTACATTTGCCGAAACATAAAAAACATGTGTATTTGATTTTTTATAATCATATGCAGTTGTTCCAGCGGCTATTGTATTATAATTTGAAGGTGATAATATTGATACTTGATCGCTATTTTTCCATGCATATTCTGGATATGAAATAAATTTTAATTGTTTATCGAATTCATTTGTTGGTAGATTATATAATACACATGTTTTTTCAAAATTATGCAAGTTTTTATCTGACCAAGGTAATTTATAACATTCATTTAATGTACATTTTACCGTATGTTTTAATATATTTGCATTTGCTGTATATATATATTCTTTATTATTATTTGTAACTTCTTCAAATGTTCCATTTGATTTATCTATTCTCCATGTAATAGATTTAAAAATTATATTGGATGGCAATTCTGTTTTTAATTTATATACATTATTTGAATTATTATTTCTTGTTAATGTTGTTTCGTTTTTATCCGTATCTAAAAGTATGGTGTTTGGATAATCGTTATAAGCTACTTTTAAATTTGGTTTTATTATTTTTTCTGATGGATATGTATCTACTTCAAATGTATACGTATCTTTTAATCCATTTACTGTATAACAATTAATTTTTACAATAATTTCTTTGGGTTCTTCTGTCTGTGCTGGATTTATTTTAATTTTTATAGCACTTAAATTTAATGCTCTATCATTATCATATCTAGTATAAACATTTCCATTTTCATAATATGCTGTTATTGGTGTACTGTTTGTATATGCATTATCATATGTCCAATCCCAAAATATATTAGTATCAATTGGTAAATCCAATATTCTTCCATTATATGGTAAATTTACTTTTAAATCTATCGTTCTTATTTTATTTAAATTGTTTAAATTGTTTATAGGCGTTATTAATAATTTATTATCTGAAAATGCATCATAAAAAAATGTATCTGTTGATATTACAACATCATCATCTTGCTTTTCAGAAAAAAATGTTATGTCGGTTTTTTGTCCAGCATATCCAGAAACTCTAACTGCCCATGATGTTGAATTGAAATCAATTAATGTATTTGGTGTTATTATATTTTGAGGTATATAATTCCCATTAGAATTTTTTAACAATGATATTATTTTTGTATATTGTGTTGTTGGTGAAACATTCCACGATATTTTAGTATCTGTTAAATTTATTCCTGTTGAATTTTCACCATACATTATTTCTGATGTTAAATCGATATAATCATTACCTTCATTTATTGTTTGTATTATTAATGGATATTTAGGAGATTCGTATAAACCTTTTAATTTTAATTTAGATAAAAATCTAGCATCTTTAAACCCTGCTATAGTTGAAAGCTTAGGTCTTAAGGATAATATCGGATTACCAATAAAAGTAGGCGGATTGTGTATTTCTAAATTAGATCCATGTTTAGTTTTTACCCATGGTGAATTTACAATATCATATAGTTTTTTTTGACCATTTTCTATATAATATATTTTTATATCATTTAATAAATTTATATCCAATGATTCACTTTCGTATTTTATATATTCATTGTCTATACAATAATCTGTTAAATTTAATGCTAAATAATTAAAATCAGAATATACACATGTTATTGCTGAAAAATAATCAGATTGTGTATTTGTTGTTGGATATGTGCTTAAATAAAAGGATAGATTATGTATATCTGTCTTCTTGGTTAATTGTGATGATGTTACTCCTACATCATATGAATAGTAATAAGGTGGATATTTGGTAGAGAAAGTTACTGTGTCATTAAGATTTGTATTTGATGTAAAACCTTGTTGTATTATATTATTTGTAGTTGCAGTAGGAGTTCCGTGATTATATATAGAATTTAATGAATTTATAACGGATATACCACTTCTAAAAAAATCAGAATCAATTACATATGAAAATGTTAAATCTGTTCCACTTTTTCCACTTATTGCATTTGAAAAACTATTGTTGCTATTTGAAATTCTTTTTAGATTGTATCTAACATTTGCTGTATCCAAATTTATAGTAGAACTTAAAACCGAATTAAATGAAAAATTAAATGTGTTTACGTTATTTGAACTATTTATATATGAAAATGACTGTATATTTTGTGCATTAACAGGATCATAATACATTATTACAGATGATGAAAATGGTAATGGTGCTTTTGAATTTTGATAATATTTATATATCAAATCTTGAAAATACAAAGCTGGAACTACCTCACCAGGTGGTGTATCCCAAACAAAATAATTATAATGTCCTTCTTGATAAAAACTATCTGGTCTAATTTTATAATTTCCTGTAAAATCTTTTAAAGAAAAAAATGAATAATAAGGATTTGTATCAAACGTATTTCCATATGTCAAAAATTTTCTTTTAACTATTTGTTGTGATGCACATATTCCATAAAAAAAAGTTACAGGTTCTGCGTTTATTTTAATATTTAAAAAAATTTTATTATTTTTATTAAAAATATAATCATAATATGTAGAGGGTACATATCTAGAATCTTTTGGTACATCTTCATTAAAAAAATATGTTTGTGGTGAAATTATAACAGCCGATGTTGTTAGTATATAAGTATTTGTATTAATTTTATTTGCACTAACGGGCATTAAAAATAATTTTGCAGGATAGTGTGAAAAACTATAAACATGGCCACTTTCCCCTCTCATTTCAAAATATTGACAAAAATTGCCATATCTATTTTTTCTGATATTTAACATATCAACAGAAAAATGACCATTTGCACTTGCAATTGATGCATATACCTTTCTAATAATATTAATACCGTTAGTTGCTATATGATTATTTTCTATTTCATTAATTCTTATAGAAGGATTATTTAAATAATATATTTCGGATGCATAATAATATTCTTCGTCGCTACCTACCTTAAAAAAATTATCACCATCTCCTATTACTGGTGTTATTCGGTAAGTTTCATGCGGCCATTTTCCAGCACCTGTATATTCTGTAACGTTATATCCTTGTTCAAATGCCATGTTATTATGTAATATTTAGATTAAAATATCAATTTATCAATCATCTAATAATCCTAATCCTTTATATAGTTCATAATTGAAAAATATATCCAACAAACCTTCATCTTTATACCAGTCGTCATTTGTTGATAAATTTCTACTAATAGTAGTTTGATCGCTGTTCCAATCTATTAAATTTTCTATTATTCCCCCGTTCCAATATGGTACGTATTCATAAAATTCATAATATTGTGTCCAGTCTTCTCCCAACCCTATAGAGGTAGCCAAAATATTTACGGTATATTTTGTAGTGTCATTAACTATTCCTGTCGGTATTAACCTATAATCGTTTATAGATTTTGTTTTAAGTACTACTGGTGTTCCTGCTGTTATAGTATAGTTTAATGTTTCTATAAGATTTCCTCTATTGTTTTTCTTTTCTTTTTTACAATATGGACATATATCTACTTTGGCACAATCATTATGTCGTTGAAAAGAACTTCCACAATTGCATTCTGTTCCTATCAATTTTGACAAATTAACACTAGCAAGTCCCATTATTCTTTTTATAGTTGGTGGATAATTTAATTGTAAATCTTCTGATTCGGAATTTATCATTTGTGCCAAATTATATAATTGTGGTATTTCACATGTATCTGGATCAGAACTATTAGATACATAATTTGCTATTTTTTCATATGCAACAACTGCTAAATCATCTTGATAAAATGGTTCTTTTCCAAAAATATTACCCAAAAAATCATCGAAGAAAAATTCACTTTTTTGCAAAATTGGCATATGTGCAAATTGTTTCATATTTTCTGCTAAATTAAAATCTTCATTTATTTTAAATGCCGTATAGACAGATCTATCATAAAAATTTATTTTATCTGATATACCCGTTATATAAAATGATTTACTGGTAGTAGTAAAGTATGGTAAATAATTTTCTCCATATTTATTAATCCAACGAGAGCCTGTCCAATCACCAGTGGCTTGTAATGATTTATTCCACTCATAATATTCCATTTTAGTTGGTTTTAATTGATCGTCTTGAAAGAATAAAAATCCTTGTGGCGAAATATAAAAATTATCTATTGTTTTCTTTTCAACCGTATCAAAAACATATACCATGTTTTCGATTGAATTTATAACATATAGATAATTTCTCATATCACATGCAATCCCTTCTATTGCAGTTTCATCCACATTTTCATTTTCATTGAACCATGGCATTTTACTTGGATATTTCGAAAATGCTATATTGGATTTTGGATAATCTGCATATATGTTATCTGCTAAACATAGAGTAGTTCCAGATATTGTGTATGTTAATGTTGTTCCGCTGATATTATTAATATATCCTATTTTATTAAAACCATACGAAAACCACAAATTTTGGTTCATGTCCAAGGTTAAATAATTTGGACTTCTCATTCCATTGAATGTACTTAACAATACTCCCGTGGAAGATCTTTTTTGTATTGATCCAAATGCTCCCCAGACATTTCCATTATTGCATATCCATGCATTGCCGTTTTTATCAGATATTATTTCTTGTGGACATGAACAAACCGGAGAACTTATTGTTAAAAGTAAATTTCCATTTTTATCTATTTTTGTTACAAATCCACTTAAATAATTTGAATAAGAAACCCATAAATTATTATCTTTGTCTGTTTCTATACCAGTAGGTTCTATTAATCTTTGATCATAATCATCAGTAGTAGTTGGATAATAAGAATTTTGTATAAACCAATCATATACACCAGTTGGTAAACTTTCTTTTATTTTTATTGGAGTGGTAGCAAATAAAAAATCGCCAATTGGATTAAATTTCAAAACCGATAATGTATCGTGTAAAGAAACCCATATATTTCTTTCGCCATCTAAACTTATATGAGAAGGACTTAATACATTGGGAATAGAATATCCTAATTTTTTTGTTTTTACCACTTGGTTTAAATCAACAGAGCATAATATTTCACCTATTGTTGATACTCTATATAACATATTCATTTCTGAATCACATAACCATGCATGATAGTTTGGTGCGGGTAAAGATGCTACTGAGTATATGCCATGGAATCCGGTTAATGCCATTGCATCAGTTTCAAAATCAACAGTATCTATTACTGGCATTTCAAAAGTTTTAACCTGTGCATTTTGCAAATTTAAAGTATCAATTTGTCCAAAATCTAAATTGTTATTTTTATAATATTGAGCTACTGATACGGTTCCAGCATTAGGATTTGGCAACCAAATATGAGGATTGAAATAAGATGCTGTGGTATTTTCTGTATTAATAAGTGCTGCTGCTGTTATATATGTACTAAAGGCATACGGAGTCGATGGATCTACTCGAAAAGATCCTTTGTAATAACCTCCAACTTTGTATGTCGTATCATCTATCCATTGAAACTTTGGAGTTGGTGTGAAATTTGTACTTAAATTTAGTACACCCGCACTAAAATAAATGTCAGGTTGTTCTAAAGGTATATATTTAGCAAAAGGTTCATATTGTAATATACCATTTCCATCAACCCAATCGTCGGGAAAACTATCATTGAATCCTGCTTTTATTATTACTGGTTGAACCGAACCTGACCATCTTGGATTTGAATGTGGACGCAATCCATTTTCTGTAATTAACAATTTTTCTGGAAACCTTTTTAACACCATATAAGGTGCAAATGCCCTAGCTGTGCTATTAGCGAAGCCTGGTAGTGTCAGATCGGCATTAAAACTATCGCTCACTACTCTTCTTCCACTTGTTTGGAGAGTAGCCCACAATGTTGTATAGTTATCTCCATTAAAAGCCAAATCATTGTTATATATGTCATCAACAAAATAAAAATCCGCATAACCAGAAACTCCAACCGTAGTTCCATTTATTTGATCTACTATACCATCTGCTGTTATTTTTAAAGGAGAATCTACTGTCTTGATGTTCCAAATTTGATTTCCATCTAAATCCAAAAATCTCCACTGTGGTTTTAGAAATGACCATTTATTTTGAGGTTCTTGATATGGATATGATCTGGAATATTGAGCATATAAATCCACTATGTTTTCACCTACAGATGCGGTAGTAATGTTTATTCTAAAAGGATAACGATTTATATGTCCTGCAAATGACGGTGGAGGAATTACGTTAAAGTATATGGAATCTTTTACATAATTTTCAACTTTTACTGTTCTTTTTGCTGTTAAAACATCAGTATTTGTAAATGCAAATAGATTTATATCATATTTACCGGGTACGGCATAGTAGTGATCCAATTCTGTTTTATCGTATATAATAGCCCCATCACCAAAATTCCATTTTATTTTTATTAACTCGTCTAATGGTGCATAACTTACAGATACACTAAAAGTAGTAGCCTTAGTATATCCCGTTTCTCTATTTAAATTGATCGATAAACTTCCCATAAAAATATATTAAAAATCTGCTATTTTTATACTATTTGATTTTTCTACTATTTCTATTCTATCTAAAATATTTTCTATATTGTTAAAAATAGGAAATTTGAAATTTTCTATTGTTAAATTTTGTGTAAACACATTAACATCGGTTTCTGGATATGTTGGATTCCAAACAACAAAAGATAAACCGTCTATAGTTAGATTTATATCGGATCTATATGTCTGTATACTATCTACTCCATCAATATTAACTATATTGTTTGCTATTTGATATATGTCTATAATTTGTCCTAATTTAGAATTTTCTCTTGAGAAAGAATCATCGAATATTTTTTTAATTTCCAATGCAATTGCCGAAGATGCTCTTCTTGTGTTAAATGATTTGTTTATCAAAATTTTAGTTTGATTTATATCGGCTAAATTTATACTTGAACCTTCTGAACTTTTTAAATAAAAATCCATATATACATAAACCGGATCTATTGGAATTATTTGAGTTGTTATGGTTTTTACTTCTTTAAGTCCTTCTAAAATAAATTCTTTTTGAGATGGTGTTAAGTATTCCTGTCCTTGATTTGATGGAATCATATATACATATAAATTGTTAAAATTACAAGAATTTGCAAATTTAATTTGATTGTATAATATTTTTGTATCTTGTTGAGGATTTTTTAATCCATTATCATAAAGATATTTTATATGTTGTTTTAAATATTCATCATTGTTTAACAATTTAATATCAGATATTAAATTTTTATAATTGCTTTTAATAAAAATTTCATAATCTGATGCTGTTACCAATCTATTTTGAGATTTAAAATTTTGTGGTGCATTTTTTCTAATACTATCTACAGTTTCTTCTGGTGAATATGCAGTAGATGGAAATTCATTGCTTATTTTTACATTTAAACAACCATTTGAATTTAAATAATTTCCTGCATCTATACCAGTATCGGATAAAATTTTTGTAAATTGAATAGAATTATATAATATCGTAGGAACTAAATTCATAGCACCAACTCCAACATTTTGGATATCTGGATTTATTTTTAAATAATAGATAGCAACAGAATCTCCTTTTTCTATTTTTTTACCATTTATATCATCACCAAATGTTATTTCATATCTTTTATTTTCATTGTACCTTACTTCATATACAGTGTCTGTAGCTTTATTTAAAAACAAATCTTGTACTCTTGTCCATCTTTGCCATGTGTCGGTATTATATTTTTTAACATATACAAAAATATTAAAGTTGTCTACTGTTACTTTTGAATCAACCGATAAATAAATTTTTTCATTATCTATTCCACCAGATGTATATAATGGATATTCTTGAAAAAAACCTTCTCTTAGTGTTACTTTATTATCAAGTATGGTTATTTCTTCTACCAAAGAATCTGTTAATTTGGAAAAAGATACATCATCATTAAATGAATATGTTGTACTTCCAACATTTATATAACTATACTTAGGTATAATATAATTACCCTTTGGAATATTTGTCACTGTTAGTTTAACAGGAATAGTTTGTCCTTGTGGACCCACTGGTTTATAATTTAAAAGCTTGACAATTCTATTCATGTTCTCATATAATTGAGATTCAGAAAACAAACTTTCCGATGATGTTTTATTTAGATAAAATAATAAATTACTAAAAGAATATGATATAACATCTATAATAGCAGAGATATTAGAACCTTGATAATTTTGATCGGTAAAAACTTTTCCTCGATTTAATCTATCTATGATTATATCTCTTAAACTTGTGCCATCAAATGCCACATATGAATTTTTGTTAAATATAAAACTCTCGTCCATTATTATTACTTAATCAAAATATTGTAAATTACTGTATAAATAATATAAATATATAAAATGAAATTTAAAGATATATTCGACAAAGCAGCAAGACAATATTTAACAGAACAACAGGCTGATGAAATGATGGCAGAAGATCCTTCTGTTCAACAACCTCAACCTACTGAAGTATTAGATTCCGAATTACCAACAGAAGAAACTATTGATTTAAATGAAGAAAAATATAAAGCATTGCTTTTAATGGTTCAAAAAGCATTGATTATGGCATATAAAAACGATACAGACAAAAGAAACAGTTTGTCTGATTTAGAAAAAAAAATAGAAACCGAACCAAAAGAAGCAGAAAAAACACTTCAATCATTTTTAGATAGTACACAATCAAATTTTCCAGAAAATAGCTTTTAATATTTGATTTATTTTAATTTTATAATATAATAGTTTTAATGATCGAATTAAAACTTTCCCAAGAAGAATTAAAATATATATTAGAATCTTTACTTTTCTCATCTTCTGTTGATATTTGTGCAGATTGGTATAAAGAAGATATTTCTAAAATGGTAGAAATATGCAAAAAATTAAGATTACAATATACTAATATACCAACAGAGAATTTATATATTTCTCAGATTGAAAATTCTGTATTTTCAGAAGAAAATACGGAAGATATTTTAAATTACTTTCCAGAATTAAAAAAATAAAAACTATATGAAAATAGCAACAGTAGGAACTCACAGTACAGGAAAAACAACATATGTTCAAGATTTTTTAAAAAATTGGCCTATGTATGAAACGTCACAATCTTCTTATAGAGATTTGATCAAGAACGATAAAATCAGACACAGCAAAGATGGAACAGAAGAGTCTCAAAAACAAATACTAAATTTTCTAGTAGATCAAACTATAGAATCTTCAAAAAAAGATTTTGTTATTTTGGATAGGTGTGTTTTGGATAATTTAGCATATTCATCTTGGTTGAATTTACAAGAAAAGGTTTCTGATAGGTTTCTAGAAGAAACCAGACTTATTGTAAGGGAAACCTTAAAAATGTTTGATGTTATTTTTTTCTTTCCCTTAACAAAGGTGGCCGAGGTTCCATTAGAAGATAATGAACTTAGAGATATCGATCCAATCTATAGAGAAGAAATTGATAATATCTTTAAAGTATTTCAACAATCATATCTCCGAGCAGATGGTAGAGTTTTCCCTACAAATGAATGTCCTGCTTTGATTGAAATTTTTGGTAATCCAGAGCAAAGAATTAAAATGACCGAACTTTATATTACTAAAGAAGGTAAACCATTTGGTGAAGAGCAAAGTTTAATATCAGATATCGTACCTGCTACATTTAAATTGTAAATATTGGTATGAAATTTGACATTTTAGTTGAAAACTATTTAGAAACCCTTTTAGAAGGAAGACCAAAGACAGATCATTCCAAAGAAATTTCATTGGATTTTGATGATATTGAAAATTATATCGAAAAAATGTCCGATGATAATTTAAGTAAACCTATATATTCAAAAATTTTAGAATTTTTAAAACAAGATAATGAAGAAAATCGTTTTACCATTTCTAAAATTAAATCTATAATAGAAAACAACTTAAAGCATAATTTTGATAAGAAAAGTCCAGTCGAATTCAATGCTAACGAATTTATAAAATTCTTTATAAAAGAAAGAAAATCTTTCTCTCCATTTGAAGAGAAAGATGATGAAGATTCTACAGAGAATGAATCTTCCGAAGATGAAAATTCAAACGAAGAAACATCAGATCAAGAAACTGGTGAACAAGAAAACTCTGAAGACTTTAGTTTCGATGATTCGGTTTTTGATAACCTAGAGAACAAATTTAATTGACATATTTTTAAAAACTAGTATTCTGGTTTTATGAAAATACCAGAAACTTATATCTTAAATAAGTTTTACGCATACTCCGGAGATCCTGAGCACAAAAGATACGACAATGTTTACAATGCAAGTTGTCCTATCTGTAGAGAAGGAAGTAGTTGGGGTAGTAAAAAAAGATTATATTATTATCCAACATCTAATACATTCTATTGTTTTAATTGTTCTAGGTCTTGGAATGCCTTGAAATGGATATGTGAAGTTTCAAATTCTTCACCAGAAGAAATTTTCTGTGAAATAAAAGAAAACAATACTTCTATAGATGTTTTTAAAAAAACAACACCATTTGTTTCAAAGAAAAGGGAATTACCTTCTTTGCCATATGATTCTATAAATATTTTTGATTCTATTCAAAATAAATTTTATTCTAAAAATAAAATATTTAATACTGCTGTAGAATACTGTAAAAACAGAAAACTTGATACTGCTGTAAATAGATCCAAAAGCTTATATATTAGCTTTACTGACATTTATCACAAAAATAGGTTATGTATACCATTTTATGATAGATTTAATAAAGTTATTTTTTATCAAACAAGATCATTAGATGGTTCTAATCCAAAGTATTTAGGAAAAGTTGGATATGAAAAATCATTATTTGGAATCGATAATATAGATGTATCATTAGAATACATTTTTATATTTGAAGGTCCAATAGATTCAATGTTTGTAAAAAATTCAGTAAGTGCTGCTGGTTTAACCTTGAACCAACTACAAAGAAAACAACTTAATGAATATCCATTTCACAAAAAAATATGGGTATTGGACAATCCTTCTTTTGATAATACAGCAAAAGAAAAAACTAACGAATTAATAGAAAAGGGAGAACATGTTTTTATGTGGACTCCCGATATGAAATTTAAAGATTTTAATGATTTGGCAGTTAAGGAAAACTTGGACGAAATCGATTATCAAATAATACTTAATAGTATTTTTTAACTTCCCATTTTTAACTGTTCAGTATCGCGTAATTTCTTAGGTGCAGTGTTGATATATGTATCCAATACTGCTTTTAGTTTTTCAATTTCACCAGCAATTCTGGTTATGGAATCCGATGCTTTTCTGGTAACACCTCTAAGCAAACTACCTGCTCTATCATTATCAGCAAGGATTTTATGTAAAGAATCTTCCTGTGGACTATTTAAGAACATTGCAAATTCATCAAGTTTTTTAGACCAGTCTAAAACCTTTTCGATATTTTGAACTGTTAGTTCTGGTGCTACACCCTCAACATCAAATTGAGAAGGATCGGTATTAGGATCTAATGAATTTTCTAGATCTTTTTGATTTTGTTCCGGTGTAAAATCATTGGGAGTTTTTGGATTTTTTGGGTCTTGTTCTGGAACAATATCTTCTTGTTCTTTAATTAAAGAATATAAAAAATTTTTAACAAAAGGTATATCTGAACTTTCGTTTAAATCTAATCTTTGTATATTAGAATTTAAAATTCTTTTTACTTCAGAGTGCGCTTTTTTTGTTTTCATGTTTTTCTTTTTTGACTTTCTCAAATTATTCATTAGAATTATTTATCTTATATATTTACTTTTCACATGAACAAAATAAACAACCAATATAAAATTGTAACCGCAACACAATATAATTTAGAAGATTTCAAAAAAAATTCACAATTACGTCTGTCTTTAGATAAGATAGGAATATCGAACAAGTGTACAGCAATAACCGAAAACAAGGAAGGGTTGCCTAAAATATATAATTCTTTTATAACAGAAGAAAATAGAGACAAATATGTTATTTTTATACACGATGATGTATTGATAGAAGATTTATTCTTTGAAGAAAAATTGCAGTTAGCTTTTGAGAAATATGACATAGTTGGTTTAGCAGGATCTAAAAAGTGTAACTTGGGTTCTCCTATGTCAGCATGGCATTTAATGTCGGATAGAAATGATTGGGTGGGAGAAGTTTCCCATTCAAAAGATAAAAAGGTATGGACTAGTACTTTTGGTGATACGGATTCCCGTGCTTTGATTTTAGATGGTTTGTTTATAGGAGTTAATGTTAATAGATTATTGGATACAAATACTAGATTTGATGAAAATTTTAATTTTCATCATTATGATATATCTTTTTGTTTAAGAGCAAATTCCAATAAATTAAAAATGGGAGTGTATCCAATAAAGGTAACACATTTTGGTTTAGGCGATTCTATGAATACACCAGAATGGCAAGAAAGCGCAAATAAATTTAAACAACTTTATTAATAATGAAAAAAAGAGAAGACAAAACTAATCTTTTCGGGGTTATAAATTGGGTTTTGAAAAATTCAAAATATAAACCATCTAATTTTAATGTTTATCATTTTATTTTTAATAGATGGTTGTCTATGGTGGATTCTGACACTGTTAATATAATAAATGCTACAACAAACAGATGGATGTTTAAGATTTCAGATTTTCCTTTTGTAGATTTCTATAGAATAGTTTTACCTAAATGTACCAAGAAAATAGACTATATTAAAAAGGAAACATCCGCTATAGATGACGATATAGACAATGAAATAATTCAAATATCTGAAAATATGGAATTATCGAGTAGAGAAATTCTTTTTTTACAAAAAGCACTTGAAGATTTAAAAACACCTACTAATTAATTTTATGATAACAAGACCCGAACAAGAAGACGTAATTGGTGGAAAAGTACAATTGGATTTATACAAAGGAAGTTCATTAGAACTTATTGATTGGAATTTGGATAAAGTATTAGACGATATTTTGATGTGTCAATATGTAGATGTGAATGAAGATGGTACTGAGGTTAAACGAGGAAGTATTTGGGTTCCTATTAATACTGTTCATTTTGCATGGAGAGTTGCAAAGGTTTTATTAGCTGGCCCTAAATGCCAAACCGTAAAAGAAGGCGATCATATCATTTTTCCTAATGATAAAGGTATTCAAGTAACAAATTTAAATGGTTTAAAGAACATTGTATTTTTAAATGAATCTAGAATATTTGGTGTGTGTTCTCCCATAGCTAAATGATATGGCTCTTAGCGTAGTAGGTTTAAAAAAATTGTGCCAAACTGGTATTTTGGAATTAAAGTTTGTTAGAAGAAACAAACTTCGTATACCATCTACCAGAAGAATGTTATGCACTTTAAATTTTCAAGTATTAAACTCTGAACTTGGAAAACAAATTTTGAATTTTAAACCACCCAAATCAAGTCCTTCTTATAATGCGGAATCTAAAGGTCTTGTTGTAGTTTGGGATATTTTTATGCAAGATTGGAGAGCAATACCAGCAAATTCTTGTGAATTAATAAAAATGTTTAAAATGGGTACAACCAAAGAACAGACCGAATTTTGGAGATACTTCGATTTAGTTTTAGGTAAAATGACTGCTATGCAAAAGAAAGCATTCATGGACAAATAAAAAAATGACAATACATGGTTCAAAATTAGAAAATGCATGTAAACTTCTTTTACAAAAAGAAATAACAATGGATATAGGAAAAAAATCCTTTAAAAAAGGTAAACTTATACTGTTTTATCAAAAAAACTTTTTTTTGGTTTTCATTATGAAAACATCAAAAAAAGATAAAGAAAAAATAGAAATACCTATTCCTTATGATGTGGAAATTCATGAAGATGACAACTTAGTATTTTTTGATTATAGAATAAAAACTCTTGCAAAATATTCACCGGATATAGAAATGTATCTGTCTCTTTATCCAAAAAAGATTGCAGGAAATAAATTTTGGGATACAATATTATTAATAGATGGAAACCAATATTAAAACAACACCAGTATATAGCGTATTTTCTGGAACAATTTATGATGTTCTTGAAAGTGATATTAAACTTCTAGATGTAGGTCAAATACCATTGATCAAAAATCCTCCTAGAAATTGTAAAAAGTGTTATGGTAGATATAACACAGGAAGGAATCATCAAAATTATTCTTTTTCTCCATGTTCTTGCTTGCGTAAAGTTGTCAATGTTGATATAGTAAGAAGTCTTGAAAACTTTAGAACATAAAAACAAATTAGTAGATTTTTTTCCAGAAAATTCTAAACCTAGAAAGCAACAAGTTGAAGCATTGTCAAAAATAGATAAATGCTTTAGTACTGGTAAAAAAATAGTAATTGGATGTTTACCTACAGGCTCTGGAAAGAGTCATATTGGCCTCACGGTAGGCAATTCCGCTTCTTATATGGATGATAGTCTAAAGGGACTAATAAATTCATATGCGATTTATAAAAAGAATAAAAACAATGAGTATTTATATGAATCAAATTTTTTAAATGCTGCATCATCTGGATCTTTTATTTTAACAATTACAAAATCTTTACAAGATCAATATAAAGGTCTTTTTCCATATATACCAACAATCAAAGGAAAAAATAATTACCAATGTGAAGTAGATTGTAATTTTAGTACAGAAAACGCACCGTGTTTATTTTCTCCTAAATTAAAACAAGAATGTTTTGATAACGATAGATGTCCTTATTACAGAGCAAGGAATGAATCTTTATCTTCACATTGTCCTATTTTAAATTATAGAGTATTTTTTAATTTACCAACTTTTTTAAAGAAAAGGGAAATTTATATTTGTGATGAAGCAAATGGTTTAGAGGATGAACTTGTTTCAAAGTGTAGTTTAAATTTACAATATATCTCTTTATATTCAGAAAATATAAAGTTCAAAAAACTTTTGACCGATGATCAAAAAACATCTTTATTTTGGTTGCAAGATATATATCTACAAATCGAAAAAGAACTAGATGCGGTAAAAGATCAATTATCCAATATGCCGAACGGATCAACGGATAAACTTTATTTTAAATCAATGCAAAGAATGTCTAAATTAAACAGGCTTTTCAATTCATTGAAGGAAACAATCGACAATTGGGAAAAGTGTTCATTCTTGACAGAAAAACGAGATTCGGAAGGTGTTATATTCTGTCCATATGATGTAAAACCTATTGCAAAAGAAATGTTTGATGGTGCAGATAAAATTCTTATGATGTCTGCTACAATCAGTAATCATAAAGAATATGCTAAAAGTTTGGGTATAAATGATTATGAGTATTTTGAAATGGAATCCTCTTTTGATCCTAAAAAATCTCCTATTTTATGTAGTAGAAAATATAGATTGTCCTATAAAAACATGGAAGAGAATTTACCCCATGTTTTAGATGCTGCTGTAGCAATATGTGACAAGCATAAGAATGATAAGGGATTGGTCCATACACATACTAATCAAATAGCCGATAAATTAAAAATTAAAATTAAAGAACATAAACGATTTTTATTTAAAGATTTGGTTACTAACAATGAAAAACTTCTAGATGATCATAAAAATACTACTGAACCAACAGTTTTAGTAAGTCCATCACTAGATACTGGTATTAGTTTAGATGGTGATTTAGGTAGATTTCAAATCATATTAAAATCTCCATTTTTACCATTAGGTTCTAAAAGAATAAAGATGATGTTTGATAAAAACCCAAAACAATACACAATGAAAATGCTAGACAAGTTGATACAGATGTGTGGAAGGTGTACAAGATCAAAGGACGATTATTCCATGACATATATCTTGGATGGTATTATTGCAGATACTATAATGCGCGAGAAGTCAAATTTACCAAAACATTTTTTAGATAGAATAGTTTGATTATGTAAATATAAGTAGTGAAAAAATATACATACTACTGGGAGATTCAAACGATTTTAGAGCAGTTCGTTGGTGCTTTCAATGATGTCTTTATTAAAAGATATGATAATGACAAAAATTTAGTAACTCCTGCAAATGATATAAAAGTAAACTATGTATATGGACCAAAGCAAAGAGTTTTTAATACTTTGCAAAATCCCGCACCGGGTGGAATTACGGTTCCCGCTATTGCTGTTAGTATGGCATCTATTTCCAGAGATCAGAATAGAGTTTTTAATAAAAATGATGGATTCAATGTCAATTATAATAAAATTAATGAATCTGTAGATTATGTAAAACATATACCTCAACCAATTCCGGTTAATATTGGTGTCAATATGACATTGATAACAAAATATCAAAATGATATGGAGCAATTGATATCCAATTTTACTCCATATTGTGATCCATATATTGTAATTTCTTGGAAAACACCAGACTTAGATGGTTCTTTAACTCAATATGAAATAAGAACCGAGGTTTTATGGAATGGTAATATTTCATTACAATATCCAAATGATGCGGGTCCGAATCAAGCATTTAGAATAACCGCCGATACAAGTTTTACTATAAAAGGTTGGTTATTTAAAAAAATAGACGAAATAGTAAAAAAAATATATGTAATAAATTCTGATTACACCGCAATAAATAGCGATTCAAATTTATTAATAGATCTGGATGAACATTATACAGATCATCTTTCCATTTCTGCTAGACCACAACTTAAAGACATACAACCTTGTAAAATTGTAGCATATAATCAGTTCAATAATTTTAAAACTATTGAAATATATGGTAAATCTTTTTTTGAAGTTAGAAATGTGTATTTGAGTGCATCCGACGAATCAATGTTTGATGGAATTACTTTATTTCATCCATTTTCATCTATCCCAAACATGGAAAACAAATATCCTGCTTTTAGAGGTATAACAGTTCCAGAATTTAATTTGTTTAATGAAAACTTTTTAAGTTTTGATTTACCACAAATACCAAAAAAATCTGGTTATATTGATGTCATAGTAGAAAATGAAGCGGGTTATGGAATTTTAACAAAAGATAAACATCTTCCTAAAGTTTTTGCATATGATGGAGCATTAGGATTGGAATGTAAAGATTGTGGAATGGAAGGGTTAAATGTTAATATAATATAGCAATTATGCATTGATTTATTATATAAATAGCTAATTATACTTATGGCAGATATTTTACCACAACCAAATAGGCAACCAGATTCCGGAAGAAGTTTTATAGCTTCTTTGTTGTCAAAATTACCATATGTTGATCAGGCATTGGATGTTGGTGATACAAATCCCAAATACGAACTATTTGATAGGTTATCTAAAAAGCGTGAATTGAGAGTAATGCAACAGTCCGTTATTACCGGACCGTTCATGAATCAAAATCAATCGGATTATTATAATCCGAATTTGATGTCAACTGATAAAGGGTATCATAACTTTATTTATGCTCAAATAGATACAGATAAAATAAGAAGATTATCAGAATATAGAAGAATGGCATCTTTTTCTGAAGTGGCTGATTGCTTGGATGCTATATGTGATGAATTTATAAATAAAGATGAAAACGGAAAAGTAGTAAACATTAAATTTTCTGGTTTCAATAAAATTGATAGTCAAGAAAAATTAGAAATAGAAAAAGAATTTCATAAATTTGTTCAAAGTTATGAATTAGAAAATAAAGGATGGGGTTATTGTAGACAGTTATTAACCGAGGGAGAAATATTTTTTGAAAATATTGTACACGAAAAAAATAAAGACTTGGGAATTATTGGTGTCTTAAATGTGCCCGGTGAGTTGATAAATCCCATCTATGACAACATTCAAAACAATGTAATTCAGAATTTCATATTTCAAAAACCAATAAATATGACAAATAATCAGCAAGGACAACCAAACTTGCCGATGCCTAATCCCAATCCTACCAATTCTTTACAACATCAACTAATAACATTTGAAGGAAATCAAATAACCTATATAAATTCCGGTATTTGGAACGAGGATATGTCTATAAGAATTCCTCATATAGAAAAAGGAAGAAGAGCATATAAACAATTATCATTAATTGAAGATGCTATAGTAATTTATCGTTTAGTAAGAGCACCAGAAAGACTTAAATTTGTTATTGATGTGGGTAATATGCCTCCAGCAAAAGCCGAAGCATATTTAAAACAATTGATGCAATCTTATTGGTCTAAGAAATCCTATGATCCACAAAATGGTGGAAGTGCAGGTAATATATATGATCCACAGTCTATGTTGGATTCTTATTGGTTTGCAAAAAGAACTGGTGAATCCGGTTCTGATGTTCAGGTTTTACAAGGTGGTCAAAATCTTGGAGAATTGAAAGACTTGATGTATTTCGTAACAAAGTTATATAATGCATTGGGTGTTCCTTCTACCAGATTAAATCCAGAAGATTCTTATAAAGATGGATCTGAAATTTTAAGAGAAGAATTAAGATTTGCAAAAATGATTTTAAGAATGCAATTTCAATTTTGTAAAGGTTTGAAAGATGCATTTATTACTCATTTAAAAATAAGAGGATGGTGGAATGAATATAAATTACACGAATCTTATTTTGATTTGGAATTTTGTCCTCCTAGTAGTTATTTTGCATTAAGACAAAATCAAAATTTAGAATTAAAGATTAAAAATTTTGAAAGCATGGCACAGCAAGAAAATATATCTAAAACATTTGCCATGCGCCATTACTTAGGATTGAATGATTCCAAGATAAGTGAAAACATGGAATGGTTGAGAAAAGATGCAGCATTGAAATGGGAACTCGATCAAATTGCTTCCACTGGTCCAAATTGGAGAGAACACTTAGAAGCTGCCGAGAATGTTGCTGCTCAAGGTGGAGCAGAAGCAGGAATGGGCGGTGGTGGAGGTGGTGGCGGCGGTTCCTCTGCTATTCCAGAATTTGGTGGAGGTGGTGGCGGGGCAGTAGGAACACCAGAAGCAGGAGCCGAGGCGGGTGGAGAGATTCCAGAAGGTCAAGGTTTAGAACCACAGCCAGCAGGTCAAGCAGAGGGAGAAGAAACTGAGCAACCTACCGCATAATAATATAAATATATTATATGTCAGTATTACCTAATTCATTTCACGGAAGCACAACCTTTAATTCCAAGATTAAAAGTTATGATCACTTGGCGCAAAGAGTAAGAAGAACATTAGGTGAGCCATTAGTTGAAATAGAAATTAGTAGTGAACAAATGTATGAATTAATAGATATTGCTATCGAATGGTTTACTAAATTTGCTGGTGTAACCGAAGAGTATTTAATTTTTAGATCAGATTTATATGAAAGAGGGGTTGGTTTACGAATCGATAAACTTTTTAGTATAACTCCAGATATGAACAATTCATCTGACCCAACATTACCAGATAATTCTGAAGGTTATGATTTTGATTTAGATGATTATAGAAAAGTTGTTGATATATTTTCAATAGAACAGGGAAATAGTAGTGGGGTTAATACTCTTTTTACTATTGAACATACTATTGCACAACAAGCATATTTCGGACATCTATTAGGTAATGTTGGATATGACTTGGTAACATGGCATGTATTAAAAGATTGGTTAGATACAAGAGAAAAGTTATTGGCATTAAAACCATATGTTCGTTTTAATCCAGATAACCAAATAATGAAACTAATACCGGAACCAAGTACATCAAGTATTTATTATGGTTTACTTGGTTGCAAAGTACAAAAACCAATTAAAGATTTGGTATCTCAGCTTTGGGTTTTTAGGTATACAACAGCTTTGGTGAAAATAGCAGTTGCACATACCAGAGGAAAATACAGCGGAACTAATTTATTTGGTGGCCAAACTGTAAATTCTACAGACTTAATGAGACAAGGCGAAAAAGAAAAAGATGAATTAGAAAAAGAATTAATGTCCAACTATGTTGATTCTGATCCTGTAAGATTCTTTGTTGGTTAATGAAAACATTAGGAAAAAAGAATAGAAATTATGTACAAGGAATATATAATTGCAAAAATCCTAAAAAATATAAAGGAACTAACCCGATTATTTATCGCAGTCGAATGGAACTATCCGCTTGTAGATTTTTAGATAATAGTATCAATGTTATATCATGGGGATCAGAATCGGTTGTAATACCTTATGTTTCTCCTGCTGATGGTCGTATGCACAGGTATTTTGTTGATTTGGTAGCAGAAATAAAAATGAAAGATAATTCGATTAAAAAAGTTTTAATTGAAGTAAAACCAGAAAAGCAAACCAAACCACCAACTATAACCAGTAGAAAAAAACAATCAACTATACTTTATGAAAAGTATAACTATGAAGTAAATTTAGCAAAATGGAAATATGCAAGAGAATGGTGTGAAAAAAGAGGATACTTATTTTTAATTTTTAACGAAAACCATTTAAAATGAACAAGTGTAGTATAAGTAATAATAATATAAATATGAGCAATGCCTATAATCTATTAGTAGAAACACCAAATTATGAGTTGAAATATTTGGTGGAAGAAAAAAATAGAAACTCTCCGTCTAATCTTTTTATACAAGGGCCGTTTTTGATGGCAGATAGACCAAATAGAAATAATAGAATTTATCCAAGAAACCAAATGGTAGAAGAGGTCAATAGATATACCTCCGAAATGATTGTTAATAGTAGATCTACAGGTGAATTAAATCATCCTACCTCACCTGAAGTTAATTTGGAAAGAGCCTGTCACATGGTTACAGAATTAAAACAAAATGGTGACATCTTTGAAGGTAAATCAAAAATTCTCTCTACTCCAATGGGACAAATCGTTCGTTCATTAATTATGGATGGTGTTAAATTAGGTGTATCATCCAGAGCATTGGGAAGAGTTGATAACAACAAACAAGGGGTTGGTGTTGTATCTGACTTTAGATTGGTTGCAATTGATGTTGTTGCTGATCCATCCGTTCCTACTGCATTTGTTAATGGTATCTTGGAATCCAAAAAATGGGTTCTTGCTGAGAGTGGTGAATTTGAACCTTTTTACGATACATTTGAAAAGGCTATTTCTAAATTACCAAACAAAGAAAGAGATGCATATTTAAAAGAACAATTTATTACATTTATTAATGCAATAAAAAAACTTTAATTGTGAATAAAAAAAGATAAATAATAATACATTATGGAATTGCGAAAAGACATCTCTAAGTTTATAACACAAATTTGCGAAAAAAATTATTCTTCGGCAAATTCAACACTTGAAACTTTAATTGAAAAAAAGTTAAAAGAAAAGGTTAAAAAAATGCACAAAGCATGTTGCGAAGAATGTGGCAAAAAGAAAAAGAAAAAGGTCGTTAAAGAAAATTTAGATGACAATGATTTCGGTGATTTCTCAGAACCTGAAGATACTCAAGATAGGATTCCAAATCTGTCAGAAGAACAACCAGAAGAAGAGGATTATATTATTAGTAGTTCCGGAACATTGGGAGGCAGAACAGATGTCTCAATTTATGGCGGTAAACATTTAGCAACATTCGGTGATGAAGAAGATGCCGAAAATTTTTTGAGAAAACGTATGGATCAAGAAAGTTTCTATCCACGTGTTTGGTTTAATGATGACCATGGTGGTTATACATTAAGAAAATTATAATAAATGTCATTCTTGAAAGGTAAATAATAATATACAGTTTATGAATAAATTCGCAGAAATCTTAAAACAAGTCGATGAAAGTGTCATCAACGAAGAAACCGCCAAAGCAATTACCGAAGCATTTGATAATGCAGTAGAAGAAAAGGTAAATGCTAGAGTTACTTTAGAATTAGAAAGTGCGTTATCCAAACAGGATGAAAATCACGCAAATAAACTTAAAACACTTTTAGAGGCAATTGATACAGATCATACTGGTAAATTACAACAAGTCGTAAATGCCCTTACTGAAAATCACACAGATAAATTAAAAAACGTAATTTCATTTTACCGCAAGGCTATTAATGAAAAAGCAGAAAAATTTTCTGGAAAAATTGTTTCCGAGATTAGCAATTATTTAGATCTTTATCTTGATAAAAATGTTCCTAATCTTCAATTAGAAGAAGCTGTTCAAAATACATATGCACGTAAACAGCTTGATAAAATTAGAGAGTTAGTTGGGATTGATCCAGATTATATTAACGAAAGTGTTAAATCGGTTGTTTCCAAAGGAAAATCCAAAATTGACGATCTTAATGAAAAATTAAATGAAGCATATAAAGAAAATCATATGCTTGCTGAAAAGTTGAAATTAAATGAAACTGCCGTTCTTTTAGAAAAGAAAACTAAAGGATTGCCATCAGCTAAAAAAGAATACATTTTTAACTTATTGAACGACAAAGATTCTTCATACATTGAAGAAAACTTTAATTATGTCGTTGAGATGTTCGAACGCTCTGAAGAAGAGAAATCTTCTGATTTGGTTCAGGAAGCCAAGAAAAAGGCTTTGAGTGGTGATGTAAAGCCATATGCTCAAAGTGTTATAAAGGAATCCAAAACAGTTTCATCTGAAAATGATGAATTTAACCCAGTTTCGAACTATCTTAATGAACTTAGTAGGTTCTAAAAATTTCCAGTTGAAGAAAAGCATCTGTTTTTCTTGATTCTATATCCATAGAAAGGTAATAAAAAAATAAATTATGAGAAATGTTAATCCAGCCACAGGCTACATCGATAGATCCCGTGCTCAACAATTAGTAGAAAAATGGTCACCCGTACTCAATTACACATCCGATAAGGTTGCTCCGATTGAAGACGAACATGCCCGTTTAACAACTGCGATCCTAATGGAAAACCAAGAAAGATGGTGCATCGAAGAAAATTCAGTTGGTGGTGCTTTTGGCACACCCGATACTGCTCTTTACTCACCACCCGGAACGGTTACCGCTGGAGATCGTTATGCAACAGGCGACCAACGCTTACCAAAGGTTTTAATACCTATGGTTCGTCGTACATTCCCTGAGTTGATCACTAACGAAATCGTCGGCGTTCAGCCAATGAGTGGACCCGTAGGATTGGCCTTCGCTCTTCGTTACCGCTATGAGGCAGATAGCTTAGGTGCTAATGGACTTGATGGTCATGCTAATGGCAAAACCACAGTTGGGCGCGATTTTATTGATCGTTCTTATGCTGAATCAGGTGGTAAAGGCAAAGAATTAGGCTATCAATACTTAGACACCAGATTTACTGGTACTAGCGCAAACTTCACCTCCAATACAGATTTCGAGGTTCTCGATTCTGATAAAGGTGTTGCCGCTATTCTCAGTCAATTTGAATTGACCGGAAATATTCCTCAAGTCACTGTCGAATTCAGCAAAACAGCTGTTGAGGCTGGCACACGCCGCCTTGCTGCTCGTTGGTCTATTGAACTTGAACAAGACTTGAAGAACATGAACGGACTCGATATCGACGGTGAATTGACAAACGCAATGTCGTATGAAATTCAAGCCGAAATCGACCGCGAAATGGTCATGAGAATGGTTCAAGTTGCCCTCAATGCAGGTTCTCCGAATGGATACAGCTTCTGGTACGCCGCATCAGCTGACGCACGTTGGCTCGGTGAGCGTAATCGTGACTTCTACAGCAAAGTTATTGTCGAAGCCAACCGTATTGCTATCCGCAATCGTCGTGGTTCCGCTAACTTCATTATTGCAACTCCTCGCGTTTGTGCAATTCTTGAGATGTTACCAGAGTTTCAATGGATGCCAGTAAACGGCAACGTCAACACCCAACCTTCAGGCATTGCCAAAGTTGGTTCCCTTGGCGGACGTTTTACTGTCTACCGTGACACTCGTACAGATGCTCAGTATCTCGATGGTCAACGTACAAACTCATTAGAATATGCCCTCTTAGGTTTCAAAGGTACAGAATATTATGACACTGGTATCGTCTATTGTCCTTATATTCCTGTCATGATCCAAAGAACAATCGGTCCTAACGACTTCTCTCCAAGAGTTGGTCTTATGACTCGTTATGGTGTAGTAGATCACATCTTCGGTGCGAATCTCTACTATCATATCATCATTGTTAAAGGACTTGGCAATGCATTTGCTCCCGACACAGGACGCATCTATCTCTAATAAGTTAGATACAGGTCAAAACTCAAAAAACCCCATTTCTTCGGAAATGGGGTTTTTTATTTTTAAAAATTAAAACAAAAAAATTATTGATTTATATCATTATAAAAATCGGTTATTGTTTTATTTAAATTACCATTTTTAGTATAAAAATAATCAAAAGTATTTTTAAATTCTTCGTTATTCTTTAATTCTTCTAAAAATTTATTTTTAGAATCAGGATCTAATTGTGACATTACCTGTTTGATATAAGAAATAAAACCAATATAATCTGTTGCATATTGATCTTTTATTTTTAAATCTATTCTTACAGGTAATCCTTCTTTTGTTGAAAATGCAGCAATTGGTGCTTCGTTTAATAATGATTTTACTAATTTATCAAATTTCATATAATATACTTATTCTTCTTTGATGTCTTCTAATGATACATCTATAACATCGTCGTTTTTATTTTGTTTTTTATCTCCCAAACCTTTTAATATCTCTTCTCTAGATGCTATCAATATATTTGTTGTTTGTGGTATCTTGGATGCAATCATCTTATTGGCTTCCAATTCCATTCTTTTCATCTCTAAATTGCTCTTGCTTTTCTTGTTTTGTAAATTTATTTGATTTAATGTATCTAATGCCTTAGTGGTTGCGTTTATAAGCTGTGAGAGAGCAGATATCTCTTTTGGGTCAACTCCAGTCAATACGCTATCTCTAATCGTTTGTACGGCTCCTAAACTTGCACTAACAAGCTCTACAGACTTCTTATAAACAAATGAATTTACATTATCATCTGTTATATTATCATTATTTTCCGATGGAACTATTGAATTTGAAGGAACCGAATCACTTTTCAATTGTTCTATTATTGAATCTATTTCATTATTATCTTGCATTGAATTGTAATGTTGTATGGTAAATATACTTAGTATGAATACCGATATAATTACAAATTCCGAATACGAAATCAATAACAATATCAATCATTTAGTAATTTCTAATGATGATGAAACCATCACATCCGATGGAATCTTGGACGATGAGAATTCCAATATGCTTGAGGTTGTATCTAGAAATTTTAATGGCAAACAGCTAATTATTGATTGATTTTATACTAAAAATGCCTTAGCATATAGGCATGAACAAGTATAAAACTCTGTGGGTTGAGAAATATAGACCCTCCAAATTGTCTGATATTATTCTCAATGAAGATAATAGAAAGTTTTTTGATTTTTTGGATGAAAAAACACCTCATATATTTCTTTGGGGCAGTCCAGGTACTGGGAAAACCTCATTGGCCAAAATAATAGTAAGCGATATACTAAAATGTCAGTATCTTTACGTAAACGCATCCGATGAGAACGGTGTAGACACAATCAGAAACAAGGTAATCACATTTGCCCAAACAAAATCATTCGATGGTAACATAAAGGTTATTATCTTAGATGAAGCAGATGGATTGACAACCGAAGGTCAGAGAATTCTTCGAAATGTAATGGAAGAATACTCGGAAAATGTTCGTTTCATTTTAACCGCAAATTATTATAATAAAATTATCGAACCATTGGAATCCAGATGTTTAATTTTTAATTTAAAACCAAACTTGGAAGATTCATATAATAGATGTTTGGAAATCTTAAATAAAGAGAACATAAAGGTTGATGATGATACCAAAAATCTATTAAAACCTTTTCTGGAAAAGAAAAACTTAGATTTAAGACGTGTTATAAACGATTTACAAAGATTTTCTATTAATGGAACATTAAATTTAAATTTTTCAAGCGGAGCATCGATTCATGCTCATTCAATAGTTAAATCCTTACTGGTTAAAGAGTCATGTATAAGCATAAGAAAATTTGTAATTTCCAATCAATCAAATTTTGATTCTGATTTTCAAACTCTAATGAAAGATATGTTTGAAATTTTCTATTCGTCTAAATTACAAGAAAATACAAAAAAGATGATATTACTGGAATTAGGAGAGTATATGTACAGAGATACTTCCGTATTAGATCACGAAATAAATTTCTTCTGCTGTATTCTTTCTATTGAAAAAATTATTTAGAAATATTTACGTTTTTAGTGGGAAGTGAATTATCTTCTGGTTGATTTCCCAAATTTATATTAATTTGAACCACCTCTGGTTTTGTACCAATTGGTTTTTCGTATTTATTTTTTACTCCTTGTACCGGAGGAAGATTTATACCGAAATCTAATACTTCAATCAATTCAAAATCACCCGGCACGGTGAATTCCGACATTTCTGTTGGTGTATGCACCGATCTTGGATCACACTTTAACACCAAGAAAACATCACCTGATCCCTCATTGGTATTTGCATCCTTTATATTCTGTTCTGATCCACCACCAACAACTCTTTTGATAAAGAAAAAATAATCTTGGTCTACCATTGATTTCAACCATTCACAAAAAGCAACAGAACCACTATAATGCTTTTTAAAATAAGAAGAGTTAAAAAAACCTTGTTTGATTTTAACTGGGGAACCTTCTCTGAACCCACCATTAGAAAAATGAGTAAAAGCATTTTCAAGTAGGGTGTCGAATCTATTAAATTTTTTCATATCCATAATATATTTACATAAGTATTTATCTAATATGGCTACAGTTCGTCTAGAAAATTTAATAAAACCTAAAATTAGTAATTCTAAAGATTCGGATTTAAAAACAGAATACAAAAAGGAACCACATCTATATACTGATTTAAATTTAGATATGGCTGTATCTAAGTCAATAGGTTCCGGATTAAATGTTATAGATTCTGGTGATATATTAGTTTCTAATGATGATGATGCCATAAGAAATTCTTTGTATAACATTTTTACTACCAAAAAAGGTCAAAAGATATTAAATCCTGAATTTGGAGCATCATTAGATCAATTTTTATTTGATAGTGTCAATTCTTTTGTGGGAAATAGCTTGGGACAAAATATTATTGAAACCATATCTAAATATGAACCAAGAATAAAGGTAACTAATGTAGACGTATATCCCATGCCAGATTTAAATCAATATAATGTAAAAATATATTATTACAAAATCAATGGAAAAGGTTCAATATCTCTTAATTTAAGCAGAGATGGAGTAATAGTAACATGATATGTAAATATATTATATGTGGCAAAATATAGTAAACATAGCAAAAACGGCATCTGCCATGTTACATAGTGGCGAGGTTCCTCCGAATACACAACCTCAATATAAAGAAGATTTGAGTAAAATTAATTTTTTATCTTCAAAAAAATTTTTTGTAGTATTTTGTTCTGTAATAATATTGAGCTTATTTTATGCAGCAAGTATAGTTGTTTTATTTTTAACCGCAGCACATCCCTCTTTAACCACAGCATTTGTTAGTATTTTTAGCGAAACAATAAAGATACTTGCGGTTATAATTGCTAGTTATTTGGGTGTCCAAACAATATTGGATTATAGGGTTAATTCAAATTCAAATGTTGGATATACATCAAACAATGAATTTTCAAAACAAGTGATTGATATAAACGAAGTAACTCATATTACAACAAATTCGAAGGATAATGATTATGAACTCTAAAAAACCATCCGATAAAACATTAAATTTGTTATTAAAATATGAAGTAGGTGGCGGTAAACCATATTATGATAAATATTTGTCTCATTTTACTTGGCCAAAGGGAGCATCTGGTCCTACTATTGGAATTGGAATAGATTGTGCTTATTATACCGAAAATGAATTGGAAAAAATATTTAATTTTTTACCAGAAAATCAAATTCAATTAATAAAAAAAGCAAGTGGAAAAACCGGAGAAAGGGGAAAGGAATATACTGTAAAATTAAGAGAAGCAGGAATAGTCGTGGAATGGGAAAAGGCATTGGAAATATTCAATGAACTAACATGGACAAAATTTACAAAATTAGCAGAAAAAACATTTCCTAAACTGAATGAACTATGTCCAGATGCTTATGGTGCTATTGTATCGCTCGTATTCAACCGTGGAACGAGCTTAAACGGCCCTTCTAGGGTCGAGATGGCAAAAATCAAGGAATTGATCCCAAACAAGCAATACAAACAAATAGCGGGGGAAATTAGAAAAATGAAAAGACTTTGGGCAAACAAAGGAATGGACGGTTTGTTAGAAAGAAGAGAATCGGAAGCCAAATTGGTAGAAACTTGTATATAATTATGGAACTTTCTGAAATATATTCTAATCAGGTTAAAAAAACAAATATTTCAAATATATCGGTTGGATTAAATGCTCCCACTTTTGAAAGAGATCCAAATATAATGAAATTGGAAAAAAATGTATTCGAACAATTGTTGAAAATTTCTGGACCAGATGAAAAAGAACCAGTAAAAAATTACACAAACATTAAAAATGTATCTTTTGAAGATGCTTTAAAAGAATTAGCAAATATTAAAAATAATTCATAATATTTAGTATATTATATTTAAATCTTCTCTCTATAAATAGAATTATAATACAGATAAATAAGATGTCAACTAGTTTTTTTAATCTATTTGGAAAATACCAAAACTACTTATTAATAGTTTTTAATTTGTCAAGTACCTTTAATAAAAATTCTTCATCATCACCGGAAGGTATAAGACAAGGAATATCTAAAAATTTACCTTTTTTATTTAAAAAAAGTTTTTTTTCTGTTTTTAATTCTTTGTAATTTGGTAAATTTTTTTTACAAATTTTTTTACAAATTTTAATTACTTTTGATGGATCACTGAAAAACGAATGCCATTCTTTCTTTTCACTTGAAATAAAAAGAAAAGATAATATTTTACAATTATTTTCCTTAGCAATTTTTAAAAAGTTATTTAATTCTAATTGTAATTTAGTTTGTATTAATTCTTTTATTAAAATATTACTACAGTTTACTAAACCATCTTTTAAAAGATCCCAATCATAAACAAAATCTACCACATGAACTGATAATTCATCTATATAATTTGAAATATCAAAAATTAATACATTTTCTTTTAAATAATATAAAAAATAATTTTTAACTTTTTGATCGTTCACAACTATCCATAATAGCATCAATTAAAATTTCTTCCACTATTTCATTGGGTAAAAATAAATTTGCTCTTGTTATAGTTTTGTTTATTTCTGAATATTGTTCTATTAATCTATTTTTTATATTATTTGCTTCAATATATTGTTCTTTTGAAATGCCATCAAAGGATGGTTTATTTTGTAATTCAAAAGCTTCCAGTAATGGTTCACCAGAATTTGAAATTATTTCTGATAATCTTTTATAAAATCTACTTAATGGTGTTAGATATTTAACATTTTTTAAATTTTTAACTTTTTCATACAAATATGCCAAAACTGATGATTTTTTAGTTTGTTCATGTACTCTATTTAAAAATTCAGGAGATTTTACATGATTTTTTCCATATGGGTTGTATATACAGCCACCTCCAACATATTTTGAATTGCAATATATACATCTATTAGGATCATCCATATGAACATGGGTATTAGTAGGAGAAAATAAACAACCTTTACCATAAGATTTGGAATCACAATAAATACAACTCATACTATATAATTACTTTATTTTTATAATTATCCAATTCTTGTTTAGGTGCAGTTCCAATTCTTACATTTATTATTCCATTGTAGTAATCATCTTTTAAAAGAACATCTCTTTCAATTTGTTCTTTTATTTCAAAATAAGCCAATGCCCATTTGGAATTACAAATTCTAATAATTTCAAAGGTAAAATTTTCTTTACCATATTTTATTATATCATCATTTAATTCATTAGATGAACTTGTATAAGTCTTCCAATCGGATTGTTTGTAACATATTCTTTTTCTAGCTTTCCCCTTTAATGGTTGTCTTCTAATTTTGGAAATACATTGTTTTTTACCTATATATTTTTTATTTGTTAAATTGTTTGTTATTAAATATAAAAATCCAAATGTTTCATCGGTTATTTCAATACCTTCACATAAAATCCAATGTCCAGTATCTATCATTTTTTATTTTTTTTTGTTTTCTTTGTTATAAGTTCCGGAAATTTTCTTTTTATTACCTTTTTTCCTAATATTTTAGGTGTTCTCATATCTTTAGAAGCGTAGCTATCTTTATTTGTAATATCAGATGGAGGACTATATAAAGGTTCTAATGATTGACCTAATACATTACCTACTGAATTATTTTCTAATATTTTAATTATGGTTTGTTGAAATTTATTAAACATAGTATATAATTTAATTAATATATACTTATGGACTTTTTTGAAAAATATAGATTAGAAATAAACGAAGATGTTAAAATCGATCAATTAAATTTATTGGAGCGTGAAATGCAGCATCCAGCCATACGTCACAAATGGGTTTCTAGGTTAATTCAACATAAAAAAAACAAAACTGAATTAGAAAGAAAGAAAAAAACTTTAAAACAAGAAGTATTAAAAAATATAACAGAAAAAGGAATTCCAACCGGAATTCCTAAAACTGCTATAGACAACAAAGTAGAATCATCAGAAGTAATTCAAAAAATAAATCAAGAACTAGAAGATATTACGTTGTTAATTGATTATTTAGAAAGAGTGGAAAAGGTATTTTCGTCTATGAGTTATGATTTTGGGTCTATTAACAATACTATTAAAATGGAAATGACATGATTTTTTTATTAAAAAATATAAATATAAAGAATAACAAGAGTAAGAATATTTTGGCTGACAACAAAATATTCGACTGGAATAATACAGTTTGTCCTCTTGTATTCGGAATAATTATGAAAAATTTAAAAGAAAACAATCAAATTTTATCTTTGGATGAAATAAAAAAACAGAAAAAGAAAGAATATTTTCAAAAAAACAAAAAAATAATAAACGAAAAGAAAAAACAATATCGTATTAAAAATAGAGATTTACATTTACAGCAATGTAAAAAATATAGAGAAAAAAACAAACAACGTTTAAGAGAATATCATAAAAATTATAGAAAAATACATGGTAAATCTATGTATTTGAAAGAACAAAAAAATAAAAAAGAAAACTCAAATAGAGTTAAAAAATATTATAAAGAATATGTAAAAAAAAGAATTTTATACGATGTAAATTTTAAAATTTCTTTAACCTTGAGAAGATCTATAAATAATGCATTACATAATAAAAAAATAATAAAGTCAAAAAAAACATTAGATTTATTGGGATGTTCTTTACAGGTTTTTAAAAAACATATAGAAACACAGTTTAAAGATGGTATGTCTTGGGATAATCATGGTAAATTTGGTTGGCATATAGATCATATTAAACCAGTATCTTCATTTAATCTTATAAATGAAGACGAACAGAAAAAATGTTTTAATTATAAAAATATGCAACCTTTATGGTGGAATGAAAACCTTTCTAAAGGAAACAAAAATATATGGTAAAAATCACTTATTCTGGTAATAATAAATCACAATTTCAAATAAATTGTGATTTATCTATTTTGAATAGAATAAGAGACAAGTTTTCTGCTCCAAATCCTGCATTTAGAAGAAATTCTAAATTTGCACAAGCCAGAATTTATGCCATCACTCCATCTGGAAAGTTTGAATCTGGTTTATTAGAAAACATTCAAGCATTTTTACATGCAAATCAAATAGAATTTGAAGTTGATGATGATATTTTAAAAAATTATAATAATGGATTTGAAAATCCAGAAATTACAAATTTTAAATTGGAATATAGAGAACATCAGAAAACATCTATACTAAAAGCCTTAAAAAAGGGAAAGGGTGTAGTGTTAATACCTACAGCTGGTGGTAAAACCTTAATTATGGCAGGATTAATAGAGTCCATAAGACAAAATTTAAAAGATCCTAACGCATTAGTTTTAGTAATGGTTCCTACTATTCAATTGGTAGAACAAACCTGTTCAGATTTTATTTCATATGGAATGGAAAATGTCACAAAATGGTCCGGAGACAATATACCAGATCCAAATGCAACAACAATTATTGCGGGTACACAGATTCTTCTATCAGATAAGACTGATATATCAATTTTAAATGATGTTAAGATACTAATGATAGATGAGTGTCATGGATTCAAGAAAAACAACGAAATAAACAAAATTTTAAAATTTATTAAAACTCCTTTTAAATTTGGTTTTACGGGAACCATGCCATCAACGATTATAGACGAATGGAATATTATAGGAAAAATAGGACCAATTGTTTATCAAGAGAAAACACTAGATTTAAAAAATAAAAATTATATATCAAACTTCAAAATTATAATTTTAGATGTAATTCATAAAAATTTACCAAAAATTTTTTTAAATTTTAGTAAACCAGCAGAAGCATATCAATTAGAGATGGATTTTCTTTTACAAAACGATAGAAGAAATGAAATAATATGTAATTTGGCTAATAAATTGTCTAATAATACTATAATAATGGTAGATAGAATTGATCATGGTTTAAATATCGTATCAAAATTAGAAAAGATAACAACAAAACCATTTTATTTTATTAGAGGTTCCACTGAAATAGAAGAAAGAGAGAATATAAGATCATTGATGAATGATAAAAATGATGTTATAGTTGTAGCCATATCTAAAATATTTAGCACAGGTATCAATATACCAAATTTGCATAATATTATTTTTGCATCAGCAGGAAAAGCAAAAATAAAAATAATGCAATCAATTGGTAGAGCTTTGAGATTACATCCAACCAAAACAATGGCAAACATATTTGATATATCTGATAATACAAAATATGGTAAAACCCATTTAAAAGAAAGAAAGAAACTTTACGACTCGGAAAAATTTAATTATGAAGAAAAAAAAATACAATGAAGATGAATTGATTGATGATTTAATCGATGATGATGATTCTATCAATAAAGAAGAAGAAATTTCAATTGAAGATGATGAAAATGTTAATTTGGAAGATGATGTTCCATTAGATGATGATTTAATTGTTTTAGATGAAATATTAGAACCTAAAAGGAAAAGATCTAAGGTTAAAAAAGAAGAATTTTATGTTGAACCTAAAAAGTTTGACGAGGAAATATCAAAATATTATGATAGTGGAATTCTTACAGACGAATTAGCAGAAATGGTTAGCAAAATAGCACATAAATTGAGTTATGCTTCTAATTTTATCAATTACACATATAGAGAAGACATGGTGGGTGATGCTTTAATTAGAATGTTTAAGGCATTGATGTCAAAAAAATATGATAGAATAAAAGGAACCAATCCATTTTCATATTTTACTAGAATAGCATTCAATGCATTTAGAAACCGAATCAAAAAAGAAAAGCACATAAATGAAACTCATTTAAAATATCAAGAAGAGCTTATAATGATATCGGAAAATCAAAATATTTTTAAAAATAAAAAAAACATGTATTCAAATGATCAAAAATAACAAAATTGGACTTTTTACAGATATTCATATTGGTTTAGGTCAAGATAGTCAGTTATGGCATAATACAGTTTTAGATTTTGCTAAATGGTCATCTCAAAAATTTTTAGAAAAGGGAATAAGTGATATAATAATATGTGGTGATATATTTCATAATAGAAGTGAAATATCTGTTGCAACATTAGATACCGCTAAAAAATTTTTTGATTGTTTTAAAGATTTTAATTTAAATATATTAGCAGGAAATCATGATAGTTATTTCAAGGAGCACAGTAAAGTTAATTCTATATCATTGCTAGATGGTTGGTCTAATATAAAAATAATAGATAATAATGTTACTGAAATAAAAATAAAAGATAAAAAGGCAGTATTGGTTCCATGGGGAACCGATTATGAAAATATTCCAGTCGCAGACATTATATTTGGTCATTTTGAAATAGTTTCTTTTTATATGAATACATATAAAGTGTGTGAACACGGTATGAGTTCAAATGATCTCTTTAAAAAAGCAAAAACCATTGTATCTGGACATTTTCATAAAAAAGATCATAGAAAATACGATAATGGTGAAATAGTTTACTTAGGGAGTCCATATCAGCAAAATTTTGGTGATACTTTGGATGAAAGAGGAATATACATCTACGATATTGAAAATAATGATTTTGAATTTATAGAAAATGACATTTCTCCAAAATATTACAAGTTATCTGTTGATAAACTCTTAAAAGATGAACAACTTTTAGAAACATTAAACATAAAAAATAATCATATATCACTAACAGTAGATTCTAATCTTGAACCAGAACAAATACTTTTATTAAGTTCAAATGTTCAAAAACATTTACCCATCAATTTTAGAATAGATTATGCAGAGCCTGATTTAAAAATAAACAAAGAAAAAGTGGAAAAAGAATTAAATTTTGTTAATATATTAGATGACATTGAAACTTATGTTGATAGTATTGACATAAAAAATAAAAAAGAAGTAAAAGAATACATAAAACAAATATACAATTTAAAAACAAATGATTAATAAAGAAATAGGAATAGGAATATTAGATATATATTCCGATGAAGACTTACAAAACTGTTTAGCGTCAATACCAGACGATTTAAAAAACAATGTTGTAGTAGTATGTAATAAAAAAACATCAAAAAATTGTGATAGACATTATTCAAATGATGTTTCATTTGCAACACTAAGAAATTATGTTCTAACACAATTAAGAATTAAAGGATTTAAATATTATTTTATTTTAAATTCAAATGTTAAAATTATAAATTCAAAAATTTTTGAAAAAACAATAGATGTAGCAAATACATTTGGAACTTGGTTTATAACAGGATCGGGAGACAATAATGTAGTATTGGAAGATGATACTAACAATTTAATTTTAAATATAAGTCCAACATTAAATACCAATTTTATATTTTTATATTCCGGTATAATAAAAAATTTCGGGTTCTTTGATGAAAGATTTTTTGATACAAAGGATTTTGATGTGTTGGATTACATTGTAAAAATGAGAAATAAAAAGGTATATCCACCAAATCATTATAATCCTACTATAGAAAAAGATGATATAGAAGAATCTATTTCTCCAATAGAGAAAATTAATTTTAAAGATATTAAAGATATAGGAAAAGATAAAATGACCAGATCTATGGAATTAACCTTTGCTTATTTTTATCATGAGCACAAGTATATACCATATCAAAACGATCCTGTTGGTGTTACACAGGATGAATTATTAAAATGTATGGAGAATTTACAAAAAAGTTATGCCAATAATAAATGATAAAATTGGAATAGGTTTAATAACCTGCGATAGACCTGATTTTTTTAAAAAATCATTTTTTAGTTTATTTGATATTGTTCAGGAAAAAACTGACATTGAATATGTCGTTATAAACGATGGAAAAGAAAAGTTACCCATTTATCCAATAAATTATATTGAAACTGATGGTTATACTGGTGTAGCAAAAGCTAAAAATAAAGCATTACACTATTTAATAGATAATGGTTGTGAACATATATTCTTAATGGAAGATGATGTTGAAATAACCAATAAAAATGTTTTTGAATTATACATAAAGGCATCTAAAAAAACAGGGATAAAACATTTCAATTATGGATTGCACGGAAATCACAATAAAACACATTTGGGAGAACCTAATGTATTAAGAACGATACAATATCCGAATACTGACATTTCTGTTGATTTATATCCAAATGTTTTAGGTGCATTTAGCTATTATCATATCGATACAATAAAAGAAGTTGGTTTAATGGATGAGAGATTTTATAATGCAATGGAACACGTGGATCATACCTATCAAATCATACAAAAAGGGTATCATCCACCATTTAGATACTTTGCCGATGTTAATGGATCTAGAAATTATTTAAAAGACATAGTTCCCGATCATCAACAATCAAAAATAAGGTCTGAAAAAGATTTTCAACAAACTTTTAAAAAAGGATTGGATGTTTTTATAGAAAAAAATAATTTTTCTGTGGTTAATGGTTATGGCCCGATAGAAAAAGTTGCAACAGAAGAAGAAACTATTAAGTGTTTAAAGGAGATATGGAAAAAATATCATCAGGAATAGGCGTTGCTATAATAACATACAATAGACCGGAATATTACAAGAAAGTTCTTTCTACTATACCGAGAGAAATGATAGATGCTCTTGTCGTGGTAAATGATGGTTATGATACTTACACTAGTGATAGTGATGCGGAGTTTGTTATACAACATAATAGAAAACTAGGTGTCTCTGTTTCTAAAAATCATGCAATTAAGTTTTTGATTGAAAAATTCAACTGTGAACATATATTTGTAATAGAAGATGACATTCTAATAAAAAGACCGGATGTATTTGAGGCTTATATTAAAGCCTCAAACTCTACTGGTATACATCATTTGTGTTATGAGAAGGTAGCAGGTAATGAAAAGTCATTAAAATACGTTTTAGAGCAACCTGATGGTGTAAAAGTAGGTTTTTATCACAACCCACAGGGGGCATTTATGTATATAAATGCAAATCTAATCAAAAAACTTGGATATTTTGATGAAAATTATTTAAATGCATTTGAACACATAGATTTTGCATATAATTTAATCAGAAAAGGTGTTGCGCCACCATTTTGGTATTTTCCAGATTTATTAAACAGTGAAGAATATCTAACGGACATAGAAGGAAGCAGTCAAAACTCATCAATTACCAATAAAGAAGGTTATAATGAAAATTGGCAAAGATCTGCGAGGTATTTTGTTAATAAATGGGGGTTTTTTACTAATGAGATTTTAGATGATGGTGTAGATAAACTCAAAGAATCTTTAATTTTCATACAAACAAACT
>Ga0209229_10000025_pt1 | contig 52183 bp, 72 predicted proteins | sample SanBayMetagenome_FD_187466 | JGI IMG/M metagenome (GOLD analysis project Ga0209229, IMG submission 187466) | Freshwater and sediment microbial communities from dead zone in Sandusky Bay, Ohio, USA (SPAdes) (version 2) | ecosystem: Environmental > Aquatic > Freshwater > Lentic > Sediment... | reverse complement strand
TCAAGGGCCAGAAGTAGATGCTCTAAGAAGGGGGCTGGCGGCTTTAGAAAGCTGTAAGATATACAGAATGACAACAGAATTTGATGAATTAATAAGGATTAAATAGTGAACACATCTGAAAAAATTAAAGCGGCCCGTGAGTTAGTAGATCAATGCACCGTATTGGCTAGACAATTTGTTAATCTAGTGGATCGCGGAAGTGACTTATATTCCTTGGTAAATTTAAGAGAAAGCGGATTTAAGTTTACTTATGGCCCAACTACCCACGGAGCAATCCGACATGCTGAACTGCCTTATGCGTTGCTGGACGAGCCGGAACAACTAGGGGTTTTAGCGGAACAAGAAAAAGAAAAGATCGCAAGGTGGCGGCAAGAGTCAACCTGTAAACATTGCGGGTCGTTTAAAATACATATACCGGCCCTAGAGCAAACGTTTTATTGTAGTTCGGGTGGAGAATGAATAAAATATATATTGTCTACGAAATAGAAGAAAACTATAACTGGTCTAACGACCGTAACGATAAAGATTTTACAGATATCTTTTTTGTAAGCTCTCTAGAAAAAGCAAAAGAATTTTTACAAAGAGCAATTGCAGAAAAATACTATGGACTCACACCCACTACAAAAATCATGATTAGCGAAAGTTTCGTTGATAAGTATGATGATCAGTCCAATGTGTTGTTCGAGGGAAAAATTAGCAAATTTCTTAAACAAAAGGTTTAAATATGCATCCAGACGTTAACATAAAAGCATTAATAAACGAAGTTGAAAAAGACCTAAAAGAGCAAGAGACTTTTTTAGTCAAGTACGGATGGAGAAAAAAAGAAGGCGATTGTACGATTTGGATTAGCCCGAAGGGTGAAGAACACAGTCATGACATTGGATGGTTTGGAGAGCACACACGGGCTTTTCCTAAGGCTCAAAATGACGTTGTGAGAAATAGCGGCTTTGTTCAATTTCAAATTCAAATTTTTAACGATGAAGAACATCCCAAAAACCGCCGAGGAACAGAAGAACCAATTGATTTTTTCTTTCCATGTATAAAAGACGGTAGACTCTATTACTACGACGAAGCGGTTTCGCTGGCGTGTTACAACAAAGAAACTTCCTTTTGCACTAATCGCTGGTTAGAAATAAAAAAGTTGATTGAGGACAAAATTTCGCTTGACACTATCCAGATGGATGATATAATAAAAGTAATCGAGTTTTATGACGAAAAAAAGAACGAATTCGGATTCAAATTGCCACGGAAATTGCAGAAGCTTGATCCAGAAGTTGCAGAAGATCTTAGAAAATGGATGAATATAGACGATTTGCTCGTCAAGGAAATACTGAAAGATGTATAATCTAAAAGACATCTATGTTGATCTTGGCTCTGATGAAGAGATTCAAAAATGGAAGGTTTTTATTAATGAAGGATTTCATAAAAGTATGTACAGACTAACTTCACCCGATAAATTAACAATCAAGCCTCACGTTTGCAATACGCCGGAACTTGCAGAAATTGTCAGGAATTACATTGAGTCTCGACACAATTGCACTATAATAGTAGAAGAACGCCCCGGCAAGATGTACTTCGATTGTCCGGGTTCAAAGTGGATAAACCCTAGCCTTTACGATGTAACGATTGGAATTATCGAGACAAAAGTAGACGAAGCTGGAATATTGGCGTATCGCATAGGGGCTATGGAGCACGACTTTTTAAGGGGCTTTTCAAGAATACAGTCTTTCTTGGAAAATATTTGCCTGTCGGAGTCGGAACTGATTGAATGCAAAGAATTTGTCCGGGCAAATCAAGACCAGTTAAATAAATGGCATAAAGAAGTTGATCTAATATTTTATAATCAAAAATCAAGGGAAAAGTAAATGAATATTGATAAATTACTAGCAACAGTTCCAGTTGATGTAAAGAATGCTATTGAAGAGATTACTCATAAGGCAGGCACACATGGCGAAGACTGGGTGTTATTAGAAGTAGCAGCTAAGTTGCTTTGTGAAGCCCGGCAAGAACGTGATCAATACATAAATTTGTACTTTAGTATTTCTAATGAACACACAAAGTAAACTTGATTCTATCTTAGAACAGTTAGTTCGAAATAATTTTTTAGCTGAAGATCACTATGCCAGCGACTACTGTAAATACTGTCTCACAGAGTATGGCAACTATTTCAAGCGTGGATTCGACAAACAATCTACTCAAACAAACCACAAACCTGATTGTTTGTATAGGCTAGCTGTGGAAATCTTAGAAGAAAGGGCAGTATAATAATGGGAATAAAACTTTTTAGCGATTCGCCTCGATGCTACAAAGAGATTAATCCGCCCGACCCTAATCCATGTAATTTTTCTATTCTATATATTTATGAATCTTCGCTAGTTGATTTTTGTATTGTTATGGCAAAATATCATGGATGTACTACGTTCGATGGCAAAAAGCTAATGCTGGTAAAAGGAAGAAAAAAAGAAATTAAAAAAATGACAATGCTAGATCCACATTTACTGGGAAATGGTCACGTTGTTGTTGCAAGATTTGAGCCTAATGACGAAGGCATTGAAATGATCGTGGCGTTATTAAAACTTATGGAGGAAAGTGCCTCATGAACATACCACAAGATATTTATTATATAAAATTAGCTCGTGACATAGAATACTTTCTATTCGACAATAAGATAGTTCACTGGCCTATTGATTTAGATTATGATTACGATAGAAATCGTGCTGATCTTACTATGGAAATAAAAAAGGGCGAACTAGACGATCTTGAAAAATCAAAAATGCTTAGCACAATATTGGCTAATCTTAATTATAAGTTATCACATACCGGCCCTAGAACAGACGTTTTATACGGCCATTTAACTGTAGTTCCGATGGAGAATGAAGATTCTATCACATTTCATATATGTTTTATTTGCTAAAAAATGAAAAAATATTACTATATTTGCAACAAATGCATTGACAATCAGGAAGTTGAATGCTATACTATTGGCATAATCGAAGAACGGGCCTGCGACATTTGCAGAAAAAGCATAAGTCCTGAAAACTTATCCTGTGTTTCAGCAAAAAATAGTTTAAAAATTTTACTTAGATACATGAGCAAAGAAGATATAAAATGGGAATGACAGCCAGATTTAAATGCCAAAGCTATTTTATTGTAAAAACAAAAAAGACAGATTTTTCTTTAGGTCGCACTTTTACAATTGCGCATCCTGTACCGGAAATAGATTTTAACATCGCTAATTATATAGAATACGATCATCATTATGATATAATTGTTATGGATGGTGGAGAAACGGTTACTATTATAAACGTGCCAAAAAACATGATTACCATTGCAAACAAACACCTAAAAGGAAATAAGTCATGAGAGATTTTTACGCCAGAAAACAAGAACGTATAATGCACTACGAAAAATATGTTAAAGGCTGGAAACAGCGACCGTGTTCTGCCTGCAATGGGTCGGGCAGATATGATAGTACAGATTCACCAGAATGCGGCTGTTGCGAAGGAACCGGAAAGGAGAGATATAAAGATGAGAAAATTAAAATTTCGTGCCTTTAATAAGTCTACCAAAGAAATGTATCCGTGTGCGGGGTTTTTGTCAGGACAGGTTATAATAATCAAAGACAGTCAAATTCTTGGTTGCAAAGATGATGATTGGGAGATACAGCAATACACGGGTCTTGCAGACAAGGATGGTCGAGAAATTTACGAGGGTGATATTGTACAGTCAATCTACAACAATGAAGTATGCTTGGTTGATTTTAATGATAAAAATTATGCCAGCGTTTTAGGATGGAATCTTTTGAGCATAGGATACTTCAAAGAGGATAAATTCATTTTCAATGATCCTAAAATTCAATCGGACGGTAAGTTACCTGCTACGGAGTATTATTATGGACGTTCTCCCGGAAAGAATTGGGAAATTATCGGCAACGTTTATGAAAACCCGGAGTTGATGCAGCATGAATAAACAATTTTTACTTGAAGTATTAAAAGACACCATTGATATTTTTATTCTTTTTATAAAAGCATCTTTGTTTATATTACCGGGAGTTATTTCATTTTTATTATTCCTTTTTGGAATTGGAAGTTTACTTGTCAGTCCAATACTAGCAATTGTATCATTAATTTTCGCACCGATAATGATGTTTATTAGTGTATTTTTTGGCAAATTATTTTTTGAATAGGCGAAACATGAATAAACCCTTTTTACTAATAGCGGGCTTCAATCATTATCCATTGTCAGGAACCGAAGATTGGAGAGGCACTTACTCAACCTATGAAGAAGCTGAAGAAGCTTTAAAAGATATCGAACGTGACGATTATGACTGGTATGAAATAGTTGATCTCAGAGAGTTGACACAATGAAACCTTACTTAATTAGTATAGAACTAGAACGCTTGCAAACCAAAATAGATGCGTTACTAAAAGAAAAGAGAGAACTCATAGATAAAACAATCAAGGAGTGCGAACATCCTTTAGGAGCTATTCGCGAGAGTCCTTACGTGCTGACGACTACGCTAGCTGGCGATAGCCTGCCTCCGTACCTAGTCTGTACGGCTTGCGGCCTGAGCGAGCAAGGATGGGGGTCGGGATACAAAAAATTAAAACACGCTGACAATAAAAATGTAAAACAAATAACCCGCGAAGAATGGGCGGAAGTATGTTTAAGGGTAAATCATGGATAAATATAAATACAGACTTTCATACACTGCATGGTACAGCTCAGATCATTTAAGTGTAGATAGCGATGATTATCATCAAGAATTCGATACACTCGAAGAAGCCTTAAAAGAATACAAAAATCTTAAAGCTAAAAACGGAACGATAGACTGGCCCCGTAATAATTTCCGTCTCATAAAATATAAAGAAGTAGAATTATGCGAAAACCAAGCATAAATGCGTAAAGTCTAAATTTACTAAAGAAGAAATAAAAATGTGTAAAAAATGCGGATACAAAAATGGTGACACCATGCACTTACTTTACTGGCAAGCCGAATGGTTTAAAAGGTTTATTACTACATGGTGGCATATAATTAATCGCCGGGCTTATCATAGATGGTGCAAGAAAAACTGTAATAGTTTTATTCGTTCTTTAAAAACAGATATACCAGATGAAGGCTTAAGAATGGAGTTAGACGAATTTCTAAAATGATCTTTACGTTTTTAAACGGCGATGTTATAAAAACATCCGAAATAACTCTAGTTTCTAGAATTGAACAGTATGATATAAGCAGATTTGCACATAAATTTTATTACAATATAACCTTAAATAATAAAATTGAAATAGAAAGATACTTAATTTGCTCTATAGATAAACACGAGATATGTAAACAACTTCAAAATTCTTTTTATATATCAGTAAGACCTATGTATGAAATAAATAACGTTAAAGGATTTGACAAAGGAATACAAATATCAGCTTCTTATTTATCGTTCGTTAAATGGGACGAACAGAATATCATTGATTTTGAAAAACTAGATTCATTTAAACTTTTTAATCAGGAGCGTTTAGACCTCATAGATAAATTATCATAAACCAAAGGAATAAAATGTCAGTTAATTACACTCAAAAATGCATACTTGGATTAGAATTTGATATTGAAAAATTAAAAGTTATAGATAAAAAGGCTCTGTATGAAACTCAGAATAGATATGATACAAAGACTGGAGAAATTATTAAAACAGAAAACGTAAAAATAAAAGACGAGGAATATCATTATGAATTCATGGGAGAATCTTATCAAGATTTATATAGTATAAGTTATGAGTATAAAGATGTTTCAGTTATTGTTGATGGGAACTCTTTATTTTTTGGAATATCTTTAGGTGAAACATATGATTACGGAAGGGCTACATTAATAGAAGATAGCATATCAATACCAATACTTTTAGAAAACGTAGAAAAATTGATAAAAATACTGCCGGAAGCACTTCATACTCAAATAGAAATTTATTTCATAGGAATGGTTGGATAATATGCAAGTAAAATATTTAAGGCAAACAAAGCCAACTAATTGCGGTCAGACTGTAGTAGCAATGCTATTTAATATTACTATCGAGGCAGCGGAACAGCTTATCGGTCATGACGGAATCACCACCGAAGCTGAAATCGTCTCGCTTTTAACAAAGCACGGACTTATACCTTATGAGAACGGTAATACGTCGGTTTGGCTACAGCTTCATAAAAATCCAAGAAATTCTAAACAAAAACACTGGACATTATTGGTCAATGGTGATATAATAGATCCGTCCGGGCGAAAAGCCGAAGATTTGTGGCCCGTGGAAAAATTCTGGATCTTAAACTATTGAGGTAAAATGATAACTACATTAAATGGTAATTTCGAATTAGACGGTATGGATAATTGCCAAAGTGTTGAACTCCTATATAATCGTGTATGGGAATCGCACCTACTTGATGTTATAAATAAATATGTTATTCCGGGAAGTGCAGCAGTAGATGCTGGCTGTAATTTTGGAACGATGTCTATACCTATAGCCCGCAAACTTGGACCCTTAGGGCAGTTATATTCCTTTGATATTAGTTTGTACATGATCCGTAAATTTCTAAATAATATCGAGCTAAATAATAATCTTGCGGCAATACATATTGTTAATATGGCACTATCTGATAAATGCGATGAATATGTATATTTCAATGATATTGAGTTTGAAAACAACCTACAGGTTAACTATGGAGACATAAGAATACATGCCAGTAAAGACAATCACTTCGGGCAAATGATTAAAACTACAACTATTGATACTTACAATCTAGACAATGTAAGTTTTATTAAAGTTGACTGTCAAGGATATGACTTAAAGGTGTTAAGAGGGGGTGTTAACACTATAACTAAATGTAGGCCCGTGGTAGTTTTCGAATGGGAAGAACATATGGCCCAACCTCACGGAGATACTTTTCAAGACACTATTGATTTTTTTTCTTCTATAAACTATGGAGTAGAAAAAATAGCAAAGGATGACTGGATTGCAAAATACAATGGATAATCTTAAATTTCCTGACGAATACTTTTACGGGCCTTACGATTTAACTGAATACAAAAAAAGTGTTGAGTCGGGCCGTCAAGCTGCTAAAAAACTCAATGTTTTATTCTGTGCTGCGTGTAAAGATGTTGCGGGCACAATAAAAAGAATGCTAGATATTGTAGATTACACGGGCAGTCTATTTAATTCTTACGATATATTTTTGTATGAAAATAATAGCTCTGACGGGACTCCCGATATTATTAGATGTATGAACAACCCGAGGGTAATATTACAAAGTGAACACATAGAAAACGCAGGATATAAACGTAACGAAGTAACTTTAAATCAACGGTGTAATTTTATAGCTAACGCCCGCAACAAATACGTTGATTACATTAATGCTAACGCAGGCAAATATGATTATATTTTTGTTTTCGATACTGATATTGAGGGTGGCTGGTCTTATAACGGAATATTAGATTCTATTAACATAATGAATAATAAAGCATCCGTTGGAGCAGTAACATCATATTGCGTTTTAGCATCACACGATTGTAAGAATTTAGAAGAAATTGATTCAAAGCACTGGATGATGTTTGATTCATTTGCTTTTAGAAAATACATGTCAGAAGAAGATTTTCCCAACGATATGAATATGTACAATTATATTAAATCAAATATAGGTATGCCTCCTTTTTTGGTAGACTCTAATTTTAATGGACTCGCCATATATCGCCCGGAATGTTTTCATGATAATAAATATTACGTCACAACATATGGACGAGATGACCATACAGACTCGGAACATGTTGGATTCCATAAAAATATTATCAAAAAAGGAATGAGTGTAGTTCTTAATCCCAGTATGGTAACATCAATTTCTAAACATAAATATTATGAATAAAATGAAAACACACAAAACAACTTTTACTGTTTATCCTAGCGACTGCAACTATATGAAAGTGGGCGATGGCAGTCCTATGGTTCACGGCGGTACTATGCTTTTAAAAATGGATCGGGCCGCAGCAGAATTAGCCCGTCAATATTTATATGGCACAGGATGCGACTCTGCTTTAACAGTCGGTGTTGAAGAAGTCAAGTTCTTACACGGAGCAAAGCTTGGGGATTATATCATAATAACAGTTACCCCCACCGGATTCGGTAAAAAAAGAATGTCGTTTTTGGTCGAATGTCATGTAGAGGCTTGGGGTGGAGAGAAAAAATTAGTTGCCTCGGGCGTTTTTAGTTTCTGTTCTTTCAAGAATGGACAATCCCATCCTCACGATATTACTATGAATAATAATTCTAATAAAAATAAGGTATATGACGTATGATTATTGCGGGAACTGGACATAGACCATCTTACTGTCCGTGTCTTTATGATGCGAAGCATCCTTGGCTTATAGAAAGAAAAAATGACTTACGAGAATGCTTAGTTGCATACGGGCCGTCTCTTGTTATTACTGGCATGGCTATTGGTTGGGATACTTGGTTAGCACAAGAGGCTCTATTTTTAGATATACCTATTGCGTGTTATATTCCTTTTCCGGGACAACAGAATAAATGGCCGGAAGAATCCCGTAAGGAATACGATCATATTCTTTCGCGGGCTAAAGTAATAAAAAATATTAGCAACTCGTACTCCAAGAATGCGTTTTTCAAGCGTGATGAAGCAATGGTTGATGATTGCACGCTAGTATTTGCTTTATGGAATCAAGAAATACAGTCGGGCGGAACTTATCATACCGTTCAATATGCTCTGTCCAAGGGCAGACCTATTACAAATTTTTGGTGATTATGAGAACTAAATTGATTATGCATCAGTCTACTTGGGATTATCTTAATACTAATTATGATAAATATAATATAAAAGTTCATATAAGCCAAGTAGCTATGAAATTACATGGTCATGAATTAATAATAGATAATTTTTTATGTACCGAAACAATAGATGAACCTAATGGATATATGTTTCCTAGAGAAAAATTTGTAACTTATGATCCATCCGACAGAGAATGGTGTGAACCACTAGGAATAGGAAGAATGGGCAGAGGGTTTAGATTAGGAAGTATTTTTTCTATGAATGATTTCGGACTTTTAGATTCTTTTCTTCTTTCCAGTAAAAAAAGATCGACAGTTTTTAATCCGTTCGAAAAAAGGTTTCAAAAATGATTGCTTGCATATGCGGATTCTCGATAGAAATGATAATACTGGTGGTTACAATTGCATTCGGGCTTATTATGGATAAGCTCGTTTGTTTTTGCAATAAATGCCGTGGGGGAATTAAAAAATGTCGAAAAAACTAATTGTTTCCGGGCATGTCCTGACGGGATTATATCCATATGATAAAGAATATTCCCGCAGAAATGAATTGTATGCAGACTACAAAGAATATGCCGACTTTTTAGGGGCTGATATAGAAATAAAAAAAGATCATATTTATAATACTTTAGATTATGTATGGGAACACGGGACTTGGCTAAAGCTTGATGCAGTAATAAGATTTGCGACTAATGATCGGTACGATAAAATGCTGTGGATAGATTCCGACGTAGTAATAAACAGGGGGCTAGCATATAAAGTAGACCCGCTGGAATTATATGCCAATAATCCCGAACAGCCCGAGATAGCTATAGTCTATGACAATTTTTTACCTCTACACTATCATACCTTTGATGAATTCAGTAAGAAAAAGTATGACTTTTACGAGTTTATGTTTGGTGACGAAGTAAAGCTTTATCACAAAATTAACTCGGCGATGTTTGTAATTAATAAAAAAGCCGCAAAAGTAATACACGAAACCATGCTTGATTTACCCATGAGTATTATTTATGGGTATAAATCAGTACATGGATATTTTCCGACCGATGAATCTATCATTGAGTTGGCAATGCCGCACTTAAAGCATGAATTTTTCGGCAATATTACTGAAAGCAATACTGGGGAAGTTAAGGCGTTTACTCATTATTGCGGTATAGACCAAAAACGCACATTATTTTATGAGTAGAAAATGACAAAAAAAGATATTTTATGCAGGCTAGATGATTCTTATAGTGAAGCAATGCTTGGAACTACCGAAGAAGTTGATTATGAATTTTTCATTCCGCATGAATACGAGTATGTAACACTTGAAGAATTTGACAAAGACGACGAAGAAGAAGAAGTAAGTGTAGCTTCCCTTTGGGAGAATATAAGAAAGAAGAAAGAAAGAGAAGGTAAAAACTATAAACCCGCTAAGCCCGGCGAAAAAGATAGGCCAGATCCTAAAGCATGGAAAAAGGCACAGTCAAGAGCAAAAGCATCGGTGATTGAATTTTTCTTTAGGGAGGAACAAACCGCTCTTGATATGGCAAAAAAGATCGGCTTGAACAGTATATTTACGCACACGACAAAAGACGGTGACACTTTTTATATCCCCGGAACTTGCATGGAGGATTTAAATGAGTGGTATGAAAACGAAGAAGAAATTTCTGAGGAATTAAATGAAGAAGCTATGGCCGCTGAATATCAGGGGCGTAAAGTAACTTTGAATAAACCTTTTAGAACTTCAAACGGCCCAAAGAAATTTGCTGTTTATACTAAAAATGAAAGCGGTAATGTTGTTATTGTCCGGTTTGGTGATCCAGAGAGATCTATAAAAAAACATATACCGGAGAGGCGTAAGTCATTTCGGGCAAGACACAAATGCGATACTGATCCCGGCCCAAAATGGAAGGCCCGTTATTGGGCATGTCGTAGCTGGTAATTATTTCCAGAACCAGCTTGACAAAACTCTCTCCTGTGCTATAATCAAGGCAGGAGAGAAAAATGAAAAAGAAAATTGTAGACGATAATTTTGAGATTACGCTGTGCGTTACTTCTAAATCTGCCGATTATAACGCCGAGGCATTACTTGATAATATTACGAGTGCTGTTGGCACTTGCATTTATGATTACGTGAATGAGGCAACGGCTAAAAAGCTTGCAGGGTTTATAAAATCCATAACAGCTAATAAAGTTGTTCTTAGCGATACTCCTCATAGTGTTGCTATTTATACAAATAACGGATTTTTTTATGTTAGAATGGTTTCATTGTTACGTTATAAATTGACTGATCCCAATGGAAAGGTTAAATTTTACCGCAAGCAAGAATTTATCGAAAACTTGAATAATCTACTACTGAAAGGAAAAATTGAAGATGAAACGGAAAATCAAAGTAACGATTGACAGGTCTAAGTGGCGAACTGGATTAAATTCCACTAACCGAACAGGGGAGGGCAGAACGGCACTCTTGAATAAAGAAGGCTATATGTGCTGCTTGGGATTTTGCATGGCTGCATCAAAAGTGGCGAAGAAAAATTTGTTGGATATAAGTGCTCCCAGTGGCTGTCTTAACCAACATGTCATCGACCCAAATAAAGCAATGCGGTCAAGTGGCGTTCGGGCTTTAACAAAAGAGTCGCTGACTACATGTTTAAGTAATTCGGAACTTGCTTTTGATGCTATGAAAATAAATGATTCGGTGAAAAGCACCCCTGAAACTAAAGAAAGGCAATTGCTTGAACTATTCAATGACTCAGTATTTGAGTTAGAATTTATTGGAGAATACACAAAGGAAAAAAATGAGTAATTTTAAAGTTGGTGATACTATTTTGGTACGGGCTACAGCCGGAAGAACCGAAGGAGATAGGATTCAGATTTGGTTCAGCGGTCCTGTGGCATTGTTCATTCCAACAAGCGAGTGCCTACCTGCCGAACCGTCAGCCGTTTCTTGCGATACCCCAACGGCTTCGGAAATGAATGCAAAAACTAAACAGTGCATTATAGATTATTGTATGGACAAAATAAACGCAAGAGCAGAAATAGGTTATAGCGACTGGTGGACAAGAGAATCACATATTGTTAACTCTAAACATATTGTTGCGGTCCTTGAACACTTTAAAGATAAAGGCTATGAGACCGAACTGGCTAGTGACGACGTAACTATAAGTTGGTAATTTTGCAAAATTAATTCCGAACTTGCTTGACAGATCGATTTTTTGTGATATAATGAAACTCAACAATTTCGACAGTGTTTTTTTTGTTCTATAGTCAACATAGCGTAATGACTCCCTTTGTATGAAAATTTGTGTTACCGCTATATTACACACACTTTATGAGGAAAAGATGAAAATTTTACCAATTTTGATGTCCGACAGCTATAAACAATTCCATCCTTGGATGTACCCCAAGGGCATGATTAAGCTCAGCAGCAACATGACTCCTAGAAGCTTTAAGCGTTTAGGTTGTGATAGAGCAGTATGGTTCGGGCTACAATATTACATTCAAGAATATCTTGTCAGGCAATGGAGAACTAATTTCTTCGATAGGCCGCTGGAAGAAGTTTTGACCGAGTACAAGCGTTTTCATAAGCACTTTAGTTTTATTGATATAGACACTGAACACATGGAAAAGCTGTATAAGCTTCAATATCTACCAATAGAAATTAAGGCATTGCCCGAGGGCACTCTTGTTCCCGAGAAAGTTCCTTTTTTTACTATTACAAATACTCACCCGGACTTTGCTTGGCTTGTCAACTTTCTAGAAACTCAAATGTCAACGGTTATTTGGGATATGACAACAGTAGCAACTATTGCCCATATGTACCGCAAGCTACTAAATAAGTGGGCCGAAAAAACCGGCGATCCATCTTTCGTGCAATGGCAAGGACACGATTTTGCTATGCGTGGCCGAAGCAGTATGGAGTCTACACTTAATCAGGCTGGACACTTACTATCGTTTACGGGCACTGATACTATTCCTGCGGTATTAATGCTGGAGGAATATTACGATGCAAACATCGAAGAAGAATTAGTTGGTTCTAGCGTACCGGCTTCGGAGCATTCAATTATGTGTGCTAATGCTGATTATTACGAAGAAGAAATAGAAGTAGAATACTCTGTAGAAGTAATTTATAATGATTCTGGAGAAAAAATTTCAGAAAAAGAAATATTTATGTAACATTATGTTTTGATTTCTGGTGTATTATAAATTTAAGGAAAAACTAATGAAAAAATACACCGAACAAGAAATGCAGATTTTAAAAGATCAATATCATCAGAGTAGCAAAGATGAGTTATTAACATTGTTAAATCCTCATAGCTGGTCATCAATAAAAGATAAAGCTAAAAAACTTGGATTATGTAGAAAAAAACTTAGAAATTCAAAAATTTCTTTACTATTACCAAATACACTATTTAATTGTTATTGGTGGGGCTTCATTTTATCAGATGGTCATATTTCAGATAGAGGAGAGTTAGTTATTCAACTGCATGAACAAGATAAAAAACATTTATTAAAAATATCTAATTATATAGACAAAGATATACAATATCTGCGAAGCAAAAATATGGTTAGACTAACTAATATGGATATTATTAACTCTGAAAAGTTAAAGCATAAACTAGGAATTAAGAAAAAAAAGACATACAATCCACCAGATAATTTTGATTTTCTTCAAAATAAAGAAGAAAGAATTGCTTTTTTAATTGGATTTATAGATGGAGACGGCTCTATTTCTTATAGAAAAGGATCATTCCAATCTATAAGAATAATAGTTCACGAAAACTGGTTTAATGTATTAAATAATTTTTGTAATAAATTAGTAGATGATTTTTCAATATTAAAATTTACAGTTTCTTACAATAAAAGAAAAAATACACAAGTTTGTTTACATGGAATAAATAGATATAAATTTTTAAAAGATTTTATTATTAGTAATAAAATACCATCACTAGAAAGAAAGTGGAAAATATGAAAACAGTTATTGAAAAAAGAAAAAGAAAAGTCAAAATTGTAAAAACTAACGAATTAGCTTCTTATACTAGACTATTAGAACAATTCCCTGATGGTATACTATCATTAGTTAGTGATACTTTTGATCTTTTTAAGATTTGTACGGAAATATTGCCGCAGCTTAAAGATAAAATCATGGCTCGCAATGGCAAGCTGGTGATTAGACCTGACAGCGGAGACCCTGTAGATATCCTTTGTGGTAAAGAGTGGTCGTCTTTAGGTTATAATGGGTACAGAGACAGTGTTAAACCAAATGATAACGAAGCCAAGGGTGTTGTGGAACTTCTTTGGGGCGTATTCGGCGGAACTGTAAACGAAAAAGGTTATAAGGTGCTAGACCCTCACATTGGAGTTATCTACGGCGACAGCATTACTCTTGATAGGGCCGAGCGAATTTGTGCAAGACTTGAAGCTAAAGGCTTTGCTAGCACTAATGTAGTATTTGGAATCGGTAGTTACACATATAACTATAATACTAGAGATACATTAGGTATCGCAGTTAAGAGTACATACTGCGAAGTTATGGAAAATGAAGTTCTTGAAAAGCGTGAGATTTTTAAAGATCCCATAACTGACGATGGAACCAAGAAATCTGCTCGCGGGCTATTATGCGTCAAGAGAGACGAAAAGGGCAAGCTTTACCTAAAGGATAGACGTACCGAGGAAGAAGAACGCGACGAATCGTTACTTACTACAGTTTTCTGCAATGGAAATTACATAGTAGAATCATTTGCCGCTATTAAACAAAGGTTAGAAAATGAAAAAGCCTAAGTCGTACATATTTTTTCAAGATTCAACGCTCGTTATGCGGGAAATACAGTGTAACGGAGAAGCTTCTGAGGATATAAAGTTATTTCTCGCGGGCATGTGTGTTGCAATTCGAAATATATTACAAATTAAAGATGTATTTTTTGTTAACTTATACTGCGATCAGTGCGATGGCCCTAGCTTAAATTTAGTTTTTGGCTCTAATTATTATACAATTCATGTATTTTTATACAAAAAAGATTTTTCTGAATATTATAAAAACTTAATGACATTTTTGATATCAGTATTTGAACAGCACTCAGAGCCTACTGAGGAACAAAAACTACAACTAAACAATTTATACAATTCAAATTACTAAGGAAATAAAATGACAAAACAATTATTAAAAAATCACGTAGCTATTCTTCTAGATACATCTGGATCTATGCATAGTATCATAGGCGATATGCAAAAAGTGCTACAACAAAGAATTGAATTTTTACGCAAGATGAGTCTTGACTTTAATCAGGAAACGCGAATATCAATTTATACTTTCGATGACAAGCCCGAGTGTGTGGTATACGATACAGATGTTACTCGGCCCATAGATTTAGGTAAATTTAAAGCAAGTGGATCTACCGCATTATTAGACTGCTTAAATCAGGCTGTTTGTGAATTAGAATTACTGCCAGAAATTCATGGGGATCATGCCTACATAGTTTATATTCTATCTGATGGGGGCGAAAACTGTTCCAGAGCAACTAACGCTAAAACTATGCTTCAAAAAATTAAGTCATTGAAGGAAAATTGGACCATTGCAGGATATGTCCCCAGTATGGATGCTGGTAAGTATTTAGAATCTTACGGTATTCCAAAGGGTAATATCGAACGCTGGGATGCCGATAAAAAGGGTATCGCAGAAGTTGAAGATACATTCGATAGATCTATGACTCAATACTATAGCAGTAGACAATCGGGTGTAAGATCTTCACAAACAATCTTCTCGGGCCTAAAAGACGTAAACTCTACCAACGTAACTAAAGTTCTAGATGAACTGAGCAAGAAAGATTTTACTATTGTTATCAATGAGGATGTAAAAGCTTTATGGATTCGAGATATTGTAGAAAGTAAGACAAGTCTTAATTACATAAGAGGTAATTCTTATTATGAATTAGTAAAGAATGAACATGTTCAGCCCAATAAAAATATTATCATTCAGAACAAGAAAACTGGTAAGGCATATTCTGGCGTTAATGCACGTCAGCTTCTCGGGCTTCCGTCAAACATGGAAGTCAAGTTGAGTGTTGGCGACTACGGCGAATGGCTGGTGTATGTTCAAAGCAATTCGCATAACCGGAACGTCATTCCAAAGCAGAGGATTTTGGTGATGAAATAACTTGACATGGCTTAAAGCCATGTTATAATGAGAGGGGTAAAAAATGATTGGCGACATACTTGAAGCAGCATTTGCTGAAAGACGACGAAGAAAGGACAGTGGTGGAAAACTAATGGAAATCGCATGTAATTTTTTAATATGGATTTTTGGATTACTTTTATGGTTCACAGTCATCTCAATTCCCATTTTGGCAATGTGGAAGTTCGTAGATTTAATAATTTATTTGGGGGCGTGGTAACATGGTTGAAAAAATATGTGAGTGGCTCTTTATTGCGTTTATGTGTTTCGTCTGCATCCTCATGATGATATGCGCCGGTTTTACTTCGATGCGGTCTTACTAGGGAGTGTGGTAATGAACGAAATCGCAAGGATTGAATCATATCGCGAAGACTTACAGTCGCAAAGCACATTTCTCTTCGTGTTTTCATGTATCTTAACCATCGCAGTTTTGAGCCTGTCGCTGATTGTATGGTCTTGGCAGAAGGACGACAGTGAACGGCTAGAGCGGCTTGAAAGACTGCATCAGATTAAGCAGCCTCAAGAGCCTTGCGGTTGTTGTCCGCCGCTGGGTGTCTTGTCAGTTCAGGAGATATAAACAATGGAAATCGGCGACAGAATGAAAGATTACGAAAAGGCTTACGGTATGCAGGCAATGCCTAATTGCCCGATCATAGTTCGTATCGACGGAAAGGCTTTTCATAGTTTTACTTCAAATTTGAATAAGCCTTATGATGATGGTTTAGTACAAGCAATGGATACTTTGACTTATGATCTTTGTAATTTTAGTGATGCGGTTTTAGGATATACACAGAGCGACGAAATAACACTCGTGTTATCCAAAGAATCGCCGGAGCAAGAATTATTTTTCAGCGGAAAAATACAAAAGCTATGTTCCGTTCTTGCATCCTTTGCAACCTATACTTTCAATAACATTTTCAAAAACGAAGGAAAAATGGCACTATTTGACTGCCGTGTGTTTTCCGTGCCAAATTTATCCGAAGCTACAAATTGTTTGCTCTGGCGAGAGATGGATGCAGCACGAAACTCAATTCAAATGGCCGCTAGAACTTATTATTCGCATAAAGAATGCAATAATAAAAACTTTTCAGATCTTAGCGATATGCTAATTAATAAAGGTGTTAACTGGAATAATTATCCCGCACGCTTTAAACGTGGTGGTTATACTAAAAAGCTAAGAAATAAAATTACCGGAAAAAGATCATATTGCCCGCTAGATATAATGCCTCTAACACAATATAGTCACGAAGAAAGAGTTGAAATTTTATTTGGAGATTTAGTCAATGTCAATTAATGTATTTTTCACTTCGGATTCTCATTACGGGCACTCAAATATTGCCGGGCCTAAAGTAAGCTCGTGGAATTCTGGATATCGTAACTTTAATAGTACCCACGATATGAATGAAGCATTGGTTGAATCTTTTAACGAGGCTGGCGAGAATGATATTATTTACCATCTTGGCGATTGGTCTTTCGGTGGAAAACATAACATTGAAACGTTCCGCAAAAGTATTCGTTGTCAAAACATTTTCCTAGTTACGGGCAATCATGACAAGCATGTATATGATCACAGGCACCTATTTAAATGGATAAAGCCCGTATGGGAAGGAAAAATTCATGATACATATTTTTACCTTCATCACTACGCACAACGCATATGGAATATGTCGCACAGAGGATCTATAATGCTTTACGGGCATAGTCACGGCAGTCTACCAGACGACCCCGATCTTCTATCTATAGATGTTGGTTGGGATACTGAACTGTACGGACACGAAAAACATACATTGTATCATTACGACGAAGTCATGTCTATTATGAAACAAAAGAAGTGGACTGCTGTTGATCATCATAACACTAATACTACGGAGTGAGAAAATGGAAAAGTGCCCAAAATGCAATTATGACGGACATTGGAAAACGCCCAAGTCTAAGTATATGCTATGTTATAAATGCGGAAAGCAATGGATTCCGGAGAAATCCGAAAAAGACAAAAAGGAATATGTAAGCGTTATTGATAAATTATATGAAAAACTTGAATTTTAAACCTAACCAGATAACCGCCATAGTAATAGTATTCGGTGGATTATTATTTATTTTATACGATTTGTTCGCACTGTTCATTTTTAATGAAGAAGCAACAATAAGTTACGTTGTAAATCAGTGGGCATGGTCAAGCCCTCTGGCAGTTTATATCGCCGGTGTAGTAACTGGCGGTTTGGCTGTACATTTTTTAGCATGGGCACCATTAGAAAAACAGGTAGAAAGAAAAAATGAGCAAGTTGACAATAGTTAGAGGTCTTCCGGGTTCGGGTAAAAGCACGCTTGCACACAAGCTAGCGGAAGCCGATGGAAATAGTGTGGTATTAGAAGCCGATCAGTTTTTTATGATTGAAAATGATTATAAATTTACGTTCGACTTTTTAACCGTGGCACATTCTTGGTGTCTCGGGCAGGCTTTTTATCATTTATTTCGCGGCAAGAATGTTATTGTAGCAAATACATTCGTCGAGTATTGGACAGTTGATAAATATATTGAGGCCGCTTTTAAGGCTAAAATTCCTTGGGAAGTGGTAGAACCAAAAACTAAGTGGAAAAGCGATACGGTTCAATTGGCCGAAAAGAACGTCCATAAGGTCAGTCAGGCCGCTATTCAAAAAATGCTTGATAAATGGGAAACCACAAAAGAAATTATCACCAAACTTGAAGCAAAGGGCTGGGCCGTTTAATGGGTAAGGTCGGTATTTTTCTGGCGATACTACTTTATATGTTTATCGCCGCCGGTAATTTAAAAGATAAAGATTATCCACATGCCATGATGTGGTTTTGTTACGGTTTAGCAAACGTGGCTTTGCTATGGTACGAATATACAAAAGAGGTTTTATGAATTATAACAAAGTTATAGTGGGCGGAAGGCTTACTAAAGACTCAACGCTAACTTCTACCACTAGCGGAAAGAAAGTTTTGGAGTTTTCTATCGCTTGTAGCGATAAGTATGGAGACAAAGAAGAAGTGCTGTATTTAGACTGTGTCATGTTTGGTGAGCGGGCCGAAAAGGTCGCACAATATTTAGTCAAGGGAAAGCAAATGCTAGTTGACGGAAAGCTGCGGCTTGAGAATTGGACCGGATCTGACGGAGTTAAGCGGTCGAAACATTCATTACTCGTTGATAATTTTAATTTTGCAGGATAATATGAAGAACTTATTAATGATTGTGTGTGTATTTTTTCTTTCATTAGAAGCTGCCGGGGCGGATAAAACTTCGTCCGGGCGACCTCATTCCGCAAATTCTTCCGAATCTAGGAATTCTTTTCAGAGTAGACCAAATATTTTTGGTGGTCAAAGATATTATAGTTCTGGCAGGCCGGTCGGGTATTCTCGTCCAAACATTTATGGCGGTCAAAACTATAACTCTTATGGCACCAAAAAGAAATAATGAAGAAAAAAATTAATGTTGATTTAAAAGATCTGGCATATGAAAGGGCACTATTGTCGGCCATATGTCAGATGGGACTGGAAGTATTTATTGATGTAGATTATATCACTAATGAAACATTCACTGAGCCGACAAACCAGATAGTATTCGATATTGCTAAAAAATGTATCTATGACGGTAGCACTCTAGATCTTTCTACTATTTTGAGCAAAGCTTCTTCTTTGGGGCTTGCGAGCTTATTTGAAAATAAAGACGAATTAGAATATATTAGATCGTTATTTAATTTCCCCGTAAACAAAAACAATGTAACAAATTACGCCGCAAAACTTACGAAGCTAAAGCTTCTTAGGGATGCCCGCAAAGAGTTTCAGAAAGCAATGGATGGCCTCTCTCAATTTACGGGCGAGGAAGATATTGCGGATATTCTCACAAGTATTGAACAACCCGGAAATAATCTAGCTCAAACAATATATAATAGCGATAATAGTAAGCCCGTAGAAATCGGCGTTAACATGTATGATTATGTAGTGGAATTACTAAATAATCCTGCGGGCTTCAATGGTATAAAAACTGGTATTGAAGAATTTGATAAGGCTCTAGGTGGCGGTTTACGCAATGGGTGCGTCGATGTTGTTGCGGCCCGACCTAAAACTGGCAAAAGTACACTCGGCCTACAAGTGTCGAAAAATCAGGATGTATTATCTATACCTACCCTGATAATAGACACCGAAATGGATTCTGCAAGTCAACAAAATAGATTGCTCGCTAATGCTTCTGGCGTTAATGTTAATGATATTGCCGCAGGAAATAAAAGCTATGCAGAAAAAATGTTGAAGGCGGCAGAATCCTTGAAAGATTCTAAGATTGAGCATATTAATGTTTCCGGGCGTTCGTTTGATTCTATACTATCGATTATGAGACAGTGGATCTATCGCAAGGTTGGATTTAATAATGATGGAACCGCAAAACCGTGCCTCATTGTTTATGACTATTTAAAACTTACGAGCGGCGATAATATCACTGAGGCTATGAAGGAATATCAAATTCTTGGATTCCAGATGACAAACCTGCACAACTTTATGGTAAAATATAAAGTGCCGTGCTTAGCGTTCGTACAGTTAAGTCGGGAAGATGATATCGCCCAATCGGATCGTATCTTGTGGCTCTGTACGAGCTACACCAAGTTCAAGGAGAAGTCTCAGCAAGAACAGGCCGATGATATCGCTGCGGGAGTTCCGGTGCCGTATAACCGCAAGCTAGAGCCTCAGGTAGCCCGCTACGGACCCGCTATGGACTTTGGTAACTATATCAATCTCCGCATGGAGGGCGAATATAGCAGATTAACAGTTGGCCCAACTAGAGATCAATTGGCCCGTGGCGTAAAAGTAGATGTTCAAGTTCCAGATATATCAAGTGTAGGACAAAATGACGACGACACAAAAGAAATATCTGACGGCCCAGCAAATTCCTGATATATTAGAATCTTTTAAGATAGATTTTAAATATAAGGCCGGTACATACTCTTTTGCATGTCCCGTTCATAATGGCGATAATGCTACTGCATGTACAATTTTTGAAGGCAGGCACGATATTCCAAATTGGCAGTGCTGGACACACCAATGTCAGAATACATACGGCAAAGGACTTTACGGTTTTATACGTGGGGTTTTATCGGCCCGTGGCGGAGAAGAAGTTGATTTTAAGGCCGTAAACAATTTTCTACGTAATAAGAATCTTGATTTTTTTGTTTCTATAGAAAAAACTCCTGCTAATCAGCAAAAGATTTTGACTCGGGCATTATCTGTGGGTACAAATAAGGTAACTAAAAATATAGACCGTGATTACATAAGAAAAAATCTTGTGTGTCCGTCTCCATATTTTTTGGGAAGAAATTTTTCTGCTGAAATATTAGACATGTTCGATGTTGGAGATTCGCATCAGCCCGGACGCATGATGCACGAAAGAGCAGTAGTGCCGGTATACGATATAGATGGATCTTATGCTGGTTGTTGCGGACGTACCATTGTTGGACATAAAGATAAATGGATTTATTCATTTAATAAGGGCAACTTTTTATACGGATTAAACCTCTCGTTGGAACATATACAAAAGTCGGGATGGGCAGTGATTGTCGAGGGAAATCCGGATCTTTGGGGGGTTTTCAGTCATGGTTTTCGTAACTCTGTGGCTATAATGGGAACAGCTTTTACTGATGAACAACTATTATTGCTGGAGCAAAGCGGTGCATTAAATTTATTAATATTTACAGACATGGATTCAGCCGGAAGAAATTGTGCAGATTCTATTGTTAAAAAGTGCGGAAGAAGATTTAATTATTACGTGCCTGAATACGGAGCGAAAGACCCCGGCGAATTAGGTGTGGAAGTAAAAAATATACTAGGTAATTATATTGATTTGGAGAAACTATGAAAAGTAAGGTTTTAGCTTTTTGCGGCAAAAAAGGTAGCGGCAAAAACACATTGGCGAATTTCTTGACGGGCTATCAGCTACGGGCGAATGAGATTATCAAAGATTTTTCGCTTGACGATAAAGGTAGATTATTTGCTTTATATGATGCGAATGGTAAAGATGCCGAGGGGCTTTTAGATCTAAACAGAAATGATTTTGACTTCGGAGTTTATGCGTCTCAAAGTATCTGGCCGTTCGTTAAGACATATGCGTTTGCAAATCCTCTAAAGGATATATGTCATGAACTTTTTGAGATTCCTAGGGAATTACTGCATGGTACTGACGAAGATAAAAACACGGTCATGGAGCATCTTAGGTGGGAAAACATGCCGGGAGTTATGACTCCTGAAATGTCTATATACGGACAAGACTATGTTGGAAAACATTCTGATGGAAGTTTCGAAGATGCTTGTTATTGGATGTATAAGCATGACCCCGGCCTTATGACTGTGCGTGAATTCCTACAGTTTATGGGTACGGAAGTCATGCGTAAGATATACCTGCCGGTTTGGGTAAACTTGTTAAAGAGACAAATTCAGTCAGAGCGATCTGATCTATCAATTATAACCGACTGCCGTTTTGATAACGAGATTGAAGGATTAAAATCTCTACCGAGAGAAAGCTATGATGTAAAATTCGTATATCTTACGAGATATATTAATGCTGATGATAAACATGCTTCGGAAGATGGAACTAATTTACAATATGCCGATCTTGTTCTTGATAACATGAATATGTCTTTAACAGATACGTGCATCGCACTTCAAAAACAAATATCAGACTGGGGATGGCTTGAATAATGAAAATAATTCTATTAGATCTTGACGGTGTATTAGTCGATTTTATATCTGGATACTTAAAAGTTTTAGGCAGACATGAAAAACATGACGATATTAAATCATGGAATTTTTACAGAGAGTGGGGTATTTCAGATGAAGAGTTTTGGGAAAAATGTTCTGTTCCGGGATTTTGGTATAATTTAGAGTTATATCCTTGGGCTAAAGAGTTTTATAGCTTACTTAAAAAACATGGAGACGTTGTTATTTCCACATCGCCAAGTTCCCACCCTTTATGCACTCAGGAAAAAATTGCTTTTTGTCAAGACAAACTAGGTATTAAAAGAAGAGATATAATGGTTGGAGGAAGAAAAGAATTACTTGCAGGTAAAGGTAGAATACTAATAGATGATTACACTGAAAATATCAATATTTTCAATAGATATGGCGGAAACGGAATTTTGTTTAAACAGCCTTGGAATAACGGAATAGATCGCCAAGAAATAATTGAAATTATTAACTTATAAATATTAACGGAGCACTTTATGGAAATTAGTTACGCCAGATCTTCACTGCTTGGTTCTTACGCCTACTGTCAGTTAAAAACATATATTACATACAACTTAGGAATTCAAGAACCTAGTCAGCTAAAAGCAAATTTGGGGACGATTACCCATAAAGCACTTGAAATATTAGCTAACTGCAAAAAACAAATACAGGATAATCCTAAAAATAAAAAATTTATATTCAACGATACGGATTTTGGGGAAATTAAATATAGCTATAAAACATTAATGTCGGAAGAATTTGTTAAAACTATATTAAATTTATCCTATGAATATTATACTAAAAACACTCCGCATTTAAACTATATTCGTAATGAGCATTATCCTTTTTGCGAAAAAATGGTGGACGCTTGCTTAAATATAAACAGTGGTCAATTTGATCCTAGAAAAATGAATATATTGCAAGCAGAATGCCCATTCGATTTAGAAGTAAAACAGCCTTGGGCTAACGGCTTAAGGCTGAAAGGCACAATGGATTTATTGACACTCGGAGATTCTGACACTATAGAGTATGTAGATTATAAGACAGGGGCAAGAAAAGATTGGGCCACTGGCGAGATTAAAGACCTGCCTAAACTGCAAAAAGATATACAACTATTGCTGTATTATTACGCAATAAGACAAATATTTCCGCAATACAAGAATGTAATTATGACAATATTCTTTCTGCGTGATGGCGGACCTTTCACCGTCTTGTACGATAGTAAGGACGAAGAATACTTCATGAATGAACTAAAAAGACTTTATATAGAAATAAAAAATAACAAAAATCCTAAACCGATCAATAGATGGAGAAGCGATTTTAGATGTCAAAAACTTTGCCATTATTACAAAACAAATTGGCCGGAAACTAAAACTAACATTTGTCAATACGTAGAAGATAACATAAAATTGTACGGAATAGAAGAAACAACACAAAATTTAAAGAAAAAGGGGTTTGAAACAAGTTTTTATCAATCTCCGGGATCAGTAAAATAATATGATTGAATTTAAAATTACAGACGAAATGGTTAGAAAAGCTTGGGCTAAATCTATTGATATGGGCAAGCTTAAGAATTCCATAACCGAAGGCGATGGAAATATTGCGGGATTTATCGGAGAACAGGTTGCAAACCTTGTGATCGGTGGTACAATAGTCAATACGAAGGATTACGATCTTGTCGGGCCTGATGGAACGACTTATGATGTCAAAACGAAGCGGTGTACTTCCGAGCCTATGGCTCACTATGAATGTAGTGTTGCAGCTTATAATACAGTCCAAAAGTGTGATAAGTATATTTTTATTAGAGTTGAGTTTGTTGATAATAAATATACTAGAGCGTGGTATCTTGGCAGTATAGATAAAAATCTATATTTCAATAAGGCCCGAAAGCTATACAAGGGCCAAAAAGACGGTTCTAATTGGTTTACTGTTAAAAGTGATTGTTACAATTTGAAAATTGAGGATTTGAATGACGATAACAATGCGGACAACTCAGAAGAGGGAAAAGTTTAGTTATTTTTTAAGTATTATTAAGTCAGCCGGTCTTATGTATAAATATGGCGGCATATCTCAACTATTTGACAAACTTGACTCTATAGATACCATTGGTATATTATACGTTGACGGGCTTGCTTGTTCTTGTGCTATAACAACTAAGAGTAATGCAATATTTGATATGTATAATATTGCTGCATATACACGTATGTCGTTCAGACATAAGGGTTATAGTAAAATGCTCTTGAAGAAAGTGCTATCTAGAGACAAACGAAAGTTTAAAAACAAGCTATACAGATCTTCCGACTATAAATTTTACTCTAGAATAATTACAAAGAATTTGGTGTTTTAATATGAATAAGAATCATTTTTGTGTTTTCGATTTTGAAACGGGCGGCGGCGAAAATCCGTCCAAGTGCCAGATAACTCAATTATCGGCAGTTATAATTAATCCTAGAAGTTTAAGGGTAGAACCCGGAGGAATATTTGATTCCGAGGTTCAGCCCATATTTGATAACGATAAAGCTATTGCAGCGGACCTAAATCCTGTTCAGCAAGAAGCTTTAGATGTTACACGTAAGACTAAAGAAAAACTTATGGAGGCTCCACCGGAAAAAATCGTATGGGAAAAATTCAAGCAGTTTATCAAACGGTTTAATATAAAAAATAGCGTATATACCGCACCTATTCCCGTGGGATATAATATAATAAATTATGACATGCCCATTATTAATAGGTTATGCCTGCAATACGGGCCTGCATCTAAAGATAAGCAGTCTATATTTAATCAATTATACAAAGTCGATTTGCTTGATTATTTTATGATGATGACTGAAAATTCGGTTAATATAACTTCCCGCAAGCTTGTTGATATGATGGATTTTATGGGAATGCCCCCTCATATGAAAGCTAACGCACACGATGGATTGCACGATGTAAAATGCACCGCTAATATTTTTATTAAGCTAATGCATTACCAGCGTGCTATTACTTTAAAAACAGATTATTCCAAGGCTTTTGCCGACAGCCCTTTATTTATAGAATAAAAAAATGACAGAATTTGTTCCTTGGGTTCCTCTACACCAACACTCAAATCTTAGTCTTCTGGACGGTTTTTCCGTTCCTAAAGATATTGCACAGACATGTGCTAGCTATGGTTATCGGGCCGCAGCTATTACTGACCACAGAAACGTAGCCGCCCACGTAAAATTCTTTAAGGCTTGTAAAGATGCCGGTATTAAACCGATTTTAGGCTGCGAATTTGATATATCAGATGATTTGTCCACTGTTAGAACTGCGGCAAATCGCTCTACTAATCACTTAGTAGTTCTGTGTAAAAATTTGGCCGGGTGGTATGAAATGCTTCGGGCCGTATCAAAAACAAACGATCCTAATTCTTTTTATTACAAGGCCCGCATATCTTTAGAAGAATGCAAAGAGTTTCTATCTAGCGGAAACCATGTAGCTATCAGCGGCCATGCCGGAAGTACAATTTGTGATATACTTTTTACTTCCACATCTGTTTACAGAAGCAAGAGTGAAGAACAAGCCCGGACATTTTTACGCGAAGACTGGGAAACAGTTCTGGAGCAACATATACAAAAGCATATTGATGTATTCGGCAAAGAGAATTTTTTTCTTGAGATTCAACTAATCGATAAAGAACATTTACCCATGACTTCCGTAACGGCTGAATGTCTAAGGTATATGTCTCAAAAATTAAACATTAAAACAGTGGCGACCGCAGATAGTCATTACGTTCGTAAGAGCGATGCTATTTACCAAAGAATTTTGCTATGTTCTAACTTGGGGCGTACCCTGCCGGGAGTCATGCGAGATATCCAGAACGGAAAAGACGTTCCTCTTGGTACATTCTTCGTGTCTGATAACTATCATATTCCTACATATGCTGAAATGCAAGCATTGCACACTCAGGAAGAACTGGAGAATGCAGTTTTGATAGCGGACATGTGTGAAGAGTACGACATTCTTTCAACTCCACAATTGCCAAAATTTGATTGTCCAAACGGTATGTCTGAAATCGAATATGTAAAACAGTTATGCCGTGAAGGATGGAAAAAACTTCCTTTTAAAAAACAAAAAGATCAAGTTTATATTGATCGTGTGAAGGAAGAACTTCAAGTTATTGAGGAAGCTAATCTGGCTGGATATTTTCTTATTGTTTGGGATATCATCAGATTTTGCAAGTCTAAAAACTGGAAAACGGGCGTGGGTAGAGGGTCAGCTTCAGGTTGTTTAATATCATATCTTATAGGCATTACAGGCATTGACCCCATTCCGTACAATCTACTATTTAGTAGGTTTTATAACTCCGGAAGAAAAGGTACTTTGCCAGATATTGATCTTGATATTCCGAGTCAACATAGGGATGAAATCATTCAGTATATTAAGACTAAATATGGTGAAGATAAAGTTTCACAGATGGCTACATTCTCTTCCTTAATGGGTAAGTCTGCCATGAAAGAAGTCCTACGCATTGAAGATGTTGTAACTCCAGCAGAAGCGAATGAAATCACGGAACATATTCCCGATAAAGCAGAAATTGCCGATGAATTAGAAAACATGGAAGATGCATCTATTATTAAATGGGCATTGATTCATAGAGCAAGCAAGCTGTCTCAATGGTGTACTATCGATGAAGACGATAACTTGTCCGGGCCTTTGGCGGGATCTTTTTATAGAGCCATACAAATTGAAGGCTGTTATAAATCTCAAGGCAAGCACCCAGCGGGCGTTATTATCTCTTATAGGCCGCTACAAGAGATTTGCCCCATCGTTAGGGATAAAGACGGAGCACCCATCGCGGGCTTAGAAATGGGCGATTTGGAGGCTTTGGGGCACGTAAAATTTGATATTCTTGGTGTGTCTATCTTAGATAAGTTAATGGATATAATTCCGCATTTGCCAGAAGGGTGTAATGTTGAAAATCTAGAAGATAAAGCGACTTGGAAAACTTTCGCAGATGGTGACGTAAAGGGTATATTTCAGCTAGAAAAACAAAAACGATGGGTTAAAAAATTAAAACCAGAAAACATTCACCATTTAGCTGCTCTAGTTTCAATTATCCGTCCGGGATGCGTTGAATCACTGGGAGAAGATGGTGTATCTATGACTCAGCACTATATCGACAGAAAAAACGGAGAAGAAGAAGTTCCAAGTATACATGAGGTTGTAGATAAGACCCTTAAGGATACATATGGAGTTTTGGTATATCAAGAAACAGCGATGTTATTGTCCAGAGATGTCGCAGGATTTACTCTGGATGAAGCCGATGAATTAAGAAAAGCTATTGGTAAAAAACGCACCGATGTTATGGCTAAAGTAAAAGATAAATTCTTCAAAGGTTCTTCCAGAGTATCAGTTACATCAGAAGAGATTACTAAAAAAATATTTGACTGGATTGAGAAATCGCAGCGTTACAGCTTTAACGCGAGTCATGCGTACTCATATGGACACAATGCTTATTATTCCGCGTACTGTAAAACTCATAATCCGATTAAGTTCTACGAAGTCTATCTAAATCATTCTAAAAATGGTCCCGACCGAATGGAAGAAATAAAAGATTTAGTAAATGATGCCAGACAGCATGGAATTAATGTTGTACCGCCATCTTTGAGTAATTTATATGAAAATTTTACTGCTGTTCCGGAACAAAATTCGATTGCTTTTGGATACGGGCACGTTAAAAATGTAGGTGTAAAAGAAGCAGCTAAAATAGAAGATATAAAATCCAAACACGATGTAGAGAAATTCAATTGGATAGATATATTATGCACTTTTAATAAAATCAATAGCCTTTCAATGAATGCACTCATCGCAGTCGGTGCTTTTAATGGTGACTATAATAAAAACAGTAGAGATAAAATGCTTTACGAATATAATACCTTTAAGGATCTTACCGATAAAGAAATATTATTTATTAAAGAAAACGTAGAAAATGACAAGGGTTTGCTGTATCATATAAATTTGCTTATAAATAAATATAAGCTCACAAGCAGTAGAATGGCTAAAGTTTTAGGAATGAAGTCGGCACTGGAAAATCCAATGTACGATATTAATGATTCTGCGGCTATGATATTACAAAAAGAGCGTTTTTATATGGGGCTTCCTCTTTCTTATTTAGGTAATGTATCTCCGGGAAGTTATTCTTCCGATACTACATGTCTTGATGTTGTGAGCGGAAATGCTAAGGGGACGATTAATCTTATAGTTAATATAACAAATGTTAGAGAACATAAGGTCAAAAGCGGTAAGACGGCGGGCCAAATGATGGCTTTTATTAGTGGTGAAGATAGTACAGGATGCTTGAAGTCTATTGTTGCTTTTCCTAAAGAATATGCAGAATACAGAGCTTTGTTAGTTGAAAATAACAACATTATGATTCAGGGATCGGTAGAATCTAGAAATGATGAATACTCGTTAAATGTTAGGAAAATTGTACAGGTTTAAATATGAATAATTGTTATTTTGTCGGAAGAATATTAGAAGATTTAACTCTTAATGTTGAGCATGATTGTAATGTGTGTGATTTTGTCATAGAAGTTGAAGAGAAGTGGCAAGGAAAAACTGATGGTAAAAAAAATATCATTAAAACTATGATTAACTGCACTGCTTGGGATAAAGGTGCTGACGCATTATATGCCAAACTCGTCAAGGGCGATATGATTTTTATTGAAGGCTCCTTACGTCATGACGAAGACGGAATAGATTACATAAGAGTCAACAGTTTCAGAAAGGCATATTAATGAAAAAAATATTGCTATGCACAGAGTTTAGCGGATTTAGTACGGGATACGGAGTTTACGGTAGAGAGCTTCTAAGCAGGCTGTCTAAACACTACGAAGTGGCCGAGCTAGGTTGTTACATAACACCTGATGATCCAAGAATGTCTAATTATCCTTGGAGGGTTTATCCGAACAAGCCTAGCGAAAACAGTCCTGATTATAATAATTATTTAGCGTCTAGTTCTTTTGAATACGGCGAATATACATTCAACAATGTATTATTAGATTTTAAACCTGACTATGTCATAGACTTTAGAGATCCTTGGGCGTTTGAATATCAAAGCAGATCGCCGTTTCGGAATTTTTACAACTGGCTTATATGCCCAACTGTAGACGCTAGACCACAAAATGCTGACTGGATGGAATTGTACGGAAATGCCGATGGTGTTTTAACATACTCTGAATTCGGCAAAAAAACTATTCTGGCTCAATCTAGCAATATTAACGTCTTAGGAGTTGCAAGTCCTGCGGCGAGCGAAAACTACAAGCCTTTTACTATAGAAGAAAAAAATCAGTTGCGGGCCTTCAATAATATTCCTCAGGATATTTATATTCTAGGCACCGTTATGCGTAATCAGCCTAGAAAATTGTTTCCGGAATTATTTAAACTATTCAAGAGATATGTCAGAGAGTCGGGCCGTAGAGATGTTTACTTATACTGCCATACTGCATTTCCTGATGTTGGATGGAATATTCCGGAATTATTAATGGAATCAGAATTATCCAGTAGAGTTCTTTTTACTTACAAATGTAAGACTTGCCAAAACATATCTGTCGAGCATTTTTCCGATACAGTAAAATACTGCAATAAATGCGGAAACTTTAGTAAAAATATCGCGGGCGTTAATAATAGCCTGACAGAACAAGAGCTTAACTTTGTATATAACCTATTTGATGTATATATTCAATACGCTACAAATGAGGGTTTTGGAATTCCTATAGTAGAAGCGGCTAAAGCGGGTGTTCCGGTAATGAATGTTAATTATTCTTCAATGGAAGATTTTTCACAAACGATATCTACTATACCTATTGATGTAAAAGAATATGTTAAAGAGGCTTCTACTTCAAGATTGCTTGCAGTCCCCTGTGAAAATTCGGCAGTAGATATTTTGTTTGATTTATTCTCTCTCCCAAGAGATTACATGCATTCATCTCTTGGAAAAGCCTGTCATAAATTATCTAGTGATTTTTATTCTTGGGATAAAAACGCACAGGTTTGGATCGACGCAATCGAATCAATTCCTTTAAAGAGTAAAAAATGGAATGATCCCGTTGAAATTTTGCAGCCGGACCCTATAATGAACGTGGGCATGTCTCCGTGCGAACAGGCTGTATTTTTAATCAATAACGTTTTAAAGAAGCCGGAATTTATGTTTTCTAATTTATGGAGAAGGCTTGTTAAAGATCTTACTTATAGAAGTACAATGCCGGGTATGGGACTATTATATTTTAATGAAAATTCATTCAAGGATAATTTAAAAGGCAGACCATTTACATTTGAAGATGCATATGAATCAATGGTTCAGCTAAGAGATTTTTATAATAAATGGGAACAGAACAGAAATGAAAGTATTGTACATAGGTCATTACGCTGATGGAACTGGTTGGGGCAATGCCGCACTCCATAACATTATAGCTATGAACAGAATTGGAATAGATGTTGTTCCAAGGAGAGTTTCATACAAACCAGAAGAAGCACAATCAGTACCTCAAGAAATAGCAGAGCTAGAACAAAAATCTTTGTACGGAGTAGATGTATGCGTTCAACATACATTACCGACTAATTATAGTTATTACTCCGGTAGGTCAAAAATCAGAAACATATGCATGTACGAAACTGAGACTAACGATTTTGGATATACTCAGTGGCATAAGTACATCAACATGTTTAAAGAGTGTTGGGTTCCAAATAATGATATGGTTATGGACTCATTTTTGTCCGGGGTAAAATGCAAAGCAACTGTAGTTAATCATTGCATTGATGTTGATAAGTATAAAAATTTTGTACCGCAAAATGTTATAGCGGGACTTGAAGATAAAAATGCTTATAACTTTTGTTACGTCGGGGAATTAAGTAAGAGAAAAAATGTTAAAGCTATCTTGCAGGCTTTCCATTTGGAGTTTGGTATGCATGAGAATGTGAACTTATTTTTAAAACTTAATATGCCCGGAAAGAGTGCTAATGAAACGCTTCAAATAGCAAATGAATTAAATGAAAATGTTACTCGCGGCCTTAAAATAAGAAATAAATACAAAGAGCCGTTTGTTTTATGCGGGCACTGCGATGACAACGATCTTTTGTCTTTCATGAGTCAGTGTCATTGCTTCGTATGCGCTAGCAGTGGCGAGGCATGGTGCATTCCGGCACTAGAAGGAATGGCATTAGGTCTAGACTTAATATATACTAAAGGTACTGGTTTATCAGAATTTGCTTTTAGTGACGCAATAGCGGTCAATAGCACGATTAGTCCCTGTACAGATGCCTTAGACACATTACCTGAAATATACACAGGTTTTGAAACATGGAGAAATATTGACATATCATGTTTACAGATTGCTATGAGACGGGCATTTTATAGAAAAAATTTTATAGATAGAGAAAAAATTAAGGAGCGTGCTTTTGAATTCGGTTACGATAGAACCGGAAAGCAAATTATGGAGGCATTAAATGATACAAAATAAAATAAGGCAATATTTAAGATCCGCAGATTTATTGAATAACGCCGACTCACTAAATATATTAGTCATAGGATCTACACATGAACGCTATGAACAACAATTATGTAAAACCGGCCATAACTTTTTCTCAATTAATCATGGGAAGCAATGGGATTTAAACTGCGGTGATATTCCGAAAAATTATCATATCATAGATTACATTCCTCATGATTTAAAACCCGACTTAATTTTAACTCATGTCTCCGGAGAAAGACTTGATATAGCTAATGAATACGCAAGAATTTTTAATGTAAAAGTAATACGACATACGCATACATTGCCCGAAAATGATTATGAACTAAAGGTATTCCGTTCTCAATATGCAGATTTAAATACATTCATATCTGAATACAGTAAAAATGCATGGGGTTTAAATAATCAGAAAACCGATGTTATTACGCACGGAATTGATACGAGTTTTTTTTCTGATAAAAATATAGAAAGAAAAAATACAGTATTATCTGTTGTGAACAAATGGGCTAATCGAGATTGGGCCTGCGGCTGGAAGTTATACCAAGAAATCGTTAATGGAAATAAAGATAAAACATTTATTGTTGCGGGAGATAATCCGGGTTTATCTAAACCGGCCAGTAGCACAAAGGCACTCGTTGATTTGTATAACGAATCATCTATATTTCTAAATACATCGCAATTTTCTCCCGTCCCGATGGCTTTAATTGAAGCTATGGCGTGCGGCTGTGCTGTTGTGTCGAGCAATACATGCATGATACCCGAAATCATTACGCATGAATTTAACGGATTTCTAGCTAGCACGCCCGACGAATTTAATAAATACTTAACGCTATTATATAATAATAAAGAATTGGCCGAACAAATCGGTGCTAATGCCCGAATGACAATTTTCGAACATTACAACCTTATTAATTTTTGCCGGTCGTGGGATTCAATTTTTAGAAAGACAATATTATCATGAAGTTATTACTAACAAGAAACCGTAAAGAAAGAATAAACGGATATGAAACCGTAAGTGCTCCGCTAGCTTTAGTCAGAAACGATATAAAAAATATAGATGACATATGCTGTGATGCTGAGGCTACCGATATTAAAGTTGATAATTTTTTATCTCTATATGATTATGACACAGTCAGAATGGTACTTCTAAAAATTTGCTCAAAACTAAGAATTGGTGGAGAGATAGTTGTAACCGATCTAGACTTTGATTTAGTCGCTTATGCGTCCGGAAGAGGATTAATTGAAGAAAAAGTTTTAAATGAATTGCTTTTTACCGAAGGTGCTTTATCATCTTTCTTTGGGGCCGAATCCATAGTAGAAACACTAACTTCGGCGGGCATTCATATTACCGAAAGATACATAGAAAACAATAGAAATTTTGTAGTAAAGGGAGTAAGATGCTAAAGTTTGAAGTTCACTGTAAAGATTGTGTTTTTGCTGGAGTAAAAGACGGCGTTCAAAATGAATGTCTGCTGGGAAAGACGGATAGCATTGAAAATAAAGTATTAGAGGAAGGTTTCTATAAATTCGACAGACATTGCAATTCTTTCAGAGATGAGCAATGGCTTAAAAATGTAGATGGCTGTCCAAAGGAAAAAGTCGCACTAGAAACAAAGGCAAGGCTCGGTGTTTGTATTAACTTTATAGGAAGTTACGATAATGAACTGCTAAGAGAAACTGTAAAAAGTATTAATAATGCACAATACTATATAATTATTAATGACAGGCCGGAACATAATAAAGATCTTTATGGTATAGTCAAACAAGAAACTAATGTTCATCCGTCCAGAATTAATATAGTTCAAATTATCAATCAAAAACCTGAATATTATATAGATGAAGGCTTTAATGCGGGCGGTAGAAACGGTTACTTCTGCTATGTAAACTCCGGAACGTTTTTTCCTCCTAATTTTATAGATCAATTAAACAATGCAATAAATAATCAGATGAAGCCCGTGATGGTTTGTTATGACGGAAACTTTATACTGTTTCAATCTATGCTATTTAAATATCTAAACGGTAATAAAGCTAGAATGCTATCTGATGGATCTGTTGACAATAGAAATTTCTTGGAAAAAGCAGGTGACTTAAATTCGGAGAATAACTGCATTTTTGCTTGGGGAGAAATATTTAATGCATAAAGTAACGACTGTTATAGCCAACTTTAACTATGGAGACAGGTTAATTGCATGTTTAGATAGTGCTTTTAATTGTGATACTACGGGCCTTGTGCATAAAATAGTTTTAGTAGACGATGGTTCAACGGATAACTCAGTTGATCGTGTGAAACAAGCCTTCGGGCACAAATTTAAAACTGTTTATACTAAAGGTTATTTAACTATACATACTTCGGATAATTTTGATTTTATAGTTAGTCCTAACATGGGTGCTTCCGCAGCTAGAAATACAGCAATTAAACATAGCTGGAACAATACTGAATTCTTTCACATTTTAGATTCTGACGACAAAATGACTGATAGTAAAATCGTGAAAATGCTTGAAAAAATGGAGCATCCGGAAGTAGGTGTTGTCTATGCAGATTACATCATAAAGCGTCCTCTATATTCAAAAATAGAGTTTAAATATCCTTACGATCAAAACCATTTAAAGCATGAGTGTATAGTCCACAGTGGATCTCTAATTAGAAAGCATTATTTAAATTTAGTTAAATTTTCCAATGGGGATATTTATGACATAAATTTACACGGACCCGCTAGCACTACTTTTATAGGATGCACTGAGGATTATGATCTGTGGCTTAGATTGTCAAATGTATGTGTTATGGTTCATATTCCAGAAACACTAAGTATCGTAAGTGAGCACGGTAATAATCAGTCAATGAAAATGAGTAATGAAATTTATAAAAAAAACATGGAGTACATACAAACAAGATGACCACAAACTTTTTATCGCTAGCGGCTAGTATAGGCAAAAGAATAAAATCTAAAGAGCCTAGAGCAGCACTTTCTATTCGCGGAGTCCCAGTTGTATTGCGACAGTATTTTACAATTAGAAATAACTTTATAAAAGATGAAGATTTCACTTTTACTGTAATAGCCGGATATAAGCCCGGAAAAATTAAACGTGTCATAAAAGGATACGAGGGTATCAAAATATTGATTAATGAAAATCACGCCAGTACAAATCAAGCCGAAAGCATTAGAATTTACTTGAAAGATAACAAAGTGGATAACTTGATTATTTTTCATGGAGACTTGCTTTTTATTGATGCCCCAATGCCTAAAGAGGAATCTACATGCTTCTACGATGGATCATACGATTTTAGGCAGGATGAAGTGGGGGTCAACATACAAGATGGATATGTAAACAACTTATCATATGGATTAGAAACAAAGTGGTCCCAAATGCTTTATTTAACAGGCAAGGAGCTTGATTTATTATATTCAATATGCGAAGCACCAAACTTTAAAAGTTATTTCATGACATTTGAATTAATTAACCAAATCATCGCTTTGGGCGGAAAATTTAAAGCGGTGCCTCATATTGGCACTATAAACGAAATAGATTCGCTTGAAGATATTAATAACCTAGAGGGCTAAATGAGAATACTTATAAGTAATGATGGAATGCACGCCCACTTTTTTGAACGAATGGCATGGGCTAACGCATTTAAAGCTTCCGGAATTGAGTGTGTTGTTTATAACTGTAAAACACTTAGGGCATTTGATGTATTCGATAAATTTCAGCCAGATATTTTTATTGGGCAGTTGTACAATCTAGACCGGGCTACAATTAAGTGCATATCCGAAAGACCGCACTTAAAAGTAGCTTTACGCGCAGGTGAATATAGAAATGAAAAAATGCCACCGGAGATATTACAAACAACTGATGCGGATTTAAAAAATCTGAATGAATTGATTGAAAATCATGGACTTCCAAGTTTTATATATACTCACTATTTTCAACAAGACATTGAAGATACACACCATTTGTTTAAGGATAAATTCGGAATAAAGCTTACGGGCGTTCCTATGTCGGGAGACATTCTGGCGTATGGCAATGCCGAGTTCAAAGACTATCTACAGTGCGATATAGGATTCGTCGGGGGTTATTGGCCATACAAGGGTAGAATCATAGATCAATACTTAACTAGAATACTTAATGATTTTAGATTTCACGTTAAGATTTTTGGTAATCAATTGTGGCCGCATGTTAATCAGTATTGCGGAGTTCTTAATGACGAAGATGTAAAAAACCTATTTGTTTCAGCTAAGATATGCCCGAATTTAAGTGAGCCTCACTCACACACCTATGGCATCGATGTTAATGAAAGAGCCTTTAAGGTTCTAGCTGCGGGCGGATTTTGTATTATGGATAATGTAAAGCGTGCTAAGGAAATATTCAAAGATGGTGTTGTATTCGTAGATAGCGATGCAGGATTTGAAGAAGCTGTTGAATACTTCGTCATGGAGTCTAACACTGAACAAAGAATGGAAATAGCTAGGAAGGGTCATGAAATTGTTATGAAAGAGCATACAAACTTTCATCGGGCCAGTACAATACTGGAAAATTTTGGCGAACACTCACATGCCGATAATATATTAAAGGGCTTACAATGAAAATAGCATCAGTTGTAGAAAATCTTTCTCTTAACCAGAGTAATTTTTTCATGACTAAAACATTTAACAGGCTGGGTGAACACGGAATAGAGCCATTTTGTTTTTACGGAGATCTTACGGCCACCGGAATAAAACCTAATTTTGCCACTATGAATGTTTATTATTTAAATAACTTTTATAACGGAATCATTATATGTAATACTATTAATACTCTAAAGATATTAAAAACTATTAATACTAATGCCCGTAAAATGTTTTATGTTTGGGATTTAGAATGGCTAAGGCTAAATAAGTCGGGAGTTCTCAATTACAAAGAAACTGTAGATATTTTGTGTAATCATAATATAGAGTTAATAGCTAGATCTGAAAATCATGCAAGTGCTATTAAAAACTATTGTAACCGAAAGGTTGATTATATTATCAGTGATTGGAATATAGATGAAATAAGAGGACTTTATGACAGAAGACGTTAATTTTAGAATGAAGGAAGACTATGAAACTGGTTTAAGTATGGGCGAAATAGCAAAAAAATATAAGCGAAGCCAAACTACCGTTCATAGAATATTTAAAAAGATGGGTGTTCACATTAGAAGTGCATCAGAGGCTCAAAAATTAGCCCTAGCAACTGGCCGTTCTAAGAACCCGACAGCAGGAGTTGGTCATAGTGTAGAGGCCAAGGTTGCCATGAGCGACAAAGCGGCTAATAGGTGGGCTAGAATGACTGATGCGGACAGAGACAAATTCAAAACTGCCGCAAAGGAGCGTTGGTCTAAATTAAGCGATTTCGATAAAAAAGAAATGCTTAGACTTGCCGGTGTTGCCCTACGAAGAGTTGCTACAGAAGGCTCTGAAATAGAACAGTATTTAGAAGGAGCTTTGATTAAAGAAGGTTTTGTTGTACTGAAACACGTAAAGAATTTTATGGGTGGAGAATACGAAATCGACCTTCTTTTAAAGGATGAAGGTATTGCTATAGAACTAGACGGGCCGCATCACTTTCTACCTATCTTCGGAGAAGAAAGACTAGAAAAAACAATGCGTTTCGATGCGGCGAAAAACGGTAGCCTTATAAGAATGGGATTAACAATTGTACGTGTTAAATGTATGTATAAAAATTTAACAGAAAAAATGAAAAGAGATACGTTATCTCTTATAGTGGAAAGCGTAAGGAAAATTCGTGCTGGCGAAGTTACCAGTAAACTTGTAGAGGTTGAATTAAGCAATGGGAAAGAAGATTGAAGCTGTTGTAGGAAATGATGTTATCGCTAGCGAAACTCCCGAGTATGGTTCGGAGGGGTGGGATTCATACGTAATGTCATTATTTAAACCTGAGGAATTAATTGATGGTAAACCGCGATGCGTAGGGCTTAGGCGTGTTGGACGTACAGTGCTTGGAGACCCCGTTTTTACCGGGCCTATTCATGTGTCTCCCGCTACCGATAATGATGGTCCGGGGCGAGCCACGGTTGTATACCAGATGGTGTTTAAGTTTGCTGATGGACAGCGTACATTCGGTGATGTTGCTGACGTTTGGCACGGTAATACCGACGACATGTTTGCGGCTCACCCTGTAGCTTGTGCGTCCACCAAGGCAGAAGCTCGTTGTTGGCGTAAGGCTTTATTAATCAGTGCTGTTTCAGCAGAAGAATTAACAGTTAAAGATACTGCTGCTATCGTTCAAAGCCTAGTATCCAAGTCTGTTAAAGTCGGTGCCGTAACAAACGGGGAAATTAATGATTCAGACAAAATGAGTGATCAGCAGCGTAATCTGATCAGTATTAAGTGCAAACAGCTTAATGTTGATCCTAGAAAGCTTGCTGGTTGTGATAAGCCCGAAAAATGGACTAAGAAGTTTGCTTCTTCGTTAATCACCAAGATCAACGAGGTTCAGCAAGCAGGACTTCCCGAGGAAGTGTCTGGGTTTAGTTATAACCCCAACTGGTTCAGTCTATAGAAAGAAAAAAACTATCAAAGTGTTCTTTCATGAATGCTCTGATATTTTCTGCGTCCGGGGACGTTTTTAAATTCGTTAGTATTTCTTCCTGATTTTTGTAAGGATAGATATTTCTTCCGGCTTTAAAAATGCTCTCGGACTTTTTCATTGTGTCATACATAAAATCTTGAAACTCTTGATTGTTCCAATACTCAGGATCTAAGTCTTTAATCGCCATACATGTAGCTACTGAGTAAACAGCAAATTCTATCGGGCCTACCATCGGATCTAATGAAACAACTTTCCGTCCGTTTTTATGGTCATCCAGAGCTACTATAGAACCGTTTATATATGATACGAATTCATCTATGATGTATAATGGATATTCTGCCCATGATTTATTTCTACCGAAATAAGTGTTAAACCTACTAAACCTTAAGGATACAGGAATATATCTCTCGATTTCTTTTCTTAGAAATTTTGGCTGTTCGATATGAAAAGACTTATCAGGAAATATATAAAATGCACCCGGAAAAGTTTTTACCCTGCGGCTTAAAACATCATCGTTTCTTAATTGTGAATGTATAAAATGAGTGCTTTCATGAGCATTTGTCATTCTTTGATTATCTAGCTGTGGAGTTCTACATCTAGATATAATTTGCCCGTAAGCATCTTTCATATCAAAATTATTTACCACCGGGACATTTCTGGTTGTAAAAAAGCGTTTGCGGGCCGGAAAAGGTTTCGGTTCAGGTTTTATGACTACTTCTTTTTTTTCTTCCACACTGGTTTTATCCTCGGGATCTTGTGGATTATAAAATGCAAAAAATAGCAAGCCTATGATAATTAGTATTTTTATAATATTCATGATAATAAAAAAACCCCTTCAAATGAAGGGGTCGATAAAAACTTAGAATAAAAATATCTTAGAGGTATTCGCAGCTAAATTGTAGTGCATAATTACTCTTACTTCCTACTGTTAATGGAGTCGCTGAAATTGCTACTCTCCAAGTATGTCTTGTGTCTACACCAGTTCCGCCGAAAGTTCTGGTCGTTGAGTTAGCCCCAATGTTTGCTAAATTAGGACTTGATGTATTATAGTATTGTAACCACTTAGGTTTATACGCTGTATCATAAGTTCCGTCCAAGAATCTTTGTCCAGATCCGGGATTATCTAACAGAGGAACAACAATTCCACTTCCGCCAACAGTATCGTCGTCACCAGTTAAAGCACCCAGACGAGAATCGCCGTTAAGCTTAGGGTCTGCCGTTGATCCATTGCGGAACACAATACCGCTACTATTTTGCCATGTAAATTGAGCACACTGATTAGAGGGCCAAGCCTCGCCCCACCAAACATGATCACCAGAACCGATTGGGTTTCCTCCGATTCCATCACCGGATGTATTTGCACTTCCGGGACCAGCCACCCAAGTAGCATATGCCTGACCGTTAAAATTAACTAATTCAGCAACTTTAGTGTTAACGCCCGAGGCGGGATTGTTAATACTGACTCTATCGTATATTCTTAGTTGGGCATTTTGAACGTTTACTGGCGTACTGTGAGTAAAATTTATATCAAGAGTTCTGTGATGGCTATTTAGCCTAGACAAAGGAATGCCGGAAGTATCTGTATCTGGTATACCAGAAGCGGCTGCGGTAAACTTAAAGTTATAAGCATTTCCGCCATTTATGGTTCCGTCAGCATTAGTGATAAATGTTTTATCTTGATAAGCACCTATTTGTACTGAGCTTCCGAAAGAAGACCCGTAAAAACCAAGTCCAGACCCGTTTAGGTTAGGTGTGTTGTATGTTCCAAAAGAAATTTCTGCCATTTAATCCTCTTATTTATTGAAAAATGTTGTTAACAATTATAAATACACAATTTTACTTATTACAGTTGCAGTCGCCCCCGGAGTTAACTGCTGGCCATTTTTTTAACGGGCAAGATTCTCCAGCCCAGCTAGTTTTAATTTTTAAGAAGCATCCACACTCATTACATCGGGGATTATTTGGATCGTTAGAATTATATCTATCGCAAGATCTACATATTTCCAGACGTTTCGCCTGATCGTTATCGTTAGTCTGAGGCATTCCGCCAGCCATATGTTTTACTATAGAAGTAGAAAAATTCACAGCCTGAGTAAGAAAACCGGGTATTTCCTGCTTGGGTAAAGAGTCTTTTTTAGGAAAACTTTCGGGCTGATTAGGATAAGAAAAAACGAAAGGTTCATTATGCATATATGTTTCCTCTTATTTTTAATAAAGACGCTTTGATAGTACCGTTATATAGAAAATATTCTATGTTAAAGTCTTCATATAAATCTATTATTTTTTTTACTTCTCTAAACTGACTAGCTGATACAGTGGCTGTTGGATATCTCATTCCGGATATTTGAAAATCAACTGTAAAAGTCATGTATATTTTATTGTTAAAATATTGAAGTCTTATTGCGGGCCTGAGCATATATATATTTAATGCCGATAGAGGTTCTTCTTCACCTATCAAACTGGCTGATGCGGGAAAATACATATAAAAAGCTTTACCGTCGTTTTCATTATAAACACCGTCCGTAGGTATATCCGAGTAATTTTCATCGTATTTTTGACATACACTTGTGTCTAAACCAAATTTTGCAAAAATAGTTGTCTCGGAATTATTATAATCAAATACAACATTAGAATTGTTAGTCTCGTTGTACTGTGGGCTGATATCGAATAAAAATTTTTTTTCTTTCAAACCGGCGATTTCACGAGCAGGAAAGTTTATATCTAAGGATACGCCTTTGATCGGCGGAAGTTTATTATATCTTTCCATGAAAAAATTTGTAATATCTTTAATGTAACAGTTTTTATTTATTTCTCCAAAATTAGCTGTCACCTTTAGTTCGCCAGATTTATTTATACTATCTCCGCAAAAAGTTACATCTCCAAAATAAGCGGGATTAAGATTAGTCCGTGTCGAGTCTATATCAAACCAATTAATGAGTGGAAGTGCCGATGCTGTAAAACTAAAACTTGTGGGTGCTGTATAAACCATTTTATTTGTTTTTGAACAACAGCAAAATTGTGTAAGTTTCGAGTTTCCTCTGTCAATAAAAGATCCGCCTGTAGGGTATTTACGTATAACATCAATTTCTGCTGTAAAACTTGATTCATTTCTATATGTTGTTCTGCCCATGACTGGTTGACATATAGGACTGCAACAGTCGTGACCAACCTTGGGATTGTATATCGGTTGAATTCCGCTGTTACTACAGCCTATACAATTGTTGTATGGATAAACGCTATTTTCTATAGAGACTAACGAACAGCAATCTGGATAAACAGTATAAATTCTACCACCTTGACACCAAGTATTATCACATTTTATGCAGTTAGCCATGCAAGGCTCCCATATATAGTATGGAAAATTATTTCCTTTAAAACCGTTACCACACCAACATTCAGCACCTGTCGGGGCAGATTGCAATGCAGGCATTGTATCACCAAAGCATTTCTTATTTGGAGTAACAGAATTTCCCATGAATGTAATAGGTGGCCTTTTTGCTGAGTACAGAGGGGTACAATTAGCAGTCTTTTCAGGACAGTAATCTAAATATTCGTTAGATCTTTTAATTGTTTCACAAGTAGTTTCTTTTAACATTAAAAACTTTCTATAACTGCCGGGCACCCATAAATATTTGACTCATGTGTAACTCCTTCCTGCACCGGATCTTCAAAATTTCTTCTTGAATTACCGCAATAACTACGATATTCTTTTTCTTTATAATTATAAAATATCTTGTCGGGATAAGTATTTTCAGTCATTTCTGTATAATATGTTGGATCAACACGTAATCCGTTAGGTTCGTTTCCAGTATATACTATAAAAAATCCTGTATATTTAGTTGCGACTTTACAGCAACCGCTTACTTCAAATCCCTCCAATGTTTTACATGATGAAGAATAGGATATTATTCTTGATTGAGAATCGCATTCGGGATCTGGAACACCAGTTCCCTGTGATTCACTTCCTGTAATTCCTCCCTCTACATCTAATGTAGAGCACAAGACAGCTTCGTTTTTCCATTCCAAGTCTGCTGCGTATCTATCCAGATGTTCTGATATATCCGTGGCGTTTGAATTATGTAGTTCAGTAAATTTTGTATCATTAAAAGTCTGAGGGGCTTCAAATTCTGTTGTTCCTACAACTATTTGTTCTTCTTTATAATTTAAAACTATTCTGCGAGGATCTAATCTTTCGTCGGGTATTTCTATAATTAATATATTGTTTTCTTGCGATATCTTTCCGTATTTAGCAAACATGGGCTGATAAAAGCGAATGTCGCTACCTCTATATATTGTAAAATCAGAAATAACAGATGTCGGATTAAACCTAATTCTAATCTTTCTATTTTTATAAGTTTTTCTAACCGCGATTGGTGGAACTTGACCCGTACTATCACTCTGAACATAACTATAATAAGCAGTTCCGTCTCCTACGTAAAAATATTCAAAACAACCCATGCTTGAAATAGTTTTATTTACAGGCAGGGTGACTTTATTACCGAATAGTTCTATATCTATAGTTTTCAGTAATCTATCACAAGTACAAACACTTTTATCGCAGCATTTACAATTTGACATTTTAGCAAGAATAATTAATTATTCTCCATTCGTAATTAATTCTGTTACATAAAACATACGCACCTTTTTTAAGCGATAGCGAGGTGTCTCTATTCATTCCGACAATAGTTTCTCCGCTTTCGGTAATTTTATTATCTAGTTTTGCACCTTCTGATTCTATATAATGAGAAGATCTAGCTATATTTACCACGAATTGCTCGGGAGCATCAAAAGATTCTGGAGCATTTAAATCTTCCGATAAAAAACCTTCTATAAAATCGAAGCCGCTACCCCAAGTTTTTCTTTCTTCATCCCATCTTAAATCAACTGGACCAGTTTTCCATAAATGTCTTTTCCTTCCGATTTCTTCCAACTGATTAAAGCGGTCCTCAACGTCTCCTGACGAATCGTAGGGTGCAGCCTTACCGTCAAGACCCATTCCCCATCCCGACAGCATCAGCGGGCCTCTAAGACCCATAGAACGAACCACATCCGGCTTAGCATCCTGATTGTTTAAATTCATGTCTAAATCGGGAGTAACTTCTTCTCCGTGTACGACTAAAGTAAAATCGTTTTCTGTGAAATAGTAGGGATCATAATTATCAGAATTTGGAGCTTTAAAGTTGGCATCTGCTTCTGACTTTTGTAATTCAGGTCCAGATACAATTAGTGTTTTTTCTTTTCTAGATCCTACTGGTGTTAATATTTGTTCCATAGAACAACCATAACTATTGCTAAAATCTCTATTGATAGCAGCCACTTGATTTTGTGGTACTCCACAATTTACAACAGTTCTTTTCTTTTCGGTTTTTGGGTCTACAGCCTCTTCGTTCGCAGTAGCTTCTTCGCCATTCTCCGTAGCAAGCAAATTAATGTTTTCTGGAGGATTTTCACCCTCGGGCTGTTCTGGCTGTTCTGGTTCCTTTTTTTTCTCTTCGTCTTTAGCTATGTTCGCAACTGGAAAATTAATACCAGCATTTAAAGCCATTAAATGTTTAAGTCCCTTGCCGTAAAAACTGTCCTTGTATGGTGGTGCCGAAAAAGGCCGAAGTTCCATTTTGCTTCGCATATTCTGCATAAATGCTATAGCACTTTTATTTATAAGTGCAAATCTATCGGCGTTATATTTAGCGAGCTTGCCGAACTGCGGAGTCCAAGTATTGAAGGAGTAGGATGTAGTAATTCCTCCAGTGCTGTAATTAACAGACATTCCTGTTATGTACGGTCCCGATTGTAAAAATCTATCCGCCAGATTAGACTCGGGCATACCATAAGTTTCTACACTTCCGGTTTCTCTTCCGCTAACTTCGGCATTAACAACTGCTGCATAGGTAAGACCGACATCGTTCATATTTGATATGCCACCGTAAGTTTCAGGAGTTAAAGATTCTTCCAGAATAAACTCAGCTTTACCGTTTTTAGCCTTATAGTTCCACCACGGACCCCATCTATATCTTGTGCTTTGCTGAGGTATTCCTATTTGCATTGGTGCAACTCTTGCCGGTGCTATACCATAATTTGTAGTTCCAGATTCCGCCGTTAAAGCAAATAAAGGTTGTAAATCTTGAAAACTATATCCGAAATAAATATTAAGTAACCAAGCAAGTCCGTTGCTTTGTGTTGTGTACTGGTCTACATGGTTAACAGCCTGAACTTCCGCAACGCAGGACGGGCCGTTGGCTCTCCATGTTATATCCTTCTCTAAATTAATAACCGACGCTATCGCTCCTGTAGAAGTAAAAGAATAACCATTACCAAGATTCGTGTAGTCCTTGTTAAATTTATCATAGTTCCAAGAAGCAGTCGGTTTTAATCTTCCTTCGCCATCGTAAAAAGATATGTCTTGGAATCCTGAGTTTTCCGACCAAGCAGCATCGGATACTTCCCAACTATTAATGTATTGAAAATCAGTTAGCACGAACTTTAAGTTGTTTGCTATTCCGCCCGGCTCTTGCGGTAATGATACGAAATATTTTCTGCCCCAATATTCTTCACCGGCACTTTTTATAGCATTATGTATTTTCTCCAAGTCTTCATACATAAACTTTCCGGCTGTTATCAGATTTTTTTGCTGAGCGTATTTAAAAGTAGAATCCATAAAATCAATTGCACTAATTTTGCCCGTGGCAATTCTATTTAAAACAAACTGGTCTATTCTAACGTTTGTAAATAGTGCATTTGCATATCTATCAATGATAGGGTTACGGCGACCCAAATACCTTCTTATAATGTGAAATAATATCCAGCTATCAAAAGAATGCATTGCACATCTAACCTCCATTATATCGGGAGGATAGCGTTCGCCATTATCTAGAATAATATTTTCACTATATTCTGGCTGTATGCTTTTTGTGCGACCCCATATTTGTGTTAGAGATATAGGACTAGCTCTATAATATCTTGTTGCCGGGCCTCCAACAACTATTTTTTGCGTAACAGCATCATTAAGTTCTTTTCCTACATCGCCGCTTACTAATTTTTGTTCTTTTTCAAATCTGTTAACTATCTGTTTTACTACTTCCGGGTCCGGAGGCATTGATTTGTCTATAACTTTAATTTTTATCTTAGCATCTTGAATTATGCCCGTGGTTATTTCTCCGTTTTTAGGTTCTACTGTTACGACATAATCATGCATAAATAAAGAGCAAACATCTTCTAGTATAGAAGATATTGTTTGAACCGGACCTTTGACACGATACATATGATAATTAGGAATAGAAAGTAATAATTTTTTTACTTCTGTTAAATCTAATTCGAACTTGGTGTCGCCATAATTAATTCTTCCCCCGAATGGATGAGATCCTTTTGATATCTCTTCGAGTAAAACTAAGCAATCATATCCGGGAAAACCTAGTGAATTAACTCCTGATAAACCAAAGCTTCCGCCGTAACTAAAATTTTCTTTTATCGCAAAAGGATTCCAGATATTATCGGCTTGATTGGTAAATGTTCCCATTCCGTAATAATTAGTTCCCTGAAATGTATCAAGAACAACTTGAACTCCATCTAAAGCTCTTGATGGTGATTCTAGTATAATATTATACTTATAACCATCTAACGATCTTTGTTGCGTGTATCTTTGGAATAAACCGGCGAATTTAAGCTCTCCTATTGACAAACCGACACATGTTCCCATTGAGGGAAAATTTTTACTGTAATCTTTTCCGCTTAAGGGTCCGTCTTGTTCATAGACAATATTCATCTGACACGTACTAGATTGGCTTCCCCAGCCGACATTGAATGAAGCATCTATTAATTCACCGTCAAATATTATTACTGGGTTAATTTCCATTAGTATATCCACTCCACGCTTAAGCTATAATTTCCCGTTTGAGGTTCCCAGTTTTCAACATGACTTTGTATTGCTAAGTTTGGACCTACGGGAGCATATACAGCCACCACAGAATATCCATTAGGTTTACTTACTCTATTATTTTTAGACATTACTGCGTCCAACTGAACCGATCTTCTTCTTTCTTTACTTGTTTTCATGTTTTGAATAACAGGGCCGTTAGCCCGTGCTATTACAGGTATTATAGCAACAGTTTGAACCTGATACTGATCATTATCATAATTAATAGATATGTTTGTATTTTTAGCACCATTAATTAAAATAGGAAGATCATTATAAGAAAAACTGAAACTTATTGTTCCATTTTTATTATTCTTTCCAACAGTGCTTGATCTAACTACATTAGATAGTTGCCCGGAAACTCCAAGAGTTAAATAGTTAGACAGGGCAAAGCTATAAACATTACTCTTTACAGTTTGAAATGCGAGTTCGGCATTTTGTATTTTTCTTATGATAGTAGACGATGCGGGCGATTCGTCGTAACCAATTATACTTCCTTCTACCGTAATGCTTACTGTGTCGTTTTGGTCTATTTCTATATTTACATCGATATCAATTGAAGCATTAGACCTAGATGTTGACCAAGTTTCCGTTACAGAGTATGATCCCTCCGAAATATTTATTTCGGGAATTCTTGTGTGATTGTAAGGAAGAAATGAATCTAGATTTGGTATCAAGCCGCTTGGGGAATTGCTTGCATACCTACCATTAAATTGATTTTCGATATCAACATTTGATAGCATCTCTTTTGTGATAGGATCAAACGGAGATGTTTTTAGTCTGGTATTAACCCATCTTTCTGCCTCTTTCCAAGCGGTAGATGCAAAACCAGTTCCTCCCGAATTTCCCTTTCTTATGCCGGTCGCCGAAACAGTATGAGTAATAATATAATTTTTATATATGTCCCCCGTTATATTGTTGCCGATATAAGAAACATTGTCATCAAGTTCGTAGCCCCAATTTTCTTCAACAGAACTTAGTAAGTATCCTGTGTGATCAAAAGGCTGTAATGTTATGCCGTCTCCGATAGAAGAATCTATATAAGCCTCAAAGCTTAATGAATATTCTGAATACAATATAGCGGAGCTATTTTCCGGTGATTCAGGAGTAGATACGCTTAATAATCTAGCGTCACTAAAAATAATTTTTCCGGGTTTTCCACCGTAGGGGGCTATCTCAAGTTTTCCCGTAATACCCTTGCTGGTCTTAAGGTAATTTATTCTCTCAGCCATCATACTGTTATAGCGAGATTGTCTTGCTCCTATATCAGTAATGTCTATCTCTGATGGTACTATAAAAGTTCCAGATATTGTTATTGTATATTTACTATTAAGTATACCACCCTCGGAAGTAACGGCAGTAATGTCTTTTTGTATTCCATATTTCGGAAAAGCTCCTATAGAAGCATCGCCACCTAACTGTATTGAACTAGCATTGTAAGGAGTGAAAGTTATCATTATTCGGAATATCCAAAAACATTAAGGGTTGCATTAGAAGATGGTAATTCGTGACACTTAGGCATAACCAATGTGCAAGAATCTCCAGACCCAGAAACTCCGTCCGTATACAAAAACACATCCTTCAAAGTTTTTTCGCTATGCATATATAATCCTAATTCCTCTTCTTTTTCCTGTCCACTTCCTAATCCCTTTCTGAATAAAGTCAAATTCATAGGATTTGAAACATTACCAGAAACGGAAACGCAAAACAACGATATGTCGTCAGACTGAGACAATTGATTGTTCTGTATAAATATACTCAAATTTTCTTGTATATTTTTTGGTTGGTTGACAATGTTTAAACTTAAAGTGCCTGAAACGTCTGATTTATCTGGTCTGACTAAAACCAGCGGTACACTTCCCGATTCGCCTGCGACTATAGAAGATAAAAATAAGGTAGTGTCTTTGGTGTTAAATCCGCCCCCCGATACAGTCGCCCCGTAAGTAAATAACGTTGATGTATTAGAGAGTTTGTCGGGATCTATAGTTTTCAAATTTAACGGCAGAACATTGCGATTTCCAACTTCTATGTGAAAATTTAATCCGTTAGAAGTAGACACAACGCCTTCGGTAAAAAGTGTTGCGGGCCTAGCAAGCAGTTCGGGCGTTTTGTAAAATAGATTTAGATTATTTATAGATCCAAAGTTTTTCAGAAAAAGTGTTGGGGTTTGGAGCTTAACTTCATCTTCTATTCGGGATATTTTGTTTATAGTCTTAGTGCTGTTAAGTCCATACTTTACATCAAATTTGCGATACACTAAAAGCATATCTTGAAGTATTAGCGGATTTGCCAAAGACTGATCTATTGCGTGTACAACATGTCCAAACGGAATATACGGCCTAATCTCGGAAAATTCTTCGGCTTCGGCAAACTCGAATGCGTCTCCATTAGTTTTGTATATTTTTTTATTCAATATTGTATATATGATACCATTACAAATAGTAATATTGTTAATAAAATCAGGATCAGTTGATTCATGAATCGTAGAGTCTGTTAGAACAAAATTATGTGCAGATACTTCCTTTATCTTAAAGGCGGAATCTTTGTATGTTACATAGAATTTGTTTCCGGCAACTTTTAATTCATAGCCATAAAAATTATTACTGCAATCATATGTATTGCCCGTATAAGATCTTGAGGATTGTGCGGTCCCGCTGGCGTTTGCAGTAAAAATTGCTCCGTGATAAGATTTTGTATATATTTTGGGCATTTATTAATCCTTTGGCAAATACTTAGGAACGCCATTTTCTAAAAGTATCTTGTGAGATTTGAACATGTCTTTAAGTCTTATCGATTTGTAGTAATATGCATTATCACTAGGTTTTTCTAAAAATTCCTCACATAAGAATCCGTTTTCGTCCACTTTGTAATACCTTATAGGTGTTTTCGGACCTTCTGTTTTTTTGTTTAGTTGACCAAAAATACAACACGACTTAAAACCTTCTTTTGAAGCATTTCTACCGATTTCTCCATCGCAAGCAGATTGGGAAATATTTTGATTTGGAATCGATAAAATTTTTTGCGTGCATGGCTTTATAGTTTTTTTTATAAAACTCTGTATATTATTTATTTCTTCTCCATCATAAAAAATTCTGTATTTTAATTCATAACAAGAAAATACATTAATAGTGCTATCTATAACAATTGGATTACATGTTCCGGGATAGCATCCTAAAAAATCTACGTTTAAAGTCATGAAATAATCTATATACTTTTTTATACAAACTTTTAAATTATCAACTGTATCAAAAAATATAAATTTTACTATAACAAAATTATCTAGTATTTCATAGCTAATAAAATTATTTTCGTCAATATTGTATTTTTTAAACATTTTAGTTTGTGACCTCCATTCCAAAAGAGTCCAGTGTTTTTCCGGAATCGCTTAAATTTGTTACGCTAATAATTGATGCAGCAGTTTTTGAAGTTCCGTAACAACAAAAACTTACCCACTGATTGTTTGCAACAGAAAATGTAGTGCCAGATTCAGATATTTGCTGCCAAGGAGAAGAAGGAATAGTTGTTTGGTTTCCAGTGATTTCTGTATTAGTTACTCTGTACCATAATGTAGCATCCGGTGCTGTTACTGCTTCTGTCACTCTTAAGGTTATAGGTTCTTCTATTCCTGTTATTTGTTTGCTTGTTATCGTTCCGTAACCAGAACTAATTAACCAGCTTATGTTGCCCCAATTAACAGCATTCGGTGTAAAATCTTCACTAGATAACCAAAACCTATTAAATAATGGTGCCGATATAAACATTTGATTTGAACCAGTAATTTCTATCTTGTGTCCGAACGCAGATCTGTTAAAAGGCACGTAACCTTTTGTTATATTGTTTTCTATTATAGCTCTATCCGCAGAAAGAAAGTCTTTCATAAAAGATTGAGTATCTATAGGATCATAGAGATCCTTTTGGCATGAAACCAATATTGTGTCAGAGCCACTTTCTTTTGTAAAGAATAATTTATTCTGATGAAACAGTAAGCTAAGCCCCATGCAGTTAGATAAAAATAAATCTTCGTTAAAACCAAGAAATGTTCTTGTTATTCGCCTTTTTATGTCTCCATTAATATCGAATATAGCAATCTCGAACATTCCTCCGGTTATATTTCCGAAAGCGTCAGCAATTTCTATATAATAAGAAATAGCTATATCTCCCCAAGAAGCTATTTTAATATCTTGAATATAAGAATCGTTTATTATTATACCACTCGCTGGTAAATACGGAATTATGGCTTTTTGTAGTGAAACTTTTTTATTACTTAAAGAGTATATGTAAAATTTAGGTAAATTATTTTCAATTGCTCCTGCAACCAAATTAAACTCGTTCCAGTGAGTTAATGATTGATTGCGTCCATATCTATAAAATTCATAATCCGAAGATATTTTGTCTAGTTCTATAGTTTTAGATTTAAGTCCGAAATCTTTTGTATTTTCTGAATAAACTTTATCAACTAAAGAGTTAGTCCCAATAATTAATTCCTCTCTAGGAAATGATAAATCAAAAGCTTGCGTATTCTTGGTTAAATTGCAAAAACTGCTTAATGCGTTATCGATACTATTGATAGGTTTTGGATTATATCCTATAAATAAAGTTGTGTTTTGTGATAATGCCTCGGGGGAATCTATAAAAAGATTTAGGTTTTGAGCAGGTTTTTGAAAACATACAAGAGTTGAATTATCGTATAACTGTTGTATATTGCTGGCTATATGTAAATTTGCTGCGGCAAGAACGCTTGACGGCCCGCTAATATTTAAACTAATTGCTTCCGGTTTATTACCAGAAAGTTCTAAAGTAATATTTGAATCTTGTTTATAAGACCCAAACAAGAATAATTTCGGAGAATCGCAATTAGACGAAGTTACAAAAGTATGTGATCCGGGAAAGACTAAATTAACGGCACCACTATTTAATATCGGCCCCATTATAAATAATGTTGTTGTGGCCTGATCTTCTACAGTTTTTAAAAATATATTAGATTGCGAATCAATAAACTCGCCAATTTTTCTACTCCCTAATGCATAAAGCGATATATTGTTATTTCTAACACCGGAAGGATCTTCTAGTACAACATTAGGTGTTTTAATAAATAATGTTGCGTTATTTTTATATACTGATGGCCCCAAAAATAAACTTGTATTACCGTCTACGGATATAGACCCCTTAGATTGTAAAGTAAAATCTCCGTAAACTCCATAAGAACCCAATGTAAATAAGTTTGCGGCATCGGTTTGTTTAAAATTAGATGCTATGTGTAAACTTAAATACTTAAGCTGATTCACATCAAAAGATTTTACAGAAGTGAAATGCCCGCCAGATAACTTAGGGCTATAACTAAAACTATCTCCGTAAATATTATCAACCGAAAGAATGTTTATACTATTAGATATATCTCCAAGGCTATTGCAATTTGTAGCAACAGAATCTGATGAGCCAGCAGCAAGTACCGACTTCATCATTCTTTCGCCTGAACAATATTCGTCACTGATATTTAAATGATAGGACAGTAACTTATCGTATGCACAAT
>Ga0209229_10000024_pt1 | contig 52722 bp, 41 predicted proteins | sample SanBayMetagenome_FD_187466 | JGI IMG/M metagenome (GOLD analysis project Ga0209229, IMG submission 187466) | Freshwater and sediment microbial communities from dead zone in Sandusky Bay, Ohio, USA (SPAdes) (version 2) | ecosystem: Environmental > Aquatic > Freshwater > Lentic > Sediment... | reverse complement strand
GGGAGTTTTTTTTTAAAATTTTATTTACGTATTTTTTTATTCTTCTCCTAATAATAGGAAACTTTTAAAATTGTAATTTTCCATATCAAGAAGTATATAAATAGAAAAATAAAAAGATATGATTTTCTCACTTTAAAAAAAATGAAAAACCGAGTTTTCCCGCTTAAAAAAAAGCAAAACCGAGTTTTCCAATTTTTTTATAAAACTAATTAATTAAATAATTATTTATTTATTATTATTTGAATTGTTATTTTCTAGTAAAGTAATAACCCCTTTTAGATGGAGCTCAACTTTCCTAATAAGAGTTTCTTCTCAAAAACCATACTCTGGGGGATGCGTCTATAAACACTATTCGATATATTAATTATTATACTATTTAAAACCTAATAAAAATTTTTATCATTTGATGTAAACTATCCAGTTTCTAATAATAATAAATTATTGCGAATGAACTTGTTAGTATATAAAAGCGGCCCCCCCACTACAGGAAAATCCATACCTGTTTATTTTAAAAAGGAAAATTATAAGAAAATCTCGGTTTTTTTATTTTTGTATTTATATACTTCTTGATATGGAAAACCACAATATTAAAAAATTCCTATTAGTTTCCTATTAAATAGAAGAAGAATCAAAAAATACGTAAATAAAATTTACAAAAAAACTCCCTTACAAAGATATTTTTTTTTTTAAGTAAAATAAAAAAACCGCGATTTTAATTTTTGAAAAACAAAATCCTATCTTTTTATTCTGAAAGAGAAAAATCATAAGAAAATCTAGGTTTTTTTTATTTTGTATTTATATATTTCTTGATATGGAAAACCACAATATTAAAAAAAATTCCTATTAGTTTCCTATTAAATAGAAGAAGAATCAAAAAATACGTAAATAAAATTTACAAAAAAACTCCCTTATAAAGACTTTTTTGGTAATGTAGTTTTATATTAAAGTTTAATATAAAATAGTTGTAAGCCTATATAAATACAGAACACTTTTTTTAATCTTAGTTTCCATTAATAAAGTTAAGTTTTAATTTTAGAAATAATTTTTATATTTTTTAAATGTGAAATTTAAACGACATTTTTACGCATTTTATATTTTTAAAGTTTACAGAAAAAAAATAATTATTTGGGTTTCATCACGAAAATTTTGATTTATTTATTTCTTATATAGCTTAATTTAATATTATTTATAATTTTTTTTAATATTTCTACTAACATAAATGTATAAAACGTATAACGCAAAATTTATTTTTTATATTAACACTAAAATAAGTTTAAAATATAATATTACGTATTGGGCTAGAGTTAATAACCAATGAAAAAGAATTGCTAAAATTTATTTTTTTTTATTACAACAAATGGGTATTAAACATTTTGATTCCCAAAATGTTGTTTCAAAAGAATTACCATTTTCCAACTTAAGTTTAACTTTAACTAAAAGTTTAAGTAAGGAGGAAAAAAAAAGTATGGTATATTTTTTACTTCAAGTTTACTAGTCAATATAATTTTAAAACACTTAAAAGCAATACTTCTTAAGTGTAATTTACGCGTATATCGAGTTTTAGAGCCATCTTGCGGCTCCGGTGAAATTTTATTAGGTTTAAATAATTTTTTTTCAAATTTACATATTGTTGCTTTTGAGTATAATAACGTTATTTATAATAAAGTTAAGGATTGTTTATTTACAAATAACTTTTTAAACGTAAAAAATCAAAATTTCTTAACATACTTTGATAAAGAAGGATTTGATTTAATAATTGGAAATCCGCCTTTTAATTTAATAAAAAAATCCGACAATTTTAATACTTTAGGAAAACCTATAAATTTATGTGCTTTATTTCTTTTACATAGCTTAAATCAACTTAAAGATAATGGTATTTTAGTTTTTATTTTACCAATGAATTTTTTAACTTCCGCATCTTATAATGATATTAGAGTTACTTTAAAAAAAAATTATAAAATTTTACATGTGTTAGGCGATTTAAATAATAGTTTTTTTTTAGGCACAGCTATTGAAACTTGTGTTTTATTTTTACAAAAAAAAAAATCTAAGTCTAACAAATTTGTAGTTACATTTGGAAGTAGTTTAATTTTTAGTGTATATTTTAAACGCTTAAATCAATTGCTAAGCGAGGGTCAATCTTTAAAAAATTTAGGTTTTACGATTACAATGGGTTCTTTTTTAAAATCTAATAAATTTAAATTAGTTAATGGCGTAAGGGGTTATTTAATATGTGATAGTAATATAAATCAAGATAATAAACTTATATTAGATGACACCTATATAGTTTATAGCGATAAATTAAAAAAAGATCCATGTATTATTATTTTTAGAGGTTATGGTAACGCTAAGTATTTATTTAAATACGCTTTAGTTAATATAGATCAAGGTTATATAATTGAAAATCATTTATTAGTTATTAAACAAGTAGGTAATGTTCCATTAATAGAATTAATGGAAAAATTAAAAAATAAAAAAACATTAGAATTTATTAACCTCTTTTTTTATAATCAAAGTATAACTACAAAAGAATTGGCTTTATTACCCTTATTTTAAAATAAATCTTTTTATACACGTATATTTTTTAAGTAAAAGAATTTTTTATCGCGTTATGAATTATAAATGCATAGTTTAAATGAATACGCGTCATGTTATTAATTATAAGTAAATACGTATTAAACGGTTTTTATAGTTTAATGGTAAAACATTTGATTGTGATTCAAAAATTATAGGTTCAATTCCTATTAAAAACCATTAAGGAAAAATTGTTAGAAAATACAATTTGCAAGTAAGTATAAAGGTTAGTACATTAGACTCATAATCTAAAAGCGTTGGTTCAATTCCAACACTTGCAAAAAATTTGAGATTTTGTAATATTAGTATGACATACATGTTTAAAGAATTGCTTATTTATTTTTTATATTTAAATAAAAACAAATTTTTAGTTATCATTAGCCCAAGACAAGGCTGAGCTATTATAAATTTAAAGGTTTCCTATGTAATTAATACGCATAATTCCATACAAATATATAATAATAGTAAAATAAATAAAAGCTATTTTTCTTTTTTATTATTAATTTTTTTTGGTTTTTATAAAAATTATTTACAATTTTTACAAATAAAAGGTATGGGATACAAAATTATGAGATTAAATTTAAATTTAATTATAAAATTAGGTTATAGTCATCGAATTATGTTTTTTTGCCAAAAAGGTTTAAATTATACGTTTATAACACGTCAATTACTTAAATTAGAATCCCGTTCATTATTTCATGCAAAAGATTTAATTATGTTATTTAGAATTCTACGAAAATTTAATAGTTATAAAAAAAAAGGGATTTTTATCAAGGGATTTGTATTTAAATCTAAAATAAGTAGTAAAAAATCTAAAGTTTAAATGTTTAATTGTTGTAAATACATATTTTTTAAAATTATAATAGCTCAAAAAAAAAATAAAAAACTAATATGTATTAAATATAAAAAACGTTATGTTTTATTTTTTAATTTATTGTGAAAAGAGGGTTATATATATGGGTATTACAGTAGTTTTAAATTACTACAGTATATTTTAATTAAATTTTCAAAGAGAGAAGTTTTTACATATAAAAGATTTTATGTATCTAAAAATATAATTAGCAATAAAAAATTTATAAAATTAAGTTCGTTAGAAAAAAATTCGAATTTTTTTTTAATCAATGACACGGGTATTTTAAATAAGTCATGTGTAATCCATAAAGGTTTAGGTGGAATTTTAATTATAAAAATTTAAAGGAATATAGCTCAATCGGTAGAGCATTTGTTTGATAAACAAAAGGTTATTGGTTCAAATCCAATTATGCCTAATACTTTTAAAATTTTAAGTAAGGGTTAAGTAGTATAATAGGTAATGCTTTAAATTGCAAATTTAAATAAAGGGGTTCAAACCCCCTCTTAACTTACTTTTAATTTATTAAAAAGTTTATGAATAAAATGAAAAAGTGAAGTAAATTAAATAAAAATAAGAGAGAAAAAAAGTGAAGATTTTGACGTATTTTTAAAAATTTTTTTAAAAAAATAAAAATAAAAAAATTTAAGAAAATAAAAGAGCACTTTAATAAAAATTATATTTTATGATCTCAAATGAAAATTTTATATGGACGTAAGATCAAAAAATTAGTATACGCAAAAACACATTGAAAAATAGCCTATAATAATACTTTTTGTAATTGTTTAGTATTTTTAGAGTTACGTTTAAATATTTTAATGTTAAGAATTAAGTTTGTTTCCAAATTATTAATAGCTAATTATTTAATTAAAAATAAGTTTATATTAATTAATAACAAATCAACAAAAAAAAATTATATAGTAAAGATTGGAGATACTATAAATCTTTTTTTAAAGGTTCTAATTAATAAAAAAAGAAAAAAAAAAATTAAATGACGCTTATTAAAAGCTTTGCGTAATTTTAGAATTAAAAGATTAAAGCGTTTGAATTGATATAAACCTTTGTTTTGACGTTCAAGAAAAACTCTAGTTTTAAATTTTATTGTAATCAACTATAAAATTTTAGTGGCTATACTTATAAGGAAGCCTTTACTAGGGGAAATTTTAATTAAAAATAATAAGAAATTAATATCATTACAATTACTAAAAAAAATATATTTTTTATATTAAAAAGTATATTAAAAAAAAAAATATAATAATGTTTATATTTAACATTTTTGAACAATTTTCAATTGAAATTTATAGTAGTTGTATAATCCCTTGTGGTTTAAATTTTGTTTTTTTATCAGTTATTTGGTCTAGTAGGCACAATATTTTTATTTATAATAAACTTGAAAATTTACTTATTATTTTATTTAATTTTGTTTGTAAAAAACCCAAGAATAAAGTTTTTGTAAAAAAATATTCATTTTATATTTTTGTTTACATATTTGCGTTTTTACACCGGATTATTGGTGTGTCCGAACCTGGGGTCATAGTCCCTATGTGGGACTCTTGATTTGAACATATGATTGGTTGTCTGCTAATCAACTTGTACCTAGGTGAAACCAGTGAACAATTTATCCCTAAAAGTAAAAGGTTTAAAAAATATAAAGGTTTGAAGAGTAATCTAAACCCTTTACTTTTAGGGATATTGAGGCTTCCCAAAGGTAAAGTAGTTCAAAAAAGAAAAATACTACGTTGACAATGAATCTTTGTTTAATTTATTGTGTAAAGCGGGTTATATTTCTGGGTATGACATTAGTTTTGAGTTATAATATTTTATTTTAATTAACAAGTTAATTAAAAAAATTATATAGCTATGTTTATATTTGATCCTTTAGAACAATTTTCAATTGAAATTTATAGTAGTTATATATTCCACGGTATAAATTTTTACTCGTATAATTCATTAAGTAAAATGGTTATCTTTAATTTTGTGTTTGTGTGTTTTTGTTTATATAGTGTTAAAAGTATTTTCATTTATAATAAATTTGAAAAGTTACTTATTATTTTATTTAATTTTGTTTGTAATAATATAAAAAATTCTATGTTTATAAAAAAATATTCATTTATTTTATTAATTTACACCGTATTTTTATTTTTATTTTTAAGTAATATTGTAGGTATGATTCCTTATAGTATAACTATAACAAGTCATTTTATTTTAACACTGTACTTTTCATTAGCTTTTTTTATAGGTAACAATATTATAGGTATATGTTTTCATAAAGAAAAATATTTCGTATTATTTTTACCGGAAGGTGTTCCTATATTTATTATACCATTTTTAATTCTTATTGAATATGTATCATATATTTCTCGTATATTCAGTTTAGCAATTAGATTATTTGCTAATATGATGTCTGGTCATATTTTATTAAAAATTTTAATTAGCTTTATTTGAGCTATTATGCTTTCAAACATAATTCATTGATTTTGAATAATTTTACCTCTATTTGTAGTTTTTATGGTAATTTGTTTAGAAATGACAATAGCTTTTTTACAAGCGTATGTTTTTATTATTTTAATCTCTATTTATTTAAATGATGTAATTAATGTTCATTAAAATGTTTTTAAAGGTCTATTTTGAAATACAAGGGAATTTAATACCTCTGATGTCATATTTAAATTTTTCTTGAATTGTATTTATAGTGGGTTTGGTTGGTATTGTTTGGAATAAAAAAGATATATTACTTATGATATTTTGTATTGAATTAGTATTTTTTTCAATAGGTTTAAATTTTATATTTATATCAAATTATACATTTCAACCTATAGGTCAAATTTATTGTTTATTAATAGTGACAGTGGCAGCATCGGAAACAGCTATAGGTTTAGGTTTATTGATAACAATACTACGTTTAAGCAATAAAATAAGCTATGATTCATTAATAACTTTAAGAGGTTAATTAGGAAGAGTAGTTCAAAAATGGTAGAATATTAGTATGTCAAGCTAAACGTTATGGGTTCAAATCCCATTTCTTTCGAAAATGAAAAATTTAGTTTTAATAAACAATAGTTATTGAATTTATACATGAAAAACAAATTGTAGTTATACATTAAATGAAATATATTTTTATTATTGAAAAGAGCATTTTACTTATTTACTTTTATATATGGTGAGTAGTTTAATACTAACACTGCTTTTATTTGGGATTGCTTTTTTACTTTCGGATAAAGATGTAGCATTTGAAAAATTATCACCATATGAATGCGGGTTTGAACCTTTTGGTGATGGTCATTCTGTTTTTAATATTCAATTTTTTATTGTAGGTATTTTATTTATGATTTTTGATTTAGAACTAATATATTTATTCCCCTGAGTTTTAAACTTAGGTAATTTAAATTTTTTTTCATTTTGAATAATGTTTATATTTTTATTTTTATTAATCATTGGGTTTATTTATGAGTGACAAAAAGGAGTATTAGAATGAATTTAATTTATACAAAAAAAAAAATGCTACAGTTAAAAAAAATTTTTCATTTAAAACATTATATCATAGCTTATTCAAGTTTAAAATGTATATTTAATTATAATTTATTGTATATAATAAATAAAAAAAAGTTAATTTCTTTATTTTTATTATTGGTTTTTATTAAATATTTGTGTAAACATTTAATAAAAAAAAAATATATATATATATTAAACACAAAATTATTTAATTTAGATATACTAAACTCAAAAATTTTAAACTTTTGACTATTTTTTAATAATATAAAAAATTTGAATTTTAATTTAAAATTTAATTCTATATCAAAAAAAAAAAAAATATATACTGTGTTGCGTTCTCCATTTGTGCATAAAACATCACGTGAACAATTTCTTTTTCAAATACTTAATGGTATTATAAGGATAGTCTTTATAAATCTTGATATTTGTTTAATACATTATTGAGAATTATTATTAAAAAAAAAAATGATCATATTTTTTTCTTTTAATTTAAACATTAAACGTAATATTTATACATTCAAAAATGAAATATAAACGAAAAAATAAAGATTTGAAAGCTAGGCAATTAATTAAAACTACAGAAATAAGTCAAAAATTTATAAAATTTTTATTTATTTATATTACGTCTCGTGAGTTTAAAATTTTATTAAAAAATTTTTTTTATTTAAATGGGTCTTATAAAACTAAAATTAAAAACTTTTGTGTGATTAGTGGTCGTTCGAGAAGTATTATACGGAAATTTAAAGTTTCACGAATTGTGTTTAGAATTTTAGGTTCTTCGGGTATTTTTTTTGGTTTGAAAAAAGCAAGTTGGTAGTATGAAATCTTTTTTTTGTGTGTGCGTTAAATTAGTTAAAAATAATTTTTTCCTAAATATTTCTAATAATAATGGTCGTACATTATATATTAAAAATGCTGGAACTTTAGGATTTGTAAATATAAATAAACGTAATCCTGAAATTTTACAAAAACTTATTTTTAGCAGTATTGATTTTTTAGCTAACGCAACAACGAAACAAGGTTTTTTATATATTAAACTAGAAGGATTTACTAGTTGAAATTTAAGGCTTTTATATACACAGTATAAAAAATTAGTAAATCAAATTAATTTTAAAATTTTAGCGTTAAAAGTAATCCATAAAATTCCTCATAATGGTTGTCGAAAAAAATCAATTAAAATTTAAAAAATGTCTAAAAAAACTAATTCATTGCTTTATAGATTTGGAATAAGCACACTATGAACAAATAAGTCTATTAGGAAAAAAAAAATCTCAAACGTAATCCAATTAGAAAACTTAGTCTATAAAGAGTTAAAGTGTAAAAATTTAAAAGTATTTTGTATTTGTTATAAAAGGAATTATATTACGGTTTATGTGTATAATAATATTAATGTGAATAAAAATTTAACAAATATTTTAAATAAATATTATAAAAAAGTATTAAATATAAGAAAAGTTATTTCTAAGTTTGGCTTAAGTCAATTGCTATTATTTAAGTTATTAAAATCTAAAAAATATAATATTTTGTTTATTTATAGTTTTGATAATTTTGTATACTTTTACTATAAATATTTTTTTACTTTATTTATTTATTTTGAAAATAACTATAAATACAATTATTTTGAACAAATTAAATGGATATTTAATATACTATTTATATTAACTAAATATAAAGAATTTTTAATCTTTAACTCTAATAAAATAATTATTAACATATTTAAGAATTCTATTTCGTTTAAATTAAGAAAAATAAATGGTTTAATTAAATTTAAATTTTTGAATTTGTATATAGAAAATATAATATTTAAAAAAACTAGCGTAGCGGTTTATATTAGCCTTAAAAATATTTTTTTTCAAAAAGGGATATTTTTTAATAATAATATTATTAAAAAATATAGAAAAGAAAAATTTATATTCAAAACGTTATTTTTATCTACATATTACATGAATAGCGCGCTAATAGCGGAATACTTAGCTATAGCTCTACAAAGGAATAAAAAACATAAATGAGTGTTAAAAAAATTTATAAGTATTCTTGAAAGGTTATTTTTTTCTAATATTCTTAAATTTAAAGGGTTTCAATTAAGAGTTGCTGGAAAATTAAATGGTAAAATGAGAAAAAGTAAATACCATTATAAATTAGGTAAAACAGAATTTCAGGTTTTAAATATATATGTAGCATATAGTTTTTTTTTAAGCTATACTAAGTTTGGGGTATTATCTCTAAAAATTTGATTATTAAATGACAATTTTAAAATTTAAACGAAAATTTAAAATAAAAAAAATTATTAAGATAAAAAATGAATTTTTAGGTTTATGTCAATTTGGTTTTTATGGAATTAAAGCGTTAAACGCTGCGCTAATCACCCCAAATCAAATAGAAACAAGTCGTCGTGTTATTATTAGGATAACTAAAAGAGTTGGTAAAGTTTATATTAGGGCAGTATTTCATTACGCTATTACAGCAAAGTCATCCGGAACAAGAATGGGAAAAGGTAAAGGTAAATTTATAGGTTGAGTTGCTTATATAAAAAGGGGATCCATTTTTATAGAGCTATGAGGTCTTAGTAAAAAAATAGCTATGAAGGCGTTTAATTCTATAAAATATCAATTACCTATAAAACTTAGTTTTATTTGTAGAGATATGTTAAATTAAAAACGATTTAAATGAGATTAATAAATAAGGTAATAATCGTAGAGGTTGCTAAACATGGGATTGCGTATCCAACCCCTATTAATATTAATTATTTTTGGGGGTTTGGAAGTATATCAGGGTTTTTATTAGTATGACAAGTCTTATCAGGTATTTTATTAGCGATGCACTACAGCCCAGAAGTTTCTTTAGCGTATACTAGTGTAGAACATATTATGAGAGATGTTTCATATGGTTGGTTTATTCGTTATTGTCATAGTGGAGGTGCTTCAATGTTTTTTATAATTGTCTATATACATATAGGACGTGCTTTATATTTTAGGTCATACCGTAAAACTGTATTATGATTTTCTGGTATTCTTATATTTTTAGCAATGATGGCTACAGCTTTTTTAGGTTATGTTTTGCCATGAGGTCAAATGAGCTTATGAGGAGCTACAGTAATTACTAATTTATTTGGTGCTTTTCCAATTGTAGGGAAATACATTGTAAATTGGCTTTGAGGCGGCTTTTCTGTGGATAACCCAACATTAAAAAGATTCTTTATTTTGCATTTTGTAATACCATTGCTTTTATTAGTTTTATCCACCTTACATATTATTTTATTACATATTAATGGTTCAACAAACCCATTAGGTATTTGTTCTAAAATGGATAGCGTAAAATTTTATCCAAAATTTATTATAAAAGATATATTTGGTTTTTTTACTATTATAGGGTTCTTATCTTTAATAACTGTATTTTTTTATCCTAACGCGTTAGGACATCCTGATAATTATATAAAAGCTAATGCTATGATTACACCACCACACATCGTTCCTGAATTTTATTTTTTACCTTTTTACGCGATATTGCGAGCAATACCAAATAAATTAATGGGAGTAGTCGCAATGTTTTCAGCTATTTTAATTTTATTTTTTTTACCTATTTTAGGGAGTTATAATTTTAAACGTAGTAAATTTAGAAAAATAATTCATTTTTTTTTTTGAGTTTTTGTTTTAAATTTTTTAATGTTGGGTTGATTAGGGTCATGTATTGTAGAAGAACCTTATATTTCTATTAGTCAATACGCATCAATTTATTATTTTTTTTATTTTGTTATATTAGGCTTGTATTTTTAAAGTATATGCTTAACATAGGGAGCTATTTGCGTATTGTTGATAATTCTGGAGCTAAATTAGCTAAATGTTTAAAAAATATAAAAAAAAATATTAAACAAACTGTATCAATTGGAGATCTTATTTTAGTGGTATTAAAAAATTTTAAAAATAAAAAAAAAATATCAAAACGTGTTATTTATATTGGATTAGTCGTTGGAATAAAATATTGATTAATTCGAAAAGATGGAACTTTTGTTAAGTTTTTTAATAATCGTGTGCTCATTTTTAATAAGCAATTTAAATTTTTAGGATCCAGAGTTTACGGGCTTATACTAAAAGAAGTGAAAGTTAAATTATTAAAACATAAAAAATATCGTTCTTATTTTAAAAAAATTGTAATGTTTAATTCTTTTATTATTTAAATGAAAAGTATATTTTTATATAAAAAGTGAAGTTTATTAATACTTTTAAATAATTTAATAATTTCAGGGTTTTTAAGCTATCAAAAAAAATTAATATTTTTACAATTTGATACTACTAATTTTTTTTTTTGAGTATATGAAAAAAGAAAAATAGAAGGTAATAAAATTGTCGATCTAAAAAATCAATGTGTTTTGATTTAAGAATTTTAATTTGTAAATTAATTTTTTTTTCTAAAAAAACTTTTAAAATGATGCATTTTTTAACGTTAAAACTTGTTGTATTTTCTATTGATTATTATTATAGTTATTTTGATTTTATTATTTATTTATTATTAACATTAATTCCATTATTATTAGTAGTAGCCTTTTTTACTTTAGCGGAACGAAAAGCTATGGCTTCTATTCAACGTAGAGTGGGTCCTTCCGTTGTTGGTATTTGAGGAGTTTTACAACCCTTCGCTGATGGTTTAAAATTAGTAATTAAAGAAATAATTATACCGAATAAAGCTAATAGTTTTTTATTTATTTGAGCTCCGGGATTAACATTATTTTTAAGTTTTATGGGTTGAATCATTATTTCATTTGATTTATACACAAAGGTATTCAACTTAAATAATAACCTATTATTTATTTTAGTTATTTCTTCTTTAAGTGTTTATGGTATTTTGCTGTCCGGTTGGGGTAGTAATTCTAAGTATGCTTTGTTAGGTGCTTTACGTTCGGTGTCTCAAATGATTTCATATGAAGTTTCGATAAGTTTAATTATAATACCAATAGTATTATTTAGTGGTTCATTAAATTTAAACACAATAATAATTAAACAAAATGAAACTTGTTGATTTTTATTCCCTTTATTCCCTTTAGCAGTTATTTTTTTTGTTTCAATCTTAGCTGAAACTAATAGAGCCCCCTTTGATTTACCCGAAGCTGAAGCGGAATTAGTAGCGGGTTACAACGTCGAATATTCTGGTATTGCTTTTGCAGGCTTTTTTTTAGGTGAATACGCTAATATATTATTAATGTCAAGTCTATTTGTTATTTTTTTTTTAGGTGGAGGCTTACTTAAAATGTATAATATAAAATTTTTATTAACCTCACATTATATTATATTAGATAGTTTAAACCAAGAATTAATTTTTGCTATAAAAACAATAATCATAACATTTCTCTTTATTTTTATAAGAGCTAATCTACCTCGGTTTCGTTTTGATCAATTAATGCACATTGGTTGAAAAATATTTCTACCTTTAAGTTTAAGTTTTATTTTTTTTTATACGGGTATTTTAATATCTTTTAATGCTTTAAATATTACACAGCTTCCTTTTGTTAATAGTTCTTATAATTATATTCAAAGTTTTTCTATATTATTTTAAAAAAAAATTTAAAACCGGGTTATAGTATAGTTAGGTAATATATCTGTTTTGGGAACAGAAGACCGAAGGTTCAAATCCTCCTAACCCGAATGTTTAACTTTATAAACAGATGATTTTTTTCAACAAACCATAAAGATATAGGAAGTTTATACTTAATTTTTGGTGCTTTTGCGGGTTCAATTGGAACCATGTTATCCATTGTGATACGAATTGAAATGGGATCTCCAGGTTTTCAAATTTTAGCGGGGAATACACAACTATACAATGTTATAGTTACCGCTCATGCTTTTATTATGATTTTTTTTATGGTTATGCCTATTTTGATTGGTTCTTATGGAAATTGGTTTGTTCCAATTATGATAGGGGCTCCAGATATGTCATTTCCAAGAATGAATAATATATCATTTTGATTATTACCACCATCATTATTTTTATTATTATTATCAAGTTTTATAGAAAGTGGTGTGGGAACAGGATGGACAGTTTATCCTCCCTTAAGTGGTATTTTAGCACACTCAGGTGCTGCGGTAGATTTAGGTATATTTTCTTTACACCTGGCGGGTATTTCATCAATCGCGGGTGCTATTAATTTTATTGTTACCATTTTTAATATGCGGTGTCGTGGTATGTTATTTAGTCGTTTGCCTCTTTTTGTTTGAACCGTTTTAATAACCGCATTTTTATTATTATTATCTTTACCTGTTCTTGCGGGTGCTATTACAATGTTATTAACGGATAGAAACTTAAATACAACTTTTTTTGATGCAAGCGGTGGTGGTGATCCTGTTTTATATCAACACCTTTTTTGATGTGCGGTGTCTAACTGCATTTACGGTAATGAAGTTAGTAACTTCTGAGCAATATGACAAGATTTTACGTGCTCTAAACCAAACGACTTACCTGATTTTGAAAGAATAGGGGACGTTAGCATGTCGTTAAAGGGTATGAAAAATACTCAAGGTATAAACTTAAAAATGATGAAAATTTCTACACTAACTAGAGGTATGGAGGTCCTCACTTCTTATGGAAGAATTTTGAATATTATACATATGAGAATCAGACACATGTATAGAGTCATATATCAAATAGTAAAGCAAAAAGCTCGCAAAGGTGAATCATCTAAAATAAGTACTAACCGTAAATGTAGGAATTCACGATTGCCTAAGGGTTGTAAGTTAAACAACAACCTATTCTGTGTCGTAAAGACTAGAAGTTATTCGACTTCTAACAAAGATGAAAATAGCGGTGACGGAGTCTTAATAGTACCTGGGAATATAAAATTTCAATTTTATAATGATAATAAAAACAGGGAAGTGGGACAGTCTAATACGCCTGAAGGTGGTAAAGTCGATAGAAATATCCACAGTGCTGAAGCTGGCAAATATGGGAGACAGGAAAAGTCAACTATGAATTTATATAAACAACTGTTCAAGGAAGAACAATACAAACAGGCGTATGACGCCATAAAGTCAAACAAAGCAAACATGAACCCAGGTTCGGATGGTAGAACATTAGATGGTTTCTCTAAAGAGTCAATTAAAAAAATCATAAGGGAAATGAGAAATAGAAGCTTTAGATTCAAACCATCTAAAAGAATTGGTATAAGAAAATCTAATGGCAAAATTAGAAATATAGGAATTCCCAGTGCTAGAGACAGAATAGTCCAAAAAGTAATAAAAGGGATACTGGAACCTATATATGAAAAAATATTTTTACCCACTAGTCATGGGTTTAGACCTAAAAAAGGAGCGCGCACGGCACTAAAAGAAGTTAAGAATTGAACCGGGATAACATGGGCAATTGAAGGAGACATCAAGGGATACTTTGACAATATAGATCACAAGATACTAGCCAAAATATTGAATAAAGAAATCGGTGATAAAAATATAATTGATCTTTATTGAAAATTAGTAAAAGCCGGATATGTAAATGGGGGCCACAAAAAAGTAAAACACTCTCTAACCGGAGTTATTCAAGGGGGTATAATTAGCCCATTATTAAGCAACATATATCTGCATGAATTCGACCTATATATGGAAAAAATTAAAGTGGAGTTCTCACAAAAGGGAGAAGTCTCAAAAACAAGAAAAGAGTACTCGGTAATACACACCGAAGTAAGAAAAAGCAGAAAGCTACTAAGTAATCTACTAAAAAAAAAAGCCAATTTAGCGGATCAAAAAAGGATAAATGAAGAAATAAGAGAGGCAAAGATTCACTTAAAAAAACTATTAGCCGTCATGATAAAAACCCCATCAAAGACTAAAATTTTAACCAAAGTGTACTACATCAGGTTTGCGGATGACTGGCTGGTGGGAGTGACCGGAAAAAAAGAAACGGCACAAAAAATAAAATTTAAGATAAGTGAGTTCTTAAAAGACAAACTGAAACTGGAATTAAACGAGGACAAAACGAAAATAACCCACATGACGAGGTCAAAAGCCTACTTCCTAGGGTATGAAATAAAATGTACTGACCGCAAATACGCAAGAAGCCAAAGAAGTGTATACACGCGTAATGGAAAAACTTTCAAAAGTATTCCGAGTCATGGAAGAATTAAATTATATGTCCCTATTAAAAAATTAGTTGATAAGTTAGAAAAGAAGGGCTTCGCTAAGGTAGTTAACATTAAGGATAAACCCAAATACGTAATAAACACATGGGGATTGAAAAAAATGGTTGAAGTAAAAAATGGAAAAAAAAGAACCGTTCCAGCGGGAAACACAAGATTAATAATGCTGACGGAATTACAGTTGATGGATAGATACAAAGCGATATCTAGAGGTATTCTAAATTATTATTACATGGCTGACAATTATAGTAAATTACGTTCTATTCAATACATTCTTAAGTATTCACTAATATGTACTCTAGCTAGAAAATTAAGGCTAAATACAGCAAAAATCCTTAAAAAATATGGAAAAAGAATAGTTATAAAAGAGGGTAAAATTACAAAGGAATTAAATTTCCCAACAACGTTAAGAAAAAATTCAGTTTTAATCCCCAAAGAGAAAACGGAAATAGACCCTCTAAATATGGTTAATTAAAAAATTAGAACAATAAGCCCACTGGACAGAGACTGTGATCTATGTGGAGCAAAAAATAAAGATGGCATATAAATGCATCATATAAAAAAATTAAAAGCGGCGGATCCCAGGTCGAATAAAGCACAAATGAGCGCAATGGGTAGGACACAGATTCCGGTTTGTAAAAGTTGTCATAGGAAAATTCATAAAGGAGTATACGATGGAAAATCCATTAAAAAAAGAAAATAACCAGTATACAACTTTAATTTATATATTAGATGGAGAGCCGTATGCAGTGAAAGTTGCACGTACGGTTCGGAGAGAGGTGTTTGCTAGTGATGGTGGGTATCGACTCTACTTTTTGGACATCCAGAAGTTTATATATTAATTCTTCCTGGTTTTGGTATCGTTAGTCAAATAATTGAAACTTTAACAAATAAAAGTATATTTGGATATATTGGAATGGTTTGAGCGATTATTTCAATAGGTATTTTAGGTTTTTTAGTTTGAGCGCATCATATGTTTACTGTTGGGTTAGATATAGACACCAGAGCTTATTTTACATCAGCAACAATGATTATTGCTGTTCCAACCGGTATTAAAATTTTTAGTTGATTAGCTACTATTTGAGGAGGCTGATTAAATTTTAAAACTCCTTTACTATTTACCGTTGGTTTTATTTTTTTATTTACTATTGGTGGTGTTTCTGGTATTATTTTAGCTAACGCAGGGTTAGATATTCAATTTCACGATACAATGTATGTGGTGGGTCACTTTCATTACGGTGCGTTGTCTAACTATTTATTAACTTATCCACTAGCAAGGATACATATTATAGATATACTAAATGTTTCACTTAGTTATGTTAAATCATCAGTCTTACCTGATATTGGAAACAATAAGGGGAAAATAGCATGATGGAAAAGCGTATTGAGGGGGTTATACCTTTATAGTATACGCGAGATAAATTTATTTATGATTAGGGTAACGAACCCGATACAAGAAAGGGGCATTTGAAGTGGCCAATATATTACTTTAATAGTATATTTATTAAAGGGGGAGGAAATTTACGTAGTGTTTCCTTCGCAAAATCTATCTTTAATACCGGATAAAAAGTTTTTATCTAAACAAACTTGCGGGGATCTAAGAATAAAATGCTGGTTAATAATTAGGAATTCAAGATTCGCTAAGGTTAGAAATTTCTACGCGAACAGAGTCAAAATAGTACTCGTTTATTTAAAATATATATTGATAGTATTACTTATATTTTTAATAAATACTATTATCGTAACTGGTAATGAATGGGGAAGTGAGACAGGAGAAATAAATCTGGAAAGTGCTTTTCTACGGACTGGTTCAAACGAAGGATGTTTAAACGATTTAAAACTTAATCAAGTTTCAAATAAATTTAATGGTTTGCATAAATTACTAGTTAACCCTTTATTTCTAATGAAAGCTTATTCTAATATACGAAAAAATAAAGGGTTAGACACAGTTGGAGTGGATGGTTTAAATACTGAGAAATTTATTAATTTAGGCAAGAAAATATCAACAGGAGAATATAAACCTAAACCCGTTTCGAGAATTTTTATTAATAAACCAAATGGTGGTGTTAGATTTTTAGGTCTTCCTTCAGCGATAGACAAAATTGTTCAAGAGGGGGTTAGAATGATTTTGGAACATATTTATGAGCCTATATTTTTAGATCAATCTCATGGATTTAGGCCTGAGAAGGGATGTCATACCGCTTTAAATTATTACAAGATGCGTTTTCAAGGAATTTCGTGAATTTTAACTATGGATATAAAGGGCTGTTTTGATAATATCAACCAACATCTACTAATTAATACCCTTGGTTTAAGAATAGATGATAAACCTTTTTTTGATTTAATTTGGAAATTCTTAAGAGCAGGTTATGTGTTTGATGGAAGATTTAATAAAACGGAAAAAGGGGTGCCACAAGGGAGTATTATAGGTCCTATATTAAGTAATATATATTTACATCAATTCGATTTATTTATGGCTAATTTAAAAGTGAACTTTGATACCGGTAAACGTAGAAGAAGTAATCCTGAATATACAAAAATTATAAGAAAGGGGAAGGATTCGGCTAAACTTACACGAAAACAAAAAGTTGTGCCTCAGATGTATAATGATGAAAAGTTTAGACGCTTAATTTACATTAGATACGCTGATGACTTTATTGTTGGTATAGACGGTTCAAAAGAAGCAGCTAATCAAATTTTAAATAAGATTAAAGAATATTTAAGTAATAATTTAAAATTTGATGTCAAAGGAAGCCCGGCCGTAAAGCATTTTAGAACAACTCGATCTGATTTTTTAGGGGTTCAACTAAAAGGCAATAGACTTGAGTTAGTCCCAACTATTAATAAAATTAATGGAATAAAGGCAAGATCAAGTTTGAGACCTTTGATTATTATGCCAATAGAACGAATTAAAAAGAAATTATTAGAACTTAAGTTCGTTACTTTTAAAGGAACGGTTTGAGCTCCAACTCGTTGTGGAAGACTTATTCACCATAACTTAGAACGCATTATTTTATATTATAACTCTATATATAGAGGACTCTGTGGGTATTATAACATATGCAATAATAGAGCTTTACTATCCAATATTCATTACTTTTTACAGTATTCTTGCATTTTAACAATAGCTAATAAAATGAAACTAAAGACTAAAAGCAAAGTATTTAAAAAGTATGGAAAATTTCTTACTGTCACCACCGAAGGGGGTAAAAAAGTATCATTTATAAAGTCTGATTATTGAAAATATTTAAAAAGAAACTATATTAAAACCGAAATTAATAAACCTAACTTTCCTAAAAACACTGCGTACACTAAAATTATTAATTTGTTTGATGTATGTATTAACTGTGGATCAAAGGATAACTTAGAACTGCATCATATTAATAAACGTTCAAATATTAAATCTATTGATTATTTAGGTAAGATGAAATCATCCGTGTTACGAAGACAGGTAATTTTATGTAGTGTTTGTCATCATAAGTTGCATAAGGGAATTTACCAAAGTAAAAAACTATAACATTAAATTTGTGAAGCTGTAAATTTTTATTTTTTTTTTAAATTAATATTTTTCTGGAAAGCCTAATGCGTTGAAAGATGCACGTTGGGTTTGGAAAGGGGTTATTTTATCTAAGTAATGGGTATTTTCATTATATGATTAGGTTTCCTACTTTTATTGTTGTCGATGGGAGCTGTTTTCGCTATATTCGGAGGGTTTTATTATTGAATTGAAAAAATGGTTGGTTTACAGTATGATCAATATTTAGCGAATATTCATTTTACTTTATTTTTTATTGGTGTAAATATCACTTTTTTTCCTTTACATTTTCTTGGTTTATCCGGGATGCCACGTCGTATTAATGATCATCCCGACTATTATCAAGGTTGAAATGAAATAGCAACTGTAGGTTCGAGTGTATCTTTAGTAGCAACTTTAATTTTTTTTTATGTCGTTTTTGATATGTTTGTTTATGGTTTAGCTGGTAGAAAAGCTCCATACACTATAAAAGTATTAACTCAAATGGAATTATCTAGCTTATTATTAAAAAAAAAATATATAGTGAAAAGTAAATTACGTTTTAATTGAAAAATAAAAATTAAAGTTTTTTTTCTTGGGCTATTAGTTTCTTATGAAATAGGTCGCAGCGTATTATTGCCACTATTCTTGGAGGGTTATTTAAAGGATTCTCCACAAGTTTGACAATTTGGTTTTCAAGATCCAGCAACACCTTTAATGGAGGGGATTATTGATTTACATCATGATATTATGTTTTTTTTAATTTGAGTTATTATATTAGTAAGCTATGTAATGTTTGAATTAGTTTTACGTAATTTTAATTTAAATAATGAAAGAAAAAATATAAAATTTTTTCCAAGCTTTTGAATAATTCCTAATAAAGTACAACATAACACAATATTAGAAATTATTTGAACCTTAATTCCATGTTTTATTTTATTATTAATAGCTATTCCTTCGTTTTCCTTATTATACGCTGTTGAAGATTTAAATATCATTGAAAGTACAATTAAAGTTATAGGAAATCAATGATATTGGTCTTATGAAATTCCAACTAGAGTGATTGACGCTAAATTTGATAGTGTTATGATTCCAGAAGAAGATTTAAAATTAGGCACTTTAAGATTACTTGAAGTTGATAATCGTATATTCTTACCAGTAGAAACACAAATAAGAATGTTAGTAACTTCAAATGATGTTTTACATAGTTTTGCTGTTCCATCTTTAGGCGTAAAAATTGATGCTTGTCCAGGTAGGTTAAATCAAATTGCAATTTGAATACAGAGAATGGGTGTTTATTATGGTCAATGTTCTGAAATTTGTGGTATAAATCATGCTTTTATGCCTATTGTAGTTGAAGCTGTTTCTGAATACGAATTTATGGAATGACTGATTAAATTTGATTCTAAAAAACTAGTGGAAAGTCTTTTAATAGAACCCTCTTCTACGAAGGTATCCGATAATATTTCTATAAATGATGAAAACCCAAATAGATCTAAATGTCCTTTTAGTAAAGATAACATCTCTAATACCCTTTATTCATCATGAAAATTTTTATGTCCACATTATAAAGCAAAAGACGTTTAAGCTCAAAAATATTAAATTGTTATAAAAATCTACTTTAACGTTTATATGGGAACGAATATCTCTAACGTCACATGTAAATTTTTTATTGAATTTTATTTATAAGGTATTTAATATTTTTTAGAATATTATTTTTAGTAGGTTTACATTTTTATGTTTCCATAAAATTTAATAATAATAATAGTTATTAATAAAAAAAAAATAAATTAGGAAGAGTAGTTCAAAGGTAGAATATTAGTTTGTCAAGCTAAATGTTATGGGTTCAAATCCCATCTCTTTCGGTGAAAAAGACAAAAGCAATAAATAAATAAAATATAGATTTAAGACCTGATTTATATTTAAACACATAAAACTAAAACGCTTTTTCTATAAGTATTGAGTTGACAACGGTTGAAATAGCGTAATATATCTATGTATATTTATTTATATAGTTCGGAATGTATTAGTATTCTCACTTACAGGAAAAGCTTTAAAAGGGGGTTATGCTTATATTGTTTATATTTTTTCCTTTATTTAATTCAATTTATATATGATGTTTAGATTTAATTGTAGGAAAACGAAGCACTATTTTATATGTGGTACATTCGTATGTGTTTATAATGTTTTTATCTTTAAAAGTATTTTTTAATATTTGTTTATTTAGCTCACAATCATATTTAACATTGGGTACTTGAATTAATTGTGGTTTATTTATAACTAATTGGGGGTTTATGTTTGATACTTTATCGGTAGTAATGCTTATAATGGTAACGTTTATTTCAAGTGCAATCCATTTGTATTCTATAGATTATATGCAAAATGATCCTTCTTTAATTCGTTTTATATCTTATTTGTCATTATTTACCTTTTTTATGTTTATTTTGGTATCTTCAGATAATTTTATTCAATTATTTTTGGGTTGAGAAGGTATTGGTTTGTGTTCATATTTTTTAATTAGTTTTTGAAGCACAAGAGTTCAAGCTAACAAATCAGCGTTAAAAGCGTTAATTATTAATCGTATAGGAGATTTTGGATTTTTAATGGGGTTATGCGTATTATATTTTTATTTTAGATCAGTAGATTTCGCTATAGTATTTTCCATAGCGCCCTTTTTTTTCAATGCTACTTTTTCAATATTAAAAATAAATTTTTTATGCTTAGATATTATAAGCTTTTTTTTATTTATTGGTTCTATGGGGAAATCAGCCCAAATTGGACTACACACTTGATTACCCGATGCTATGGAAGCACCCACTCCTGTTTCCGCATTAATACATGCTGCCACATTAGTAACAGCTGGAATTTTTTTAATTATAAGATGTTCATCTTTATTTGAATTAAGTAGTGTAGTATTAATACTAATCACGCTTTTAGGAGGGGTAACCGCCTTTTCCGCTGCTACAATAGCTATAGCACAAGATGACATTAAAAAAATTATTGCTTATTCTACTTGTAGTCAATTAGGATATATGGCGTTTATTTGTGGTTTATCCGAATATAGTTTAAGTTTATTTCATCTAATCAATCATGCTTTCTTTAAAGCCTTATTATTTTTAGGTGCGGGATCAATAATACACGCTATGTCAGGAGAACAAGATATTAGAAAATTCGGAAATCTAATTAAATTAATACCATTCACTTATAGTATGATGCTAATAGGTTGTTTAGCTTTATGTGGTTTCCCCTTTTTATCCGGGTTCTATTCCAAAGATTTGATATTAGAAATAGCGTTTTCCAAATATTCTATTAAAAGTATATTTTCTTATTGATTAGGTTCAATTTCCGCGATGCAAACAGCTTTTTATAGTTTTCGTATTTTATATTATACTTTTTGAGGTAATAATATATCATTTAAATACTATATTCAAAATATTCACGAATTAAAAAAAAATATGGGATTAGCTTTGTTTTTATTATGTACAGGCAGTATATTTTCAGGATTTATATTTAAAGATGCGTTTATTGGGGTTGGGACCACTTTCTGAAATAGTGCTATTTATCAAACTAACTATAATTATATAGGTCTAGATATGGAATTTTTACCAATTTATATAAAAAATATTCCTTTGATATTTAGTTTTTTTGGAATTATTATTGCTATTTGTTGAAATTTTTGTATAACGGTTTATTTTAAAAATAAGTTAACCAATTATCTAGAATTTCCTCAAAATATTATTAAAATCTATTTATTTTTTAATTACAAATGATACTTTGATTATATTTATAATTATTATTTTGGTTACACTATTTTAAAATATTCATATGAATATTTATATAAACTAATAGATAAAGGATTTATTGAAATCATTAATCCTAATAGTTTTAGCTTAATTAGTTATAAAATTGCTAAAATTTTAAAAAGACAATCTTTAGGTTATATATATCATCTACATTGTTTATTTATTTTAAATTTAGTTATTTTTATTTTTATTATTATTATTACTTAACATGAAATGAAATTTTGAATTAAAATTAAAAACCTATTTAACGAGTTATTGGTTTATATTAAAAATTATTATTTTTTTTTTTTATAAAATTTTGGGGAGGGGGATACATTGTGTTCGAATAGTCTTAGGTATAGAATTAGAAATTCATATTGTATCAAAAAATATTTACCCTATACTATCTTTATTAAATAAACATAGTTTATGTCAATTTAAAAATCTAATGGATATTATTTGTTATGATTCTATGAGTGCAAAATTAAGATTTTTTATCATTTATAATTTATTAAGCGTAAAATTTAATATTCGTTTACGTTTAATTTCAAAAATTAATGAACTAACAACCGTATTATCTAGTATTGGTATTTTTAAATCCGCGAATTGATTAGAACGAGAAAATTTTGATTTTTTTGGTATCTTTTTTTTATGAAACAACGATTTACGTCGTATTTTAACCGATTACGGGTTTATGGGTTATCCATTAAGAAAAGATTTTCCTTTAACAGGATTTATTGAAACCCATTATGACGATAATCAAAAACGTATTTGTTATCGTCCGGTAGAATTATCACAAGAATATAGAAATTTTAAGTTTAAATCTTTTTGAAATATAAAAAAAAACAAAAATGTATCTGAATAATACTTTAAAATAATAATCAATTGAAAATTATAATAAACATAGATTAGAAGATACAAAGTTTTACTCGTACAATTCAAAAACTAAAATAGTTATATTTAAATTTGCATGTATTATTATTATTAGACTTATCATAAAAGTAGAGAAATTTTAACTTTAAATGTTAGGAAATATGACTGAGTGGTTAAGGTATTAGCTTGCTAAGCTAACGTATTTGTAATATTCGTGGGTTCAAATCCCACTATTTCCAATGATGAATAACTATAATAAAATTTGTTTTAAAAAGATTTTAAATAATGTATCAAATAAACCAACAGACAAAAAACCATCAATGAAAACAGTAGTTGTGGTTAAACCCTCATTAGTATTAAAAAACGTATCGCCACTTTTTTTTTGCATGTTTACGCTAGAAGTAATGAAAATACTTCTTAAAAATTTTTTAAATAATAAAGCGTATAAATCAACAAAGGTAGCAAAAAAATTACGTCCACTTTCTTTTGGCATGTTTATGCTAGAAGTAGTGAAAATACTTATAAAGCTTTTATTTTTATATATTCTTTTGCTTCTTTGTTGATTAATTTATAATGGATATATATAAATCCGTTATCTATTAGTTTATATAAATTATTATCGTCCGGTATAATTATCACAAGGATATTGAAATTTAACTTTAAATGTTAGGAAATATGACTGAGTGGTTAAGGTATTAGCTTGCTAAGCTAACGTGTTTGGAATATTCGTGGGTTCAAATCCCACTATTTCCAATGATGAATAACTATAATAAAATTTTTTTTAAAAATATTTTAAATAATGTATCAACAAAAACAACAAAACAAAAACCATCAATGAAAACAGTAGTTGTGGTTAAATCAAAAAATGTATTAAAAAAATTAGCTAAACTTTCTTTATTTGGTGGAGTATTAGAAACAGGTAAAATTGTTTCAGTTAAAGATGGTGTTGCTCGTGTTAAAAATTTAAAAGGTGTTTTATCCGGTGAAATGGTTTTATTAGGTCAAGGTATGATTAAAGGTATGGTATTAAGTTTAGAACATAATATCGTAAGTGTTGTTATTTTTGGTAATGACACTGTATTAAAACAAAATGATATGGTTTTTAGAACATTTGTAATTATGAATATCCCATTACACGCAAAATTATTTGGTAGAGTTATAGACGCTTTAGGTAATACAATTGATGGTGGTCAAAAATTAAAAACTTCAATATACAGAAAAGTTGACACTAAAGCGATAGGTATTATTCCAAGACAGTCGGTTAGAGAACCTATGCAAACAGGTATAAAAGCTATAGATAGTATTACTCCGATAGGGTGTGGTCAAAGGGAACTAATCATTGGAGATCGTCAAACGGGTAAAACTACTATTGCTATAGACACTATTTTAAGTCAAAAAAAATATGGTAAATTATTTTGTATATATGTTGCTATTGGACAAAAAAAATCTACGGTAGCTCAAATTTATGAATCATTAAAAAAACGTCAAGCAATTTTAAACACAGTTATAGTCTCCGCAACATCCTCAGAATCCGCAACATTACAATTTTTAGCCCCTTATTCTGGATGCACTATAGGTGAATGAGTAAGTGAAATAGGTTGCCACGCATTAATTATTTATGATGATTTAAGTAAACAAGCTGTTGCCTATCGTCAAATGTCATTATTATTAAGAAGACCACCTGGACGTGAAGCATATCCTGGAGATGTGTTTTATTTGCATTCTCGTTTATTAGAAAGAGCCTCTAAATTATCTGGAAAATACGGAGGTGGGTCATTAACCGCTTTACCTATAGTAGAGACACAGGCAGGAGATGTTTCCGCGTATATTCCAACAAATGTTATTAGTATTACGGATGGTCAAATATTTTTAGAAAGTAAATTATTTAATGAAGGTATACGTCCAGCGGTTAACGTAGGGTTATCAGTTAGTCGTGTAGGGTCTGCTGCTCAGCTAAAAGCTATGAAAGAAATAGCGGGAACTTTAAAATTAGAATTAGCTCAATACCGTGAAGTAGAATCTTTTGCGTCATTTGCATCTGAACTAGATGAAGCTACTAGACATACTTTATTTAGAGGTTTACGTTTAATTGAATTATTAAAACAAAAACAAGCTCAACCATTATCCGCAAATACACAAATCTTAATGATTTATTCGGGTATGCGAGGTTATTTAGATAGTTTAAGAATTCAAGATATCACAAATTTTAAATTATTTTTATATACTTGTATTAAAAACACAAACATATTAAAAGAATTTAATCCATTAAACAAAATAAATCATAAAGTGTTTCGTATTTTTTTTGAAAGCACAATAAGCACATTTATAACTTTAAAAGGAAATTAGTATTAAAATATACAATAAATATGATCTATAAAAAAATAAAAAAAATAAAAGTATTAAATATTAATTTTGGTCCTCAACATCCTGCAGCACACGGTGTTCTTAGATTAATTTTAGAAATTATAGGAGAGCGTATAATTTATTGTGACCCACATATTGGCTTATTACATAGGGGAACTGAAAAATTAATTGAACAAAAATCTTTTATTCAAGGATTACCTTACTTTGATAGACTTGATTATGTTTCAATGATAGTACAAGAACATTGTTATTCTTTAAGTATTGAAAAAATATTAAATTGTAAAATACCAATAAGAGCACAAGTTATTAGAGTATTATTTTCTGAAATAACAAGAATTTTAAATCATATTATGTCTTTAACTACACATGCTCTGGATGTTGGAGCGTTAACTCCGTTTTTATGGGGTTTTGAAGAAAGAGAAAAATTAATGGGATTTTATGAAAGAGTTTCTGGAACAAGAATGCATACAAGTTATATAAGACCTGGAGGAGTTAGTAAAGATTTACCCAAAGGTTTATTAGAAGATATTTTTTTATTTACTACTCAATATAACTCACGTATAAATGAAATGGAAGAATTATTAAGTAAAAATAGGATTTGAAAACAACGTCTTTTTAATGTTGGTATTATTTATAGTAATTCAGCGTTAAGTTTTGCTTTTAGTGGTGTTTTATTAAGAGCAACAGGTATACAATGAGACTTAAGAAAAACAAATCCTTATGAAATTTATTCAAAATTAAATTTTAAAATTCCTTTTAGTTTTAATGGAGATTGCTATGATCGTTACTTACTAAGAGTTGAAGAATTGAGACAGAGTAATTTATTAATAAATCAGTGTATTAATCTTATTCCTAAAGGTATAATTAAAACAGAAAATTTTAAAGTAATAAGCCCTAATCGCAAAGAGACAAAAAATATAATGGAATCTTTAATTCATCACTTTAAACTTTATAGTAATGGTTTAGTTTTAAATAAGGGAGAAACTTATACGGGTGTTGAAGCACCAAAAGGAGAATTTGGGGTTTATTTAGTTTCAAATAACTCTGAAATACCTTTTAGATGTAAAATTCGTTCTCCTGGCTTTATGCATTTACAAGCTATAAATTTTATGGCTAAAGGGCACTTGATAGCCGATGTTGTGGCTATTATTGGAACTTTAGATTTAGTTTTTGGTGAGATTGATCGTTAATGGAAATATGACTGAGTGGTCAAAAGTGTTTGATTTGAAATCAAATATGCTAAAGCATCGTGGGTTCAAATCCCACTATTTCCTAATGTTAATTTTTTATTTTAATATAATTTTATTAATTGAAAACATATTAGTTTTATTTATAATTGATGAAGAAAGGCTTTTTAATTTAAATTTTTATATAGAAGATATATCTTATTCAAGTATTGGTATTATACATTTATTTCCAGAAATATGATTAATAGTAGCTATTTTATATAATTTAGTTAGCTTTTTAAATGATATATATAGACCAATTTTTTTAGTTTATAGATGGTTTAATACTTATATTATGATTTTTATATTTTTATTCGTATATTTTAATTATTGTATATTACCACAGTATAAAATAATTTTAGGATTTTCCTGAATAAACTGTGTTTATATCTCTGTTTCTAAAATTATTATTCTTTTACTAACGCTTATTAACATATGGGTTTCAAAAAAAAAAATTAAAACGTTAACAGCGTTAAATATAGTATTGGAATTTCCACTAATCTTAAGTTTTTCTATATTATTTATGTTTTTTTTAACTTCAAGTTATGATTTCTTTTGTGTTTACGTGTCTATCGAAGGTTTAAGCTTAACCTTATATGTACTATCCGCAATTTTACATAAAAGTCTTACTTCGGTAGAAGCTACAATTAAATATTTTTCTTTAGGAGCTATATCTACGGGTATTTTACTATTAGGTATAAGTATAATTTTCGCACTAGTAGGTTCTTTAGATTTTTTAGAGATACAACTTTTTTTAGGTGGTTTAAAAAGTTATTTTCATTTTTTTGAAATCAAATTTGGTTTTATATTGATTTTATTTAGTTTTTTGTTTAAAATTTCAGCGTTTCCTTGTCATATTTGAGTTGCGGATGTATATGAAGGTATATGAACACCCATAACTTTATTTTTTGCCGTTGTTATTAAAGTATGTTTAATCTTATTTTTTTCCAGATTAATCTTTAATGTTTTATTTAATATTATTTTTTGTTTCCAATTCTTATTAAGTTTTGTAGCTGTAGGTTCTATGGTTATTGGAGCTTTTGGGGCTTTAAAACAAGTTAGAATTAAACGTTTTATCGCGTACGCATCAATTAATCAGGTAGGGTTTTTTATTTTAGGTATAGCTTCCTCTAATTTAATAGGATTAATTAGTATTTTTATCTACATAATAGCGTACGCTATTATGAATATTTTATTTTTTTCAATACTTTTAAACACAGAACATTTTATAACTCAAAGAAGCATGATATATTTAAGTGATTTATATATATTTACATTATCGAATAATCAAAGTAGTAAATATTTAGTGCTAACATTAATGTCTATGGCTGGATTACCACCTTTAGGTGGATTTGTTGGTAAATTATTCTTATATTTTGCAACAATAGAAGCCAGATTAGATTTTGTATTAATCATAAGTTTAACAATAAGTGTATTAAGTACTTATTATTATTTAAATATAATCAAACATATTTTATTTGAAAAATGCTCTAATTTAAAATTATATTATTACATAAAAAATATTAATACTAAGATTATATTAAACTTTTTAGCCATAAGTTTACTTTTATTCTTTTTATTACCCGCTTATATTTGATCTTTTTTAGTTTCCATCGCTATGTCATGTGTTTGACCGTTAATCTGATATTAATAAAAAAAAATCCATAATTTAATGGTAAAATATACCTCTCATAAAGGTAAAAATGTAGGTTCAAATCCTGCTGGATTTAATGATAATAATTATAATTTATTTATTTTTAACTATTTTTTTGATCCTACTATCTAATAGTTTAAATATAATTCAAAAAAATATACAGGGTATCACTTTGTTTTCAAGTGTTTTTTGTTTTTTTTTATCCACATTTTTTTGAATTTTTTTTGATAGAACGTCTTGTGATTATCAATTTATTTATATAAATAGCTTTTTAGAATGTAACTTTGATTTTTATATTAATAAATATCTAATTTCATTTGGTATCGATGGTATTTCTTTATTTTTTATTTTATTAAGCACATTTACTATACCTTTATGTGTGTTATCATCCTATAAACAAAATTTTATATATATTAAAGATTACTGCTTATATTTATTATTAGTTGAAATTTTTTTAATTTTAGCCTTTTCAGCAATGGACCTTATTTTATTTTTTATTTTTTTTGAAAGTATTTTAATTCCAATGTTTTTAATCATTGGTATTTGAGGTTCAAGAGAAAGACGAGTAAGAGCTACATTTTTATTTTTTTTATATACACTATTTGGATCTATTTTTTTATTTTTTACAATATTAATTGTGTATTACGATGCTGGAACTACAAATTTTTGTGTGCTTTCTAAATTAAATCTTGAAGTTAATAAACAGTTTATTATATGATTATTTGTTTATATAGCCTTTTCAGTTAAAATACCTACTATACCTATGCATATATGACTACCCGAAGCTCACGTGGAGGCTCCAACTGCTGGTTCTGTTATTTTAGCTGGTTTATTATTAAAATTAGGTGGTTATGGTTTTATTAGAGTGCTATTAACTATTTTTTCAAAAACTACAATATTTTATTTACCTTTAACGGATACTTTTGCGATTATAAGCATTGTTTATGCTTCGTTTACTACAATAAGACAAATAGATATGAAAAGAATAATAGCTTATTCCTCGATCGCTCATATGAATTTAGTAGTGTTAGGATTATTTTCTGGAAATATACAAGGTGTTATGGGTAGTATATTTTTAATGTTAGCGCATGGTATAGTATCCTCCGCACTTTTTTTTTTAATTGGAGTATTATATGATAAATACGGAACTCGTATTATTTATTATTATGGTGGTTTAGTTAAACCTGTACCTATATTTTCAGTTTTATTAGTTTTATTTTGTTTTGCTAATATAGGATTACCCGGAACTTGTAATTTTGTTGGTGAAATTGTGATATTTTTTGGAATTGTTGATAGAAATATTATAATACTTATCGTTGCGATTACCGGGGTTATTTGAAGTGTATTATACACAATTTTTTTTTTAAATCGATTAATATTTGGTAATATAAATTTAAACTATATTTTTATTTTTAAAGATATTAATTTAAGAGAATTTGCTACCTTAGTACCATTAGCTTTTTTAACTTTATTATTGGGAATTTTTCCTGATTTGATTTTTGACACTATATTGGCGTCTACATCTATAAATATAGAATATTATAATTTATAACCATGAATCTCATAGAAACTCACTGTGTTTATAAATTTAATTCCATTATTTTATCTAAATTATTATTAAAAAGATTGTTTGATTTACCAAAAATTATAAAACTTTCTTTTTTTTTTTATGTTCATATAAAAAAATATAAAAAAAATTTATTATTATTTTATATTGTTATTAGTTTGTTCTTTGGTAACTTATTAATAATAAAAAAAAAAGAAATACAAAAATGATATATATTTAATGTAACTTTAAAAAAAAGAAAAATTTTATTCTTTTTTCTAAATTTTGTGAATGTGTATTTGCCATTAGTAAACACAACTGAAAATATTTTAAAGTGTGGGGTTTTATTTTCTACAAGTAAAATGTATAGATTAAACTATTTCAATTTTCCTTCAATTACGGAATTAGAGGTTCTATATGTGGCTTACGAATCATTACATTCGTATGTCAGCGAATTTAAATTTCAATTAGATATTTATTTTTATGTTGGTTTTTATATTAAAAATATTTTAGATTTTTTATTAAGACTATATAGATTTCCCTGTGTTTTTAAATCTAAAAAACATTTATGTTAATGATATTTAACTTATTATTAGTTTGAAATTGTTTATTTGCGTCCTTAGTAATTATTTGTAAAAATTCAATTTATTCACTTATTAGCCTAATTTTTGTAATTATTGGATCTTGTTTAAGTTTATTATTTTTAAAAATAGAATTTTTAATATTTATACTCCTATTAGTATATGTTGGGGCCATAGCGGTATTATTTTTATTCGTAATAATTATGCTAGAATTAAATATAAACCATAAAAAAAAACCGCACACAAATTTATACTATCATTTTTTATTTTCTTTGTTATTAATTTTAAAAGTTTTTTTTTTTAGTTTTTTCTTTAATAAACAACTAGCCTTAAATATAAATAATTTTTCTCATGAATACATAAAATATAATGAAGATTTAGATATTTTATATTATTTTACATTCATAGAAATAAATGATATCCATTTTTTTATTAATTTATTTACACAAAAGTATGTTCTTTTTATTACTATTGGTATTCTTCTTCTATTTTCAATGATAGGTTCCATCACTTTATGTATAAAACCAAAATAAATTTTTGAATTACCTATACATTTAACTATAGTATGAATTTATTAAAAAATAAAAACACTTTTCAAAATGAACAGCATCCTTTTCATATGGTTAACAGTAGTCCTTGACCGTTAATGACTGCTTTATCTTTATTTTCACTAGTTTTAAGTTTTGTAAATTATTTTCATTTTTTTAAAATAGGTTATTTACACTTTATTATGAGTTTTATTATTTTTTGTTTTTTTTTATTTCGATGATTTTCAGATATTCTTATAGAATCCACATTTGAAGGACACCATACTTTAAAAGTGCAACGAGGGGTTAGTCTTGGTATGTGTTTATTTATTACATCTGAAATTATGTTTTTTTTTAGTTTTTTTTGAGCTTTTTTTCATTGTGCTTTATCACCATCCGTTGGTATTGGTTATGCCTGATTACCCTTAGGAATGGATTCTTTAGACCCTTGAGGGTTACCCTTATGAAATACAATAATTTTATTATCATCAGGTGTTACAATTACCGTAGCCCATAAAGCGATATTAACCGGTAAAAGAACACTGACAACAATAGGCTTAGTAGCAACTATATTTTATAGTTTTATATTTACTTCAGTCCAATATTATGAATATAATATAGCCCCTTTTTCTATAAATGATGGTATAGTCGGATCTTTATTTTTTTTATTAACTGGTTTTCACGGCATTCACGTATTAGTAGGGTCTATTTTTTTAATTATTTGCTTATATAGGCAAATACTATATCAATTCACTTTACAACAACATATAGGCTTAGAATGCGCTATTTGATATTGGCACTTTGTAGATGTTGTTTGATTGTTTTTATTTATTGTTGTTTATATTTGAGGTGCTTAAAATATATAAACTTTGGATAGAATTAATCCTACAAATTTAAACCTTTTTGGTGGAATTGGTAGACACAATAGATTTAGAATCTATTTTTTATAGAAAGTGTTGGTTCAAATCCAACAAAAGGTAAATTTGGTCTTTATAGTATAAGTCATAATTTTCTAATTGCATTATTAATTTTTAAGTTTATATGTGGGATCAAAATTTATTGGGGCGGGTTTAGCAACAATCGCATTAGCTGGAGCTGGTGTTGGTATTGGTTCTGTTTTTTCCGCTTTAATTTTAGCGTTTTCTAGGAATCCTGGTTTAGAAAAACAATTATTCGCATACGCTATTTTAGGTTTCGCGTTAACTGAAGCTATAGCCTTATTTGGCTTAATGATGGCTTTTTTAATTTTATTTGGGTTTTAAATAAATATAACTTTATATTATAGAAAAAAAGAAAAAGAAAGTCTAAAAACGTTAATTTAAACTAAAAGAAATTTTATTTTGAAAATAAAAAAAAATTACATTAATTAAGATAAATTTTTTACAAAGTATGCTAAAATTTAGCTTATAATAATTTAGAAATTAATAAGGGATTTCAATACTTCAAGTTTAGAAAAAAATATAAAAATGTATTATAAAAAACTTATAAACCGCTACAACTTAATAAAATTTTGAATTTTTTTTGGTAATAACTTTAATATGGTTTTTAAAATAAATTTTAAAAATTTAAACTGTATTTATAAATGTAATTATTTCTTAGATTTTCGATATATTTTCTTAAATATTAAAAAAATAGTTCCATTAATTATAAATACATCTAAAAAACAAAAAAATTTTTTATTTCTTTTTAATAAATCTTTATATAGTCAAACAGTTTTAACAAATAATTATTCAACGATTAAAGAATCGGGTAATCCAAAATTAGGGTTATTTACAAATTTCTCTATTATTATTTATAACGCTTTACACTTTTTAGATATTAAAACATTACCATGTTTTTTTATTTGTTTTTTTTTAAATGAAAATAATAATTTGCTACTGGAAAGTAAAAAACTACATATACCCTCTATCGGTTTAATCTATCCTGTATTAAATTCAATTTTAGTGGATTATCCAATTTTTTTTAATTTTTTTTACTTTTATAGTATATATTTTTTTAATAAGTTTTTATTAGCTTTTATACTAATTAATAAATAGATGAAAAATTTAAACTATACCGAAGGTATTTTTTTTTCTAAATGATTATCAAAATTTATAAATCAAAATTTAAAATTAGGAAAAACATTTAAAATTGAAAAAATGATATATTATAATTTTTTTTTATTAAAAAAAAACTTCAATTTTTCTTGTTTATTTTTTTTATTTGAAGTTTTAGAAAAAATAAAACCTTCTATTGGACTAAAGATATTTATATCAGATTTAGTTAGTAAAAAAAAACCTAAAGCCATTCCTTTTTTGCTACATACCGGGCTACAATATAAAAAAGCGTTATACTGACTTTGATTATCTATTAAAACAAGAAAAGAAAATACACTTTTACTAAAAGTGTATAATGAATTTTATGATATTTTAATAAATGAAAGCAGTGATAGTTTAAAAAAAAAAAAAGAATATTATAAACATACTATTAGTTTTAAAACTGTTAAACGATTTAAATGATAAATCCATTTAGTTTAAGCGGCAAAACACTGTTCTTTCACAGCAGTATTATGGGTTCAAATCCCATAATGGGTAATGGTTAAATATCAAAATAACAGTAAAACTGTAAAATTAAATACAAATTATAAATTCGGTCCGTTTAAACCAAGAAGGTTAGTGAACTATAAAATACATAAAATAAAAAAAAAGAAAAGATATTATTTATAGTTTAAACACGGATATCCCATTTGAACCCAAAGATTTTTTGGACAAATACTTTGAGGATGAAAATGCGGATGTTTTATCCATGTCATCATTTGTATTAATATCTCCTATTTATTATTTAATTGATTTAGCGTATTCTTTTTTTTAAATAAGATCTTTTATATATGACAACTAAAATACAATTAATTATTAAAAAAAAAAAATTAAAAAAAAAAAAAATACGACTATTATTTTTAGCACGCGCGCCCCAAAAAAAAGGTGCTTGTCTTAAGGTTTTTATAATGTCTCCAAAAAAACCAAATTCAGCTTCCAGAAAAGTTGTTAAAGTTATAGTATCTAAAAGAAAACAAACGAACTGTCACATCCCGGGTATCAGGCATAGTTTACAAAAATATTCCACAGTATTAGTTAGAGGAGGTCGGGTAAAAGATTTACCAGGAATTAAGTATAGGTTAATTAGAGGTAAATTTGATTTAAAACAAGTGTATGATCGTACTAAAGCCAGATCTAAATATGGTATTTCGAAACAAAAATAAATTTTTTGGGGTATAGCCAAGTGGTTAAGGCATCAATTTTTGATATTGATAAACAAAGGTTCAAATCCTTTTGCCCCAATTAATTTAAAGTTCTTAATGTTAATTGGAAATAGTGGGATTTGAACCCACAACTTATCTATGCAAAAGACATATTATACCAATTCAACTATATTCCCTTTTTTCTTCGAGGATAACAGGATTTGAACCTATATTTTTAATTTTGAAGACTAAAGCTTTACCTTTTAAGCTATACCCTCTCTCTTCTTAAAAGTAGCTTTGGAACAAATAAAAAGTTTTACTTTTAAACTATTAAAAAAATACATTTAACCTATTTCTTTGTAATTAAACAAAACTCATTCTTGGAAATCCACATGTGAAAAAACTAACAAATTATTGTATAACACTACGGATACTTTTAATTCATTAAACTTAATTAAATTATCCGTCTCTATTAAAAATATTAAAATTTCATTATATTTACAACTAATTGCTCAGTCCTTAGTTTGAAATGCCTCATTTCAACTATTAGTTTGACTAGAACCCATGCCTAATATTACTTTACAAAATATATAACCATTTAATTTCCCACTTATAACACCATCCATACTTCTATATAAAGATTTTTCATTAGTTTTTATAACTATTTTGTCGTTATAAATTATTATTGGTGTTTTTGGTTTTGAAATAAAAACGCCAAAATATTTTGTAAAACTATTTATATTATTTAATATAAATAGTTCATCTAATACACCTTGTCTTGAAGCACGTATAGCTATTCTACCAGCAACTACCCTTCGAAATTCTAAATCTTTTAAGCATTTCTCATACAATGTTTTTAAATCTCAATGTAATTCATCTAAAACAAGTTTTAATTCATTTTTATTTACCTTTGTTAACTCTTTTAGATTTAAATTAGATAATTGATTAAATACCATAAGATTATTTTCATTTTGACGATTTAGTCTAATTTTACGAATATCTAATTTAATAATATTTATACCTATCAAAGTAGTGTTATAATCATTAAATACAAATTTTTGTTCAATTAATTTTTCAGTTCCCCTATGTCTTAAATCAATATGTGGGTCACAATAAATTATACGCTCTCCTATAATTTCTAAAATTAATCTAAGAACACCATGTGCTGCAGGGTGTTGAGGACTAAAATTAATATTTAATACTTTTATTTTTTTTATTTTTTTATAGATCATATTTATTTTAGTTGCAAATAAAATATGCAATTTTTTTGTGATTTTTTTTTTATTTATTATAATAAATTTTTTTTTGCTATCTTTGTGTTAACCAATACACGTATTTAAAAAAATAATTTCAAGACAAATCTCTCATAATATATTAATTTTGTCTAATTATTTTCATCTTTTTCATGAAGAACCAGTAAATAACTAAAAATACTATAAACTAACTTAAAGGAAATACGTTTTCTATTTAATTCTCTAAATTGGGACAAAAATAATGAATAAAATTCTTTTCGTTTTTCATTTAAAAAGGTATTAAATAATATAACTAATTTCTTTTGAAAAATCAAAGAAATTTTTGGTTTTATTAATAAGGATAAATAAGCTCTAGCACTTGTATTTTGTGTGTTATCTATATATGCTAACTCCTTATTTACAACTGACGCGTTTATTTTTGTTTTTTTATTATCTAAACATTGTATTCTAATATTAGTAGCGTATTCAGATAAATAATTGAATTTAGTCAATCTTTCAACACTATATTTTTTACTATTTTCTAAATTTAAAATAGTGCTATTACTAAAACTATAATAATTTTTACTATTTAAAATTGTAAAATAAAAAACTTTTGAAGGATTTAAAGAAATTTTTGTTAAAATTTCTAAAGCACTTTTTTTAGTAAATAAAAAAGAACATACCGTATAAGAGGTATCCTTAAATACGAGTTCCTCAAATATATTAATTAATATAATTTCATAGACTTCTAAAAAAGATTTTCTTAAATTTAAATCACTTTTACGAAAAGAACAAAAAAAATTTAAAGGCACAATTAATATACCCCCTGAACAAGGATCATTTATTAATTGTATTATAAAACATTTATAAAGATCATCTGTTTTATATATATTAAAAATGCTTTTATTTTTTATTTTATTTTTTGATAAATACGGTGGATTCGTAATAACAAATTTACCACTATAAATAGGAATATTTTTAAACACATCCCGTTTAATTATACCTTTAGACTTTGGCGCAATATCGTAACTTTCTACATTTATATTGGTTTTCTTATTAATTCATTTTATCAACTCACCAGTACCACCAAAAGGCTCAATAATTTGATTTACATTTTTTGGTATAACCATATCTTTAAAAATATAATCACAATTAGTGCTGTAAAATTGACCCAATTCGTGTTTATTGTCAGTCTTACTTATGTTTTTTTGATCAGTACTAATAGTTTTTATATGTTTATGTTGAAAACAATAACTGTTGTTAACTCAACGATTACAATATAAACCCTTTTTTGTTATACCTAAACATCTGTATTTTATCTTTGAAACTTTTTGAATATTTTGTTTTTCTAAAATAAAAAAATATTCTTTAGCTAGTCGAATTAACTTATTGTTAATCATAGCCCAATACGATACATTATTTTTTTTATTTTTTTTCTCCTCTATATATTGAATATGTAATGTATTATATATTTTATATTTTTTCATCCGTATTTTAAACAAAATTTAATTATATATATGTATATATGTAAACTAAGAACTATTCTATAGTAAACATATAACATTAAATCTAGCTTTATGTCGTATCTTACTTACTTTCGCTTAAAAGTGGATTTGAACCACTAACCTACAAATTTTCAATTTGCCGCTCTACCTATTGGAGCTACTTAAGCTATTAGGTATAATTATTATATCCTTTATTGGATTTGAACCAATATTTTTATAAAAAAAATAAATTTTAAATTTATCGTGTCTACCATTCCACCAAAAGGATTTTTTTTATATTTCTAAATCCGTTTAATTATGTCTTATTTATATTTACATAAGCGTAATCAGACTTGAACTGATAACCCTTGGATTAAAAATCCACTGCTCCGCCGTTTGAGCTATACGCTTGCTTTTAATTTTAATTTATTTCGTTTGAAGTCAGATTTGAACTGACAACCTATGAATTAACAGTTCATTGCTCTTGCCAATTGAGCTATTCAAACATTTTAAAACTGAAATAATTTTATAATGAAGCGTTTACTCGAGACTCCAGTAAATTTGGACATAAACTAATTACTTCATTTTTTAGTATAAATTGAGATAATTTTAAAGAACATTGAATGCGCTTATTACTTTGTGACAACTTACAACAAACACGAAAACCACAAAAATCTTTTTCTACACATAATTGTGCTAACTTATGGCACTTAACTCTTTGACTTTTCGTAAATGGATATTTTAATTCATTTACAAAAAACTTTAACTCCTCTAATATTTTTAAATTTAAATTTTTTTTGAGTTCTATAAAAAAAATATCTAAATTTTTTAATAAAAAATAGTCTATAATAGATAGATTTTTTTTTCAATTTTACTTGATATTTTACTATTATTATTTCTAAGTCTTTACTACTTAAAAAATTAAAAATATCCCCACAATAAACAGTATTCGTTTTTGTAGTTTTTATTGAAACATTTTTATACGTTATACAATTTTTATTTCCGGGTACATCATATTTTTGCTTTCCTGGGTCATAGTCAATATTATATCTATTTTTAATTATTTGATTTTGCAACAATATCCCATATTTACCCTTATATATTTTCATTTAAAAAAATTCAAAATTTTATTAATTTCTAGCGGTTTATAAGTTTTTTATAATACATTTTTTTTTATTTTTTTTTCTAAACTTGAAGTATTGAAATCCCTTATTAATTTCTAAATTATTATAAGCTAAATTTTAGCATACTTTGTAAAAGATTTATCTTAATTAATTTAATTTTTTTATTTTCAAAATAAAATTTCTTTTAGTTTAAATTAACGTGTTTATACTTTCTTTTTCTTTTTTTTTTCTATACTATAAAGTTATATTTTTTAAAACCCAAATAAAAAGCTATAGCTTCAGTTACCGCAAAACTTAAAGTCCACAGTTTTTTAATTCCAAAAGTAATTCCTGCTGTGATATTGATTTTGGACCTACAGTATTATTATGTAAAAATTTAACCTTTTTGTATACGTTATTAAATTTAAAAGTATCACAACCATTTTTAAATTTAATAAAATAATGAGAATTTTTAGACTTATCCTTAATAATAGTACTGATTTCCCCAGCCTTAGAGCCAACTCGTTTAAAAGATAAAATCGGATTATCTTCTTTTTTTACAAATTCAATATATTTCGACACTAAAGGAACAATAAGAATACGTTCTTCAACTTTTTTTTCTCAAATTTGAAAAACAGTTGGAACTTTATGTAATTTATTACAAAAAAGAAACTTATCATTTAATAAAACATGTTCTTGTGTACAATGAAAATTTAAAGGAAATCTTTTTTTTCTAGATTCTTTACAAAAACTAAGAGGTAAAATAAAGCCAATTTTAGTAGCGATTTTACAAGCTTTCTTAATAAATTTAGTTACATTATTAAATGGTGGATTTCCAATAATATGCACTTCTTTATATTTATTTAAATTTTCCTCAAATTTAAGAAAATCACTTTTTTTTATAGAATTATGTTTAGGATCAATATCTATAAAAAGAGTATTATTACATAAAGACTGAATAGCACTAATAAATGAACCACAACCAGCCGATGGTTCAATTATAATATCTTGATCTTTATCAATCTTAGTATAATAAGTATATAATTGAATACATAAAAGAATGTTATAATTTGTTGTATAATATTGATTAAATTTTTTTGCGTTAATTTGAATATTTTCAGTTTGATTATTAATAAAAGTTGAAATGAGATTTGTATTACGTAAATCATTATAAACATTGTTTATTTCATTTGAAAGTATTTGAACTTCTTTTTTTTTTAAAATACAAAAATAATCTTTAGCTATTCGAGTTAACTTATTCTTAATCATAGCTCAATATGTTATATTATTGTTTTTACTTTTTTTTTCCTTTATATATTTAATAAACAATACATTATATGTTTTATAATTTTTCATAAAATAAAAGGCTCTTTTTGCTACGCGTTTCTATTAAAGTTATTTATTATTTAAAATATATATTAAATCAACACGCTAAACAATTATATATAAAATAACTTATTTTTTTTCTCTAATTAAATATAAATATACATTTTACTATAAGGAAAGTGGGACTTGAACCCACGTAGGATTTATCCAATAAATTTACAATCTATTACTTTTGACCACTCAGTCATTTCCTTCAAATAACGGTTATAATAAACTTCCGCCATCAAATAGATCATACGGAGAACGCACATAATAACGTCATGTGTTAACTATTTTTACTAATTAAAAAATTTATATTAAAAGAATATAAATTCATCTATAAATGAGTTAAAAAATATAGAATTAAAATGGTTTTAATGAAACGTAATTTACTTAAAATATTATAATACATTTTTATTCGTGAAACAAAAGGACAAAATAAAAAAACTAAAAAAAAGGCATAAAATAGAGCACAAAACTCAATTAAACCAAAAATTATACTTAAAAAAACACTGTTATCTACTTGAGGCATATTAACTTTTTTAACATTTTATAAACAGGTTTAATTATTTTTACAAATTAAAAAAATTATAACTATAAGAAAAATTTTTTATCATATAGAATTAATAATATAAATTAAAAAATTCTTTATATATAAAAAAAATATTTTTTTTCTCACTTATAATCTATCAGTGATAATAAAGAATAAATTTAATGAATTAGCATACTTTTTTTAAATAACTAATAAACACTTGATTTACACAACTCGATCCTCTCGTACTAAAGTTGGCTTTTATTAAATTTTAAAATATAGCAGATAGAAACCAAACTGTCTTACGACGTTCTAAACTCAACTCATGTACCACTTTAATAAACGAACAGTTTAACCCTTGAAACCATTTTCAGCTACAGGATGTGATAAGTCAACATCGAGGTGCCAAACATTTCCATTGATAAGAACTCTAAAGAAATATTAGCCTGTTATCCCTATCGTACCTTTGATTTGTTGATCGAAATTTTTATCTTAAAAAAAAATCGGATCATTATGATAAACAAGAGTTCTTGTAATATTTATGTATATTACAATCAAGCAAACTTATGCCATTAAACTTTAAAGATAACAAACGCTATTTTAGTTTACAAATTACTCACCATCGATACATTTTAGATGGCAACCGCCCCAGTTAAACTACCAAATACAAACTATTAGTTTAAATTTTAAACTTTAATAATTAAAAATCACTTAAATGGTATTACATTGTTATTATTTTAGTATTATTAACAAGTACTAATCCTTTAAAATTACCATTTATTCTATATAAGTGATAATTAATTATAATATGAATTTATAGTAAAGGTGAATAGGGTCTTTTCGTCTAACTATAAAATTACCGCATCTTCACGGAAAATTCAATTTCATAGGGTCAATATTAGAGACAGTAGAAGAGTCGTTACACCATTCATGCAGGTCAGAAATTACCTGACAAAGAATTTCGCTACCTTTGGACCGTTATAGTTACAGCCGCTGTTAAGCTGAGATTATATTCAGTGCTTATAACACCTCTTTTTTAACTAAAACCACTGAGCAGGTGTCAAACCCTATACTTCATTTTAAATTTAGCAGAGTTTTAAGTTTTTAGTAAACAGTCGCTTTTCTTTTTTTTAATTACACCTTATTATCAAGGTTCTCTTTTTCCCAAAGTTACAGAGTAAATTTGCCGAATTCCTTTAATATTGTTATCCCACATCAAAGTATTCTCTACTTAATTTCCAGAGTTGGTTAAAATACGATAATAAATTTCCAGATTTTTCTAATTTTTTATTAAAATTTTAAATTAAAATTTTAATAAAAAAAAAATAAAAATATAACCCATCAATATCTATGCACATGTTTAATTTAGGGATCGAAATTACCTTTTGAATTTTTTTTAAAGTTACAATTGAAACCTTTACTCTTTAATGTCATTTTTTATTATTTAAATGATTATTATTACTTATGCTAACAGTGTTTATATTGAGTATAAACAAAATATTTTACTACCATTTTAAAATTTTTTAAAACTTCGGTTTAAAGCCTTCTGAAATTTAAAACTTCATTAGAAAGCACCACTTAAAATAGCCTTACATTACAAAAATACAATGGTAAGGGTTTCATATATCTTTTAAAAATTAATATTAATAAATAACTTTCATTATAATTAAATTTCCTTTTAAACATTCTATTTATACTATATATTTTTCATTTAACTATATAGTTAGTGAAACCCCCCTATGTAATAATCTGTTACGATTTTTTTAAATGATAGCTGATCCCAAGCTTACACTTTAAATGACTAACCCACTATAATTTTTATATCTTTTAATGTTTTACGCACCTTAATTTTTTAATTTGAGCTGTGTCTCTTTTGATTTTAGACCTTTGAATCTAAAATCTTTCTATTAATTTTCAAATATTCTGAGTTTTAAAAATACTAAAAAAACGCATAAGCGTTTTACCTAATTTGAATATACTCTACCTTCTTTTGACAATATTAATGATTTACTTACATAAATTTCGTAAAAAACCAGCTATTTCTAAATTTGTTTAACCTTTCATCCCTAATCTAAAATTATCTTTGTATTTTGCCACATACTAAAGTTCGAACTAATTTCTATTTTAGATTAGATCATTTAGTTTCGGGTTCAATTCATATAGTTTTTAAAATCAATATAAACTAGGTTTTTGCTTACTATTAAAATTGACTAATTAGCCCATTATGCAAAAGGTATGTTACTTAATTAACAGCTTTAATGAATAAAATTTATATCTTTTCATTTCGTATTTAAATACACTCATTTCAAACTTTCCGTTACCGTACTTTTTCTCTATTGATTGTGTAATACTTTTTAAATTTTTAGTGAAAGATTTTCACTTTTCTAAAAAAATAATAATAATCTCTAAACTTAAATTTAATTTAAGAAGACTAATACTGTATTATTTATTAATAATATAATTTAAAAAAACATTACTTAAGTTATTTTGTTTAATATTCATTCCCAATTACTATTTAAATCTCTATTGATTTTTTTTAATAAATTACTAAGATGTTTCAATTATTTATTAAGCGTTAACTTATTTAAAGCTATCTATATCAATTTTTTATAAGGAACATAGTAATCATATAGAATTTATAAGCTATTTTCGTTACGCACGCCATTTATTACCCATCAAGATTTTTTTTTATTCAATTTATTTTTTATATTATACAGTTTTAAATAAAGTTACTAAACGATTGCAATTATATAATTCCTGAATTAACTTTTAACTATACTTCGAACAATAATTAACTCATTTTAGGTTTGGCTTGCTTCTTAATTAGCTTAGAAAAGTCAAAGATCTTTGGCGACAAGTACGTCCCTTCTGTCTAGGGGCTACTTAGTGTCATATCTTCCTCCATTTCCCCTCAGATTCTTTTCATCTTTTATACGCTTAGCACTTATTATTAAATTTAAATTCTCGATTTTTCAAAACCTCCCCTAAAACTCCTTTTTATCATTTTTTCATAATAATTATAATAAATACCTTAAAACTTAGTTTAATTCAAACAGCACTAAATACAGTTAGGACATTAATTATTGTCAAGATATTAAAAAATATTCTGTGACTGAATTTGGACTTTCGTCTTGGTCAGCCCATCCTACCCCATATCAACAACGCACTTTGTTCTCTCGCCCTTAAATTATTAGTTTATGGAGTCCGAGTAAAACCAATATAGGTTTCCAAGTTCTCTACAAAGATATAGTATTTCTAGCAGCCAAGTTCAGATCACCTCACTGTAGATTTACTAATTACTGATTAAATAATTAGCAGTTACTTATAATATGTTTTCATACCTTAAATAACTAACATGTCGCGCATAAACCAAATACATTATATTATAATAAAAAAAAATACAAATTACAAAAAAAACACGAAAATTTAGTTTCTCCAACTACAGATTCCCCTACAGTTACCTTGTTTCAACTTCGTAACCGTTATTCTCCAACAAACAAAAGTAGCTTTTTTAATTATTATAATTACTATAGTTAAAATAAGAATACCTCCTTTAAGGAAGAAAATTACAGCCACGTGATGGGCAGTTTGTACAAGATTCAGTAACATATTCACCGTAACGTGCTGATTTACGATTACTGGCGATTCCCACTTCATATTTTCAAGTTTCAGAAAATAATTCGAATTTAAAAAAATTTTAAAGATTTATTCCAACTTACATTTTTATTTCTCATTGTAGTTTTTTTTGTAGCAAATACTCAGCCCATTTTATAAAGATCGTGCTGACTTAACAGTTATCCTTATTTATTTAAGTTATCTTTAAACTTTTTTTTGTGCCCTTTATGGAAAAAAAAAACAAGGGTTACGTTCGTTTAATGGAACAAACCTCACATTTCACAACACGAACTGACGATAGCCATGCAATACTTGTAAATTATATTTAAAATTTCATAACAAAACTTAAATTTAATTTATCAAAAAATGGTAAGGTTTTTTGCGGGTTATCAAATTAAAACACATGCTCCACCGCTCGTATAAATCTCTGCCAACATCTTTGAGTTTCCACCTTGCGAATATAATCCCCCAGCGAATCTTTTAAAGCGTTAGCTGTAATATTTATTCAACATTTAAAGACCAGCATTGACTGTTAAAGACTACAAGGGTCTCTAATCCTTTTTGCTACCTTTACCTCCGTATTTTAATGTCAGTTATTTACAAATAATTGCTTTCGCTTTTGGTATTCCTTCTAATATCATCAAGTTATACTTTTACATTAAAAATTCTATTATTTAAAAAATAACTCATAGTTTTATTTTGTAAAATTACTTTTTTAAATGAACATATTTAAAATTACATAATATTTAAAAAAAACAATCTACATACCCTTTACGCTCAACAATTATGAACACTGCCAGCCCCTCCTGTATTACCGCTGCTGCTGGCACAGGTATTAGCCAGGACTTATTACTGTTAACTACATATCATAAATTATCACTAACTAAAAGAACTTTACAACTAAATCGCTGTCATCATTCATAAAATATTTCTGAATCAAACTTTCGTTCATTGTTCAAATATTCTCCACTGCAGACCCCAATATAGGTTTAGACCTTGTCTCAGTTCTAATGTGACTACACTTCCTCTCAGAACAGTTAAGCATTTTAAGCTTGGAATTTTTAGATTACCAACTACCTATACTATATTAGCCTATTTAATAACAAATTATTTTTTTTTAGTATTAGTTAAAGCGTTACCTTTATCTATTCTAAATTATTAAGTAAATTCTAATAAATTACTCACCTATTCGCCTTTCTTATTATAAAAAACAAAAAATAAGACTAACATGTGTTAAAAAAATTTTTAGCAGTCGTTCTGAACCAGAAAAATTCACATTTTTTAAATATAAAAATTATTTCTAAAATTAAAACTTAGCTTTATTAATAAAAACTAAGATTTAAAAGTGTTCTGTATTTTATATAAGCTTACAACCATTTTATATTAAATTTTAATATACTGCTACATTACTTTAAAAAAATTAAGTTAATGAAAAAAAAACCTCGACGCTAAATAGAATCCTACTTAGCGTCAAAAAAAAAATTACATTACTAACTTTTAAATACACATATACGGATATACCGTTTAATACGTTTTTATAATTATTAAATTTAAAAAATTTAAACCAAAGGCTTGCAATGACTAAAAGAGAGAAACAATTTATATAGGATACAAAAATACGTGTTATAGTAGACTCTTATCACTAAGTAGCCCCTACACAGAACGGGACGTGCTTGTCACCAAACATCCAAGTTTTATGTTCCTTGTTTTACCGCCCATTACGACTTTTACTATGTAGACATTTACTATGCGCAATAATATAACCTTTGTCTTTCCTTATTAAGCTTTTACTATACACAACAGCCACTAAGTCATCCTCAATCACATTTTTACACATCAAGCACAGTAGCTTATCTTTGCTCCTTTCTATTCTCTTCAATGTAGCAGAAAAATATCCTTTAAAGTGCCCTTTAACTAAAATATTAAACATGTTATATCTCCAAAAATTTTCATTTACAAATGGTTCAATTACATTAAAAGAAGAGTTATAATCGCTTGCCTTAACACTTTCAACTCTCTCCCAGGATTTATCTTTAAGTTTCCATCCATGAAAGGCCCCATACTTCCAGTATTTATTAAAAACCTTCCCTTTAGCTTTGGATCTAGCTGGTCTCTGTAATAAGGTTCAACGCTTCAGCATCGCTATGACCTTCTTATCTATTACTTCGACTTGCTTCCTCCAAACTTTTCTGCCTATAAGTTGGTAGTAAATGGCCCACCCTTCTATTATTTGTTTCAACTTTATAAGCAAAGTATTACAACTAACCCTGCGAAGTTTAGGGAAAATATATTTTATCTTATCACAGATTTTGAATATTTTGTCTTCAGGGATGCTTAGATTACAGTTTACTCCATTATATTCAAATTGATATCCAAGAAAGGTAAATATAAAGATCTCACTATTGCTGCCAACAGAAAAGATAGTAGTTTTTTCTAAATTAATCTCAACTCCTATCACTTTAAATTTCTCAATCAAATATTTCATCCAAAACTCTGTTTCTCCACAACCAAATATAACAAAATCATCCACATAACGAACAATTTTGAAATACTTTTGCGACCCAAAATCTACCCGTTTTACAGAGTCTAAAATAAAATTACATAGTATAGGTGATATTATGCTTCCTTGCGGAAAGCCAATCAAATTCTTTAGCCTTTTCCCTTCAAAAATAATATCACAAGTAAGAAATCTCTTGATAATATTAGTAAGCTTATGTAGTTTTAATTTTTCAATCAATTCTAACACACTCTCATGCTTTACTGAGTCAAAGCATTTTGTTAAGTCTAGATTTATAATCATTCTCGGTTTAATTTCATTTAGCTCATTATAAAGTTTAGCAATAGCATTATGACATCCTATGTTCTTAGAGTATCCAAAAGAATTCGGTTCTTCCTCGCTAGTGAATACGCTTAAGGGCTCTAATACATAAAGAATAACACGCTGAACATATTTAGCATCAATATTACTAATACCTAACGGTCTTAACGCTCTACTCTTTCCTTTGGGAATCATAACACGCCTTATAGTAAAGTCAGTATTTTTCTCAAGATCATTCCAATTACATTTTAAAAATTCTTTCAATTCATCACTACTAAAAACAGCTTTACCATCATTTCCAACCGCCCTAGTCTTATTCGAGAAGTTTTCCTCAACAGCAAGTAATCTAAATACCACATGAGACAGCATAACCTTGATCATTAAGTCATACAGTTCTCAGTGTTCACAGCTATATAATTCCTGAATTAACTTTTGACAGTTAATTTTAATAATTCGTAGCTCATCTCTAAAAACTCAATAATCATAATTCCCAGGAATTATACTCATAATCATTTCCGTAAATTTTCTACGATCCCTCTCAAATCACTTAGCAATTGCTCTTTTATGTTTTCCAAGTATCCCTAATAATAACTTCAGATTACTCTTCAGAATTTGATACGTTCTAATCTCTCTATTTTTAACTACACTTGGAACAATATTTAATTCATTGTTGGTTTGGCGTGCTTTCTTGCCTAGCTTAGTAAAGTCAAATATCCTTGGCGTATACGGTCCGGTTTCCGATTTAATTTTCAACTTGGCAGGTTTCTTTGCTTTTACTTTCTTATTACTCATCTCTAGCTTTCGTCTATCCATATCTTCCTCCATTTCCCTCAGATTTCTTTCATCCTTCCTAAACATAGCGGTATTATTAAATTTAAATTCTCGATTGTCCATAACCTCCCCTAAAACTCCTTCTTTCTCATTTTTCATAGTATTTATAACAAATAGCATTAAAACTTGGTTTAACTCAAACAGCTCTAAATGCAGTTAGTACATTAATTACTATCAAGATATTACAAAATATTCTGTGACTGAATTTGGACTTTCGTCTTGGTCAGCCATCCTACCCCATATCAACAACGCACTTTGTTCTCTCGCCCTTAAATTATTAGTTTATGGAGTTTGAGTAAAGCCAATATAGGTTTCCAAGTTCTCTACAAAGATAAAGTATTTCTAGCAGCCAAGTTCAGATCATGCATTTTCTAAGGAATTTAAGCACTTTTATGTATACTTATTACATACAATCACCCCTACTACTTGATTCAATATTCGTTCTACTATAATACCAATTCTCGCCTCTCGGCTTTTAACCCTGCTTTTTAGCATGCACTGATGAAATCGATATTTTGATTTGTGCCACCAGCTTTCACTTAGGGTAATGATCAAACAGAGTTATATATATAATCATATAACTTTCCTTTCTGTTATGAGATTAACGATAGCTTTACTATTCTGCCAAAGTCCTGCTCACCTCATTGTAGATTTACTAATTATTGATTAGATAATTAGCAGTTATTTATAATATGTTTCCATACCTTAGATAACTAACATGTCGCACATAAAACATAACCAAAAAAAAATATATTTAAATAGTTTAAACCTAACCTTATTAAATTTTTTCAGTTAGTTTTTAATAAGAATCAAACCCAAAAATTAAAATATATACAAATAACAAAAGCTTAACCCTCTTAAACTTTTGTTTCACTTATTGTGTTAGAATGGTTCTCATCAATACATGCGTTATACCTAGTAATCCGCCAAGTATCCTCAAATATTATTTTGTCTTCAAAATTTGCAAAAGTAATAATTTTATTAAATTTTTCCAATATGTCGATAAGACTAATCTGGATAAATTGCTCATGCCCTACACCAATTTTTTGTTTTTCACAAACTCTGTTAAATAGTTCCTCAAAAAACAAAAGATCCTTACTACTATTAAAATAAATTATTTTGTGGATCTTACAGTTCACGTATAAAGAACGATATAACGCTAATCTATTATCTACTGTAGTAAGTACCCCATCTACGCTACCCACTTTAAAGCGGGTTTCTTGGCTTAGTGAAACTATATAAAAGCCTTTACTTTTTCCAAACTTTACATATTGACGTTCATATAAAGTTAGTCCATGCGCTTTTCATAAGGCTATAAACTCCTTATATAACTCTTGAAAGACCGCACTATTCCTAATCAAATCTTTATCTTCTTGGAATAATGTACTAGCCAATGATCGATTAACCGGTATTCTAAATTGAGGAAAAACAAATTTCGCTACCTCTAAAGCGACCTCTCGATGCGCGTAAACTTTACGATTACGCACACCACCCCACCTATATGAAATTAAATCAGTTTCAGTGCACTTTAAATTTATAGCTAATTCATGTAAAAATATTTTTGTATCTTTTTTTTTCAACCAATCATTTAAACGTTTATTACCTACACTAAATAGTTTTGATATATTAATATACCCATCCTCCGCCCTACGATCAATTAGTAAAGTTTCGGTTAGTTGTAAACCGGTTTCGTTTACACCCGTATTAACTTCTTGTATATCACTATTCCTAATCAAATCTTTATCTTCTTGTAATAATGTACTAGCCAATGATCGATTAACCTGTATTCTAAATTGAGGAAAAACAAATTTCGCTACCTCTAAAGCGACCTCTCGATGCGCGTAAACTTTACGATTACGCACACCACCCCACCTATATGAAATTAAATCAGTTTCAGTGCACTTTAAATTTATAGCTAATTCATGTAAAAATATTTTTGTATCTTTTTTTTTCAACCAATCATTTAAACGTTTATTACCTACACTAAATAGTTTTGATATATTAATATACCCATCCTCCGCCCTACGATCAATTAGTAAAGTTTCGGTTAGTTGTAAACCGGTTTCGTTTACACCCGTATTAACTTCTTGTATATCACTATTAGTACTTTCTACTTCCGAAGAAAAATAACGTGTATTACATAAAAAAAAAGCGTATAATAATATAAATATAAACAACATTAAAATATAATAACGTAAATTACGACTATTTAATAACCTTACTACATGATAAATATTATTTAATACAAGATAATAAAATTCTAATTGTAAATCTAAGACTATTCGAACATAACTCAACCAACTCCCAAAAATTTTATATATAAAAAGAACAATACTTTTTAATATAAACCAATAACACGTTCAATAGGTTTTTAAATTAAATACCATTTTTATAAAATAACTCATATACTTAAAAAAAAATGTTCTGTATTTTATATAGGCTTACAACTATTTTATATTAAATTTTAATATAAAGCTACATTATTTTTTTATAAATTTATATAAAAATTTAATAAAAAATATCTTTACAAGGGAGTTTTTTTTAAAATTTTTACTTACGTATCTTTTTTATTCTTCTTTTAATGTTGAATGCTACGGAATTTAAGTGTCACGATTTTAAAAAAAATTTAACTTTTATACGAAATTCGTATAAAATATTTATTCTTGACGCTCAATTTAGGGTCAAAAATCCTTTTTTAAATAAAAAAAAACCTTATTAAAATAATTTAAATGAGCAAGGCGATGATTGTCGCCTTGCTCAAACCTCAAAACATATGATAACTCCCTAAATACCTAACTTTTTTTATTTTCGAAGCTCAATTTAGGATTTAAATATATATGTATATTAACTTTTAATACGCATTTCTTATGATTATACTAATTTTTGACTAAAAATTTTTAATCTTTGTTCTTAAATTATTTTTTAAAGGAAAATTTATTTTTTCTTTATAAAAAAAAACAAAGCAATATAAACAAAATTATACATTAAGCTATTAATATAACTATTTATAGAGTAAAACTAAATTGGTTATTAAAAAAAAGTGTTCTGTATTTTTTTTTCTAGGGATAACAACCGCCCTTATGAGTGAGAAAACTCGGTTTTTCATTTTTTTTAAAATTGGAAAACTCCGTTTTTTCATTTTTTTTCTAGGGATAACAACCGCCCTTATGAGTGAGAAAACTCGGTTTTGCATTTTTTTTAAAATTGGAAAACTCCGTTTTTTCATTTTTTTTCTAGGGATAACAACCGCCCTTATGAGTGAGAAAACTCGGTTTTTCATTTTTTTTAAATTGGAAAACTCCGTTTTGCATTTTTTTTCTAGGGATAACAACCGCCCTTATGAGTGGGAAAATTCGGTTTTGCATTTTTTTTTTAAAATTGGAAAACTCCGTTTTTTCATTTTTTTCTAGGGATAACAACCGCCCTTATGAGTGGGAAAACTCGGTTTTGCATTTTTTTTAAAGTGAGAAAACTCGGTTTTGCATTTTTTTTCTAGGGATAACAACCGCCCTTATGAGTGGGAAAACTCGGTTTTGCATTTTTTTTAAATTGGAAAACTCCGTTTTTCATTTTTTTCTAGGGATAACAACCGCCCTTATGAGTGGGAAAACTCCGTTTTGCATTTTTTTTTAAAATTGGAAAACTCCGTTTTTCATTTTTTTCTAGGGATAACAATCGCCCTTATGAGTGGGAAAACTCCGTTTTTCATTTTTTTCTAGGGATAACAATCGCCCTTATGAGTGGGAAAATTCGGTTTTGCATTTTTTTAAATTGGAAAACTCCGTTTTTCATTTTTTTCTAGGGATAACAATCGCCCTTATGAGTGGGAAAATTCGGTTTTGCATTTTTTTTAAAATTGGAAAACTCGGTTTTGCATTTTTTTAAAATTGGAAAACTCCGTTTTTCATTTTTTTTCTAAATTAAAGTTAAAGAAAAGCTTTGACGCTAAAATGTTTAATCTTTTTTTCTTAAATTATTTATAAAGGAAAATTTATTTTTTCTTTATAAAAAAAAACAAAACGATACAAATAAAATTATACATTAAGTTATTAAATATTTATTTAAAAAAAAGTGTTCTATACTTATCTCCACTTACAACTGTTTTATATTAAAATTTACTATAAAGCTACATTATTAAAAAAAAAAATATCTTTATAAGGGAGTTTTTTTTGAAATTTTTATTTACGTATTTTTTGATTCTTCTCTTATTTAATAGGAAACTAATAGGAGATTTTTTAAAATATTATAGTTTTCCGTATCAAGAAATATATAAATACAAAAATGAAAAACCGAGTTTTCCAACTCATAAGGGCGGTTGTTTATAATATGTTTCCATACCTTAAGTAACTAACACATGTCATCACACATAAAAATTATTTCTAAAATTAAACATTAGCTTTATTAATGGAAACTAAGATTTAAAAGTGTTCTGTATTTTTTTATAGGCTTACAACTATTTTATATTAAATTTTAATATAAAGCTACATTATTAAAAAAAAAAATATCTTTACAAGGGAGTTTTTTTGAAATTTTTATTTACGTATTTTTTGATTCTTCTCTTATTTAATAGGAAACTAATAGGAGATTTTTAAAATATTATAGTTTTCCGTATCAAGAAATATATAAATACAAAAATGAAAAACCGAGTTTTCCCACTTTAAAAAAAATGAAAAACCGAGTTTTCCAACTCATAAGGGCGGTTGTTTATAATATGTTTCCATACCTTAAATAACTAACACATGTCACACATAAAAATTATTTCTAAAATTAAACATTAGCTTTATTAATTGAAACTAAGATTTAAAAGTGTTCTGTATTTTTTTTATAGGCTTACAACTATTTTATATTAAATTTTAATATAAAGCTACATTATTAAAAAAAAAAATATCTTTACAAGGGAGTTTTTTTGAAATTTTTATTTACGTATTTTTTGATTCTTCTCTTATTTAATAGGAAACTAATAGGAGATTTTTAAAATATTATAGTTTTCCGTATCAAGAAATATATAAATACAAAAATGAAAAACCGAGTTTTCCAATTTTAAAAAAAATGAAAAACCGAGTTTTCTCACTTTAAAAAAAAATATCTTTACAAGGGAGTTTTTTTTTAAAATTTTATTTACGTATTTTTTTATTCTTCTCCTAATAATAGGAAACTTTTAAAATTGTAATTTTCCATATCAAGAAGTATATAAATAGAAAAATAAAAAGATATGATTTTCCAATTTTAAAAAAATGAAAAACCGAGTTTTCCCGCTTAAAAAAAAGCAAAACCGAGTTTTCTCACTTTAAAAAAAATGAAAAACCGAGTTTTCTCACTTTAAAAAAAATGAAAAACCGAGTTTTCCCGCTTAAAAAAAAGCAAAACCGAGTTTTCTCACTTTAAAAAAAATGAAAAACCGAGTTTTCCCGCTTAAAAAAAAGCAA
>Ga0209229_10000023_pt1 | contig 53982 bp, 75 predicted proteins | sample SanBayMetagenome_FD_187466 | JGI IMG/M metagenome (GOLD analysis project Ga0209229, IMG submission 187466) | Freshwater and sediment microbial communities from dead zone in Sandusky Bay, Ohio, USA (SPAdes) (version 2) | ecosystem: Environmental > Aquatic > Freshwater > Lentic > Sediment... | reverse complement strand
TTGATCTGCTTGATCACTTCATCTAACTGCGGGTTTTCTTGTGTGTAATTCGCAGGCTTGCGAACCGCTGCCTTCAATCTCATCTTTTGCTCAGTCGTCAACATTCTCAATCTCCAGTCTTACTTCAAGTGGGTTCAACTGCCAGTATTTGAAGTTCCGCATGAAGTGGATCCTCTGACTCTCAGAGAACCCGTTGACCTCTCCTACGGAGTGCATCTTCATGATCTTCAAGAGCCGCTTGCGGAACTGCCCTGCGTTGATGTCTAGCAGCTCGGCGTACTCGTTCAGCCCCGCAACCGAGTCATCGAAGATGAACCTCATCGCGGTTAAAGCCTCCATCGAAGGCTTCTCTTTGCCGGGAGATGAACACGCATCACTCACCGCTAGCTGAATCACAGAAGCTAGCAAGTGCCTGCATTGCCGGGTCTGGAAGTCCATCAGACGCTCCTCAGAAACTTGATCAGGTCTTCGGTGATCTGGTACTCGTCATCTTTAGTCAACTTCGCCGCCAGCCAGTCGGCAGCGTAACCCTTGCTGTCACGCACCTCCCAATCAAACTCGTCTTTCGTGTCAACGGTAAGCTTGATGATGCAGGGGATGCCAGAGATTTTGTATTCCATTTTCATGATTCGCTATCCTTCGCTGTAGTGATGGTGTAACTCTAACAAAGACTTTTGTGGCCGTCAAGCATCTTTTGCAGATAACTGAATACCTTCTTTGACCGCCTCGTAGTAGCCGCGGTGGATTGACCAGTGGTTCGGGCCGTTGAGGACATAGCGATCATCTTCCTCGTGGGGCCGCACCTCGAAGACCCGCTTGCCGGTGATCTGCGCGTGAACCCCGCCCCGCTGGTAGGTCTCAGATACTTTCGGTTTCATTCATACGCTCCAGCATAAAATCGACCGCAACCCCACCAGAGATGATGCTTGCGTAGTTCATCCCGCGCTTCTCTAAGGCCACTCGTACAGCTTCCCAGATCGCTTTAGCGGCTTCCGGGTTATCGAACGAAGGGTTCGCAACCTCGTGCAGCACATCGATCAGACGCCGCACATTCTGGAGATCGTTAGCTTTCATTTTGGTTCCTTTCGCTGTCCTGCACATTGCAGTTATGTAACTGTAAGGCATAGTTGAAGGCTGTGCAAGGGGGTTGATAAAAAATATTTCTATCGCCCCCAGCCCTTCAATAGTCAGAAGTTATAGTCGTAGAAGCGCACAGGCTTGTCGCTCAGACCGAAGCGGCGACCATGCTTATCCTGCCAGCCTTGCTTGTTTAAGCGAACACGGATCACTGGGTTGGACTCGTTGCTAGTGATGATCCACTTCTGGTCGCGCTGGTTGATGCAGTGACCAGCGAAGCCGCCGGGAAGCCATTCGAGCTTCACAGACTCATCGCGCTCGGCGTTCATCTCACGCACTTCGATGGTCTTGTCACTGATGACCTTGACCACCTCATAGGGGGTGACATCGCTGTAGCCGTAGTGATTTGCAAAGTTCATAGCGATCTCCTCAAATATAGGCTTGCGCTTTAGCGATAACAGCGCGGATGTTTGGTAAAGCTGCTTCGATAGCTTTGACGCCGCGGGAAGTTGACAGCGACGGCGACTCCGCAAACATGACTAACAACTCCTCAGCCTCCATCAGACAGTCCAACAGATCAGGCGCAGAAGCGATCAAGCAGGCGTTAGCCATCATTTCTTCTTCGCTCCGACCTAAATGGCCCTGCCCAAAGTCCTCCGTATGACAGGTGCAAATATCAGCAACGTCATCGCTTTCAATCTCAACCCATGCGCCGACTTGAAACCACGGCCCCGGTGTGTGACTGCTCATGATGATCTCCTCAAAAGAGGGGCCGAAGCCCCGGTTAGTCAACGCAGAACTATTACTCTCTGAACGACGCAGTTCTTCTGAGTGCCAGCTCTAGTCTCGGCTACCCCATCGAACCCGCGGACTCCGCAGTTCGGCTCGTCGGCAAAGTACCAACCATCTGACAGCGTGACGATGATGCTGTTGCCCTCACTGCGCTCATCATCGATATGAGCGATCCACGAGCGGGTATCTAGCAAAGCTTGCAGTGTTTTGCTCATGTTGGCCTCAAGCGGTAGCGGTGACTTTGATCACGGCGCTGGACTCGCCGCGGAAGCTATCGAGCTGCGCTTCGGTGATGCCGAAGGCTTTGCAGAGGGCTTCCATATCTACGGAACCCTTGCGGTTCTCGATGGTGACCCGGACACCGTATTTCTCACCGCGGTGCTTGCCCTCGCCGTAGGTGTTGGAGATGTTCTCTTTGAGAACCTTGCACTTCGCGGTCAGGTCTTTGATCTGACGGTCGAACACCGCAAGGGTGTCGATGTCGTTGGTGAGGGACTCGGTCAGGGAGGTGATTTCGGTCATGTTCATTTCGCTGTCCTTCGCTGTAGTTCGCATCAGACGTTGATGCGATGGATGTAACTGTAAAGTAGATATTTAGGTTGTGCAAGCCCTTTTGAGTAGGGGAAACCCTAAGCGTTTCATTTTTTGTGTATTTTCAACCGAAGCGATTAGAGGCTCTACAATCGATTTGTTGGTCTGGACGACCCAATCTATGTCCGGCTCCTGAAAATCGCTTCTAGGGCCGTTTTAATCGATTCTAGTGGCATTGCTGCGAACTTCGGACAACAGGTCTTGTTCATCGAAGCCCCAATGCTTCACAAACCCCTTAGTTCCCAGTCCGTGAACGCCTGTCTTGCCGCGGTGGTGTTCCGGGCAGAGAGGGATAACGTCCCAGTCGCTAGCCCTTCTGCCTGCGCCTGTACCGGCGCGGGGGTGGTGAAGCTCCGCAGGCGTACCCGAGTAGCCCATACGCTTGCAAACGATGCAGCCCATCTCTGCGACTAGGCTCATGTACTTCTTAATCTTCACAATCGCTTGAACCCCGTCAGGTCGAACATCTGCATCGGCTCGGTGTCTTGCCAGTCACCGCGGTCTGTTCTCCCCCCTTCTTCAACGTCTAGCGGATAGTCTGTGACATTGCCCCACCAGACCCCCTCGGGGAAGCCGTAGACGAGGATGAACGGCACTTCACGATCAGTAGATAGGGATCTAGCTAGCCCCCTAGCTTCTAAGAACTTGTGTAGGGACAAGAACATCTTCGGGTACTTCCGGCCCCTGCATCTAATCTCAATCACCGCCACAGGCTTCTCTCTGATCGCTAAGTAATCCGCTCGATATGAGATCGGCAGCTTCATGAGCTTGCAACGCCATCGCTTCTCTAGCTGCCGGGCTACCTCCCTCTCAGCTTTAAGACTGGCTTCGTTCTCGTACAGCGGCCTCACAGCGTCACGGCTCCCTGTAGCCTCTGGTTCGCTTGCTCTGTCCTCCAGATGTCACAGCGCATCCTCGCTGCTTCGAGGAGCCACCTCAACTCCTCCTCCTCCGCGGTCGCCTCCCTGATCCCGGCCAGAATCTCCAAGTAGTCCTTGTCGCTATACGCTTCTCTTTCTTGAGCGTTTACGGCCTCGTAGCCCCTAGCTAGGGCATCTTTCATCAAGAGAGCTTTCTTGCTCTTGCGGAACTCTTCGAGAAAGATCCGATGGGCTTTCGCCTGTGCATACTTTCTTGAGTTCGCAATAATGAAGTCAACAGCTTTATGTGGATCGCTCATCCTAAATCCTTTAGAACATATCTCAGTTCTTCAAAGTCACGCAGTTCGCTTTCTTTCAAAGCCTTTTCGGATATCAACATTGTTTTTATGTTTGTTCGCCGCCTACGGTCATTCCTGATCATCTTTTTCACAAACTTGATTACTTCATCTTGCTCTTGGGTCGTCAACAATTTCTATCTCCACTTTCAAATATCCACCAATCGATTCACCCCACCTGATTCTTAAATCAACGATCTGTGAATCATCTTCCCAAACTTTCGCGTGAGTTAAACTGTCCAATACTGCTTTGTAAAGATTATCAAGGTCGCGCTTACGATTATCTGGCCGATATGCAGTAATCGAAACTCTTAACGCGCCTTTCAACTCTCTAGCTGCATCCTGAATCTGTATCTGCTCCGCTACCGCTTTCCTGTACTCCCTGCCGACTTTGGAAATAAGCCAACGATTGCGAAACATCCGCCACATTCGATTCACCGATGGAGGCCACGGTAGCGTAATCATTGTCTTTGACTCGGTATGCGGTTCCTGATCGCCTCAGCCGCGTTCTTCATCGCGGTGCTCAACTCTCTTTCCTCCTCCTCTGCTGCCAGCTTCTCTACGACCTCAGCGCAAGCCTCCCGCTCGATCATCACCGCCCGCTTCGAGGTGTCTATGGCTACCGCCATGATCTCGGCCTTAGCAAACGCTAGAGCATCATCAAACTCGTTCTGCGTAAAGAGCTTGTGCCCAGTACCCTTACCCAGCAGGAAAGCTTTTTGGAAGTCCGACAGTTCTGCTTTCTTCATTTCGTCCCCCTACGGTTTAGTTGGGTCATCTTGCCTCCAGTCTCCATGCTCGCCTCGATTTCCTAAAGCCCACTCCCGCTTGGTATCAGCTTCTAGCTTTGAGCCGGGGTGGTTGTTGTTCCACTTGTTCAGCCACTCATGCGCTAGTGAACGGTTCTGCATTCGATACTTTATTAACCATCTCACGAGACACTGGTGCCTGAACAAGTCTTCGCCAGTTTCAAAATTCTCCGGCATCATCAAAAGCCATTGGAACAGCTTCAGGACTTTCAAGGTATTGCAAAGAATCTCGGTGAAACCAAAGTTTGTATCGTTCTTCGGCTGCTCCGTTTCTTTGTTTCTCACACATTAAAAGCATATCGGGCACATCAGATCCAATTGGTTTTCCATCTTTCAAAGCGTTCTCCTTCTTTCTGTTTCTCCAAACAATAAAAACATTGTCCACCTGATCGGTAATTGAACTTGATCCTTTGATATCCATTTTGTTCGGACGATCTTCTTCACTTCCGCTTTTACGGATGTGATGAACTAAATGAATGTGAACTTGGTGATCTCTAGCTACCGCGGTGAGTTTGTCAACAAACTGTTTCTGTCCGTTGTAGTCATCTTCACCTGCAACACACTTCATTAGGTTATCGATAATGATGTGGTTGCATTTAAGCTCCACCGCGGAGTATCTAGCCATCGCAATCACTTCTCTTGCACTGGTAGACCCCTGTTGATCGTAGAGGTACATCTTTTTGTGGAGAGCATCCACAAGCCTCATGCGGTTCTTCTCGAACCAAGTCTCCAGACTCTGAAACTGCGGGGCGCGGAAGTTCTTGTGAAAAAACTGCTGGGCGATACGCTCGAAGGTTCTGACAGGCGTCATCTCGAAGCTAGCAATGACAACCTTCTGGTTCTGCTTGCAGAGACTGAGAGCGACTTGAGTGGTCAGCATCGACTTCCCTGACCCGTTACTCCCGGCCCAGATGGTGACCTCACCGGGGCGGAACTCGAAGTCGTCCCAACTCTGCGACCAAGGCATCGTGATCCCCCGCTTCTGGGGGGCTAGCATCGTCTGCTCAAAGTCCGCTTGAAAGAGGATCGCGTCCCGAACCTTGCGGGACATCTCCTGCGGCTCGTACCACTCTTCAACGTCGATGTCGTAGATCACTTCCATCCCGCGGCCTCCCAGTCAATCTCTTCGGAAGCTTTAGGTTTGCGCTCGGCGTACCACTCAGCTTTGAAGGTCTGCCAGTTGTACTGACAGCAAACCTTCAAGGCGTCTTCCAAGGTCAACTTGGCCTTCTCAACTTCGGCGCAAAACAGCGCGAAAGCCGTAGGAGTCAGCGGGGCACCCTTCTTTCTTCTGACAGCAAGGAAGTCCTCCCATACCTGCTCTGAAACTTCTTCAGGTTTATTGATGACAGCCCCTGCTGGCCTTCTTTTTATTTGGTTTATTGGTTCTTGGTTTATTGGTTCTTGGTTAGGTGCACGATCTTGGTCTGCTGGTTCACGCTCTTGCACGAAACGTGCACGTTCCTCCCTCTTTCGTGCCTCTCTTTCTTCTGCAATAGCACGATTCTTGGCTGACTTCTTGTGGTACTCAACAATTTCGTCTGCGATTCGTGGTTGCACATACACCCCCTCTTCGAGGGTAAAAAACTGCTTCAACACGAACTTAACGGCCAAAATCTCTTCTTCTGACCTTGCCCAGCACCAATTTATAGCCTCTTCGAGGGTCGGGAAACGTTCACGGTCGTAGCACGAATGGATCAAGAGCGTGTACGCTCCGTGTTCTAACATCGTCAATCGACCAGCCTTCTTGTGGTAGTCGCCGATGTTGAATTTGAAGTAGTGCATACCTTAGCTCCTACTCCATTCAGCGAGAACTTTTGCTCTCGCCTCTGCTAATGCCGCATCGATAAGCGGCTCAAGAATCATTGCAAATTCGTGAGACAGCATAGGGCCAGAGCGAAACCCTACCGACTCAATTAGCCCCTTATAAACGACGAGACTACCGTGTGCATAACTATGAACACGAGTCCAAGGCAATAGCCAATTTTCACGTTGGTTAAGTATCAAAACAATCTCCTTTGGTGGACAGCCTCAGGGTGAGAATTCCGAGGCGGGCCACCCAATTGCTGGGCTTGGTACGGGCCTGAAGCCGTCCGTCAAAGGAGACTGTCAAGACCGCCTTATGCGCTTCTCACGGCGCTGATACATCCTAACTTCTCTTCTTACTCTTGGCAAGCCGCGCTTTAGCCGCCCTGCCCTCCAGCTCCTTCCTGCGGTCTACCTCTTCCTTGAGAGCGTAGTTGACGTATCCCTCTGGAGTCGGGTGAAAAAAATCCTGTAAGACGGGTTCTATGCAGTCCCAATCGAGTCCTACTAGCGTTTCAATTTCTGCATGGTCTAGGGGCAACGGCCCTTCCTTCAGGTAGTAGATGTCAATCATCCGCCTGAAAGCTAGATCCTCAGCGTCTGGAAGATGCTCTGTCAAGCGCAGGTAGTGCTCAACGTTAAATTTGTACCAGTCCATCATTCCTCCGGGATGTCACGCCATTCGGCTTCGATGACATAAGTCGTCTCGTCTTTGAAACCCTCTTGGATCCACTTCTGCTGGAGAACCTGTATCGGCTTCTCGTTCATAAAGGTGTGATCAAGCTTTTCGGTTTTCACTCGTTTAACAAGTCTCAGCTCTGCTGTCGGCTTCCACATGATCAATCCTTATAGAGGGGAATCCACGATGCGGGCAGGTTCTTGCCATCCATACGATATCTCCCAGAGACCGGGTGATACCAACAGAAGGGTGTTCGGCTTGCTTTGGCTTTCTCCATCTCGATGATCTGGTCAATGGCGTTCCGAGCAATCATCGCTAAGTCGGAGGTTAGTTGATCAGTCATGAGTTCTTAGCCTTGAGCTTGGCTTCGATGTACCGGACAAGTTTTTGATTAGGTATTCGTCCGCTGCCAATTTCTTTCCATTCAATCCACCGCTCCACCTCATCGACATCCTCATCCGTCAGCCCTTGCCACTGGCGCGGTGCGGTGTAGAGCGGACTCCACCCATTGATCGGCCCCGGTGCGAAACTCTCGCTTTCCCATGTGCGCGTTTCCGGGTTCATCCACGACGGGTCGACCCACGCCACCGGCTCCTGCTCTGGCTGCGCCAGCCTCTCGCGCAGGGCGGTGGTGGCATTGTCAATTGCCTCTAGCGTGTTATCGGCAAAACACGCAGGTCGTGCTGTGTCCAGCGCCTCCAGCGCCTGCCTAAACAATTCACGATCCATCATGCCAGCCTCCCGAGGATTTCATTCTTGGCTGCGAGGTAAGCCGCGTGGGCCTGCTCTGGCGTGTCGTAGGTGCCAAGGTTTCGCTTCTTCTTTGCAATGCGAATCTCTGCCCGCCAGCCTGAGCCGTTGCGTGACACTCCAAGAAAGCCAGAGCTATTCGTGCGATACGGGCGGCGGACGTTCAGCAGGTTCAGCGGATGTTCAACGTCCCGCAGATTGGCAATCCTGTTGTCGTCTTTCACGCCGTTGATGTGGTCAATGGAATGCTCGGGCCAACCGCCGTGGCAATACAGCCATGCCAGTCGATGTGCCTTGTAAGCCTTCTCGTTGATCGTGATGATGGTGTAGCCATGAACATCTTTAGCTCCAGCCATCTTACCTGCCTTGCGGTGGCCAGCGTCATTGCGCCACGTGAATACGCCCGTTTCAAGGTTGTAGTCAAGCAGGCTCAAAACATCCTGCTGCATTAGTTCTCTGTCAGTCATGATGTATATCCATCCTTAACAACTTTGTGCAGTGCCTCAGTCAGCGCACCGATCAGTTGCAACCTGTCTTGTGTCGGGCTGCTCTTGATCTTGAACTGCCCACGATCTTTCCAGAACAGCACAACGATTGCTGTGTCTGGGTTTTCGTCGATAGCTTCATAGAGTATTTCCGCTGCGGCCTCTTTGTACTTGTCTGTAATCGCTACTGGCTGTAGTTTGGTCATTTCTCTCCCCTCGCTCTGATTGCTGCCTCGATCTCAACGCTTCCGCCATGTCTAGCCACAATCTCAATACACTCATCAATAGCTTTGTTCCAGATCGCAACAGCTAACGCCGTGTAAGCGTTGCGTGGCCCTTCGACGCACAAATCCATATTGAGATGCGTGACGTTGCCGTCTTTGTCCACTCGTGCCCATTCTTGTGCCGGTTGTCTAAATGAAAATGCAGTGCTCTCTGATCCGGGGGTAACACCGATGCCATCAGTCATGTTGATCCGCATATACTCAACAGGTTCTCCCATTACCAGCGGTGCAGACTTAACTTGTGGTGGAGTACCAATACCGACATTCCCGTCGGCGTGGTAAGTTAAATCAACCCTCTCCCACTCAATGGCTTCTTTGCCATCTTTAATTACATTGCTCATTTCTCTTCCTCCAGCGGCACATCGCGCCATTCACCGGGTGCGCCGTTAATCCAATGAACGTACTGACTGTTGTCCTCCCACCATTGTTGCAGGACGCGGATCTTCCCAGCCTCGTAAGTCGTTTCAGGGTCATATCCAAATAGCGGCATACGAATCTCTCGTTCAACGAACCGCAGCTTGTTGGTTGGTGTCATTTCTTCACCCCCTTGCTCTGATTGCAGCAGCACAATCAAGTGCCACACCTAGCACCATGTTTGATGGTTTGTTTGCGATCTCATCGCACACCTGAGCACAAGCAGATCGCTCGGCAGCGGCGACAAGAGCGGCGAAGCGTTCAACGATTAGCGCATACGGTTCTTCCGTCAGATCGTTGACGTACAGATGTAGTCCTGCCTCCCGCGCCATCCTGATGATGTCATCTCTATTCACGTTTCTTCTCCGCTTCCATTTCACGAAGATCCATCGCTGCGTCGGCTACGCCATGCCAGTCAGATCGGGCAACCATGACTTGCAGGTAATCAATCAACACTTGTCTCTGTGTTTCATACTTCTGATAAACACTTATCGCTGAGGGGTGCGAGGCGTGCCAAAGTACGTTTCCATCTTCATCTTCTCTACGAAACATGACGGCTCCTGATAGCGTCTATTACGTCTTCTAAGGCGTACTTCACCTTGTCATCCCAAAGCTTCGCCTGAGCCTCTACAACCTGAGCACAAGCCTCTCGCTCCTCTCTGATGATCTCTACGCATACTTCTAAGATCGCTTGATAAAGGCTAGGAAACGACTCCGGCGTAATCCCTACCTTCTGAAGCTGCTCGAACACACTCGACTTCATCTCAACTCTCCAAAAAGATCCGGCCTGAGATCGGAACGACGAACCTGACCGTTCGTTAATTGCTCAATCGCCTTCGCTAACTCCGCACTACAGACCCTCCGGTTAGAGATGATCTGACTCATCCATGTCCTTGAAATTCCTAACTTCTCCGCTAGATCAGCCTTCGATCCCCGCGGCTTTCCTACAAAGTATTCAACTAGTTTCATCACTTCCTCCTATGCTGCCAAGTTACACTAACTTGCTAAGATGTGCAAGGGGGTGTATGATCAAGTTCCACTTGTAGAAAGGAGCGACTAATGAGCGACGATTTTGTGTGGATACCGGCGGCAGCGACAGACGTAGGAAAGAGGATCAGGAAGGAGTGGGAGAAGCTAGGTCAGCTTCCGCCTGATCAGGATCCGAAGATCTTGGAAAACCGCAGGAAAGTTTTGGAGTATGGGAAATGCGAGCCGACGAATTTCATCAAATGATGTTGGATCGCCAGAGAGAAGTAGAGGAAGCCGTAGAGAGAGCCGAACGTGGAGAAGCAACTACCGAAGATTGGAAGCTGATCCGTTACGAATGTGGACTAAGGAGTAATCATGCTAATAGCGAGAGCAACACAAACCAGCACCTTCAAGCCCGTACCCCCGGGATCACACTTGGCAAGGTGCTACCGTATCATCGACCTAGGAACGCAGAAGACAACCTTTAACGGTGAATCTAAGTTCATCAAGAAGGTCATGTTCCAGTTCGAGGTTCACTCAGAAGATGACGACGGCCCCCTTAAAACCGACAAGGGCGAGCCGATGTCAATCTCGAAGAACTACACCCTATCGCTGTCTGAAAAAGCCGTTCTACGGGCTGATTTAGAAGCTTGGCGGGGCCGTGAGTTCACCAGAGAAGAACTACAAGGCTTTGAACTGAAGAACGTCCTCGGGGCTTGGTGCCTGATCACCGTTACTAGGGCTACAGGTAACGACGGCAAGGAATACACCAACATCACCGCGGTGTCTCCAGTACCTAAAGCGATGAAACAAAACCTTCCTACGCCTTTCAATCAGGTAGGAATCTTCTACATCGATGACCCGGATATGGAGATGTTTGAAACCCTGTCTGAGCGGATTCGACAGAAGATCACAGAAACCCCCGAGTGGAAGTCCCGCGGGAAGTCTATGCCGCTTGAAGATGATTCGTCTTCCATCCCCTTTTGAGGAGCACCTATGTACTCAACCCTAGTGGTTCATACCAGCGAAGTCCCCCGCATTCTGGCTATGTTGAATGCGCCTAAGCCTGTAGTGAAAGAGGCCAAGCCTGTAGTTAAGGCAGCTCCTAAGAAGCGCCGCGGTCGTCCGCCCAAAGCTAAACCTGTAGTGGCGGCATGATGGAACTTCGGCGGATTGAGTTCTATGGCCTTTTTGGGAAGGTCGGTCACCTTGATTGGGAACACGGAACCCTAGTCTTTGAAGGTGATCTGGATCAATCCGCCGAAGCCTTTCTAGATCACCTCAACAAAGTCCTGTCAGACAGGCTCCACCAAGCCTATCTAAACGGATGGAATGACGCCCTCAAGGAAAAGATCAATTGATCGCTAAAGACAAGTTTGTTAGTGAGGCCGGACATTGGTATACGAGAGACGGTAGCCCTGCCTACACTATCACCTCGAACGACGGCAAAGAGCGCCATACGACCCTGAGAGACGCTAGAAAGCTCAACCTAGTACCTTCGGTCACTACGATCTTAAATATCGCAGCCAAGCCCGGTTTAGAGCTTTGGAAGCAACAGCAACTCCTGTTAGCTGCCCTCACCCTTCCCAAGGTCGATAGTGAATCCGAGGATGACTATATTGACCGGATCATTCGTGACTCGAAGGAACAAGGGAAAGCCGCAGCGGATGCCGGGACTGATATACACGCCTCGATAGAGAGCTTCTACCTCGGCAAACCTAGAGCCTCCCACCTCTCTCATGTCAAAGGTACGGTTGACGCCCTTCTTAAAAGCTTTGGCCGACAGTCTTGGGCCGCGGAAAAGTCTTTTGCTCATGAACTCGGGTACGGCGGTAAGTGCGATCTCCATTGTCCCGATATTGTCGTAGACATCAAGACTAAAGAGTTCGGAGATCCCTCGAAGGTAGAAGCGTATGACGAACACATCATGCAGCTAGCCGCCTACCGAATGGGTCTAGGGATGCCAGAGGCTCGCTGTGCGAACGTATTTGTCTCCCGCTCTATCCCGGGCCTAGTGAAAGTCATCGAACACTCAGAAGACGACATCAAGAAAGGCTGGAAGATGTTCGTCTGCCTTCTCAACTACTGGCAACTATCTAAAGGCCATCAATGAAAACCATCAACGCCTACCAGACCTCAGACGGAACGATCTTTGAAAGCCTCGAAGCGGCAGAACGTCATGAGAAGTTCCTCGACAACCGCGCTGAGATCGAAGAGTTCATCGAAAGCGATCTGAACCCCTACAAATCTATCGCTCAACGGTCTATCGCTCGAAGCACCGTCGTCAATTGGACACTATGGAGTTCAAAGAATGCTAAGTGAAGACATGATCAAACAGGTCTTCTTCTATACAGAACACAAAGGAGGCCCGGTAGGTGAAGTCGATATCATCGATTTCGCTAGGAAGATCGAAGCCGTTCTTACCCCGACCATCAAGCTACAAGAACATCAACGATGCGTGAAGATTGTGTCGGAATTGAACTCTGAAGTCGGAAAGAAGCTTCACAGTCTAAGACCATAAAAAGACGGCCCCCGAGAGGGCCGCTGGTGCCGGAGAGTCACCGAAACTATTGCAAACCTATGTCTTCAGGCTTAGGGAAACGTCTAACCCCACCCATCCCCCCGAAAGCCTGTTGATACCTTTGAGCATATTCTGGATCTGTTTCCATCAAGCGTTGATGCTCTTGGTAGCCCCTAACTAGGGGAGGAACCGCCATCATCGTAAGCCCTACAGGGGGGTTAGCAAGGGACGTAACAGCACCTGTAGCACTCAACCCCGCAAGAGCTTGTTTGAGCCGATCCGCTTGCTCGCCCTTGCGCTGTTCAATGACAATATCTCCAATGTCTAGCCCAGCAGAACCAAGAGCAACTGGCGGCGCTGCGTACTTCAAAGCCGTTCCTAAACCCCTCATAGGGGCGCTCTGCATCATGTTTCTAAACAGACTGGAGACCTCTTCTAATCCGCTCGCTATAGCAGAGGGTCTTGGCCGCTGGGTTGCACCTACCTGTCCTTCAGGCCCGCGGGGGCCGATAGTCTGAGCCGATTCGGTTCTAGGAAACACCACACCCGATGGCGTTGATGTCATCCCGGGTGCGCCAGCAAGCACCCCCTTTGCCCCCCGCTCTACAACCCCCTGTTGTTGCAGGGTTTGCAAAAGTCTCTCTTGTTCTTTTGCTGCGGCAGCTTGTTGAGCAGTCTCCAGATTAAACCCCTGCATCCTCGCTCGACCAGTCGCCCCCTCTTCCGTGGTGCCTTGAAGAATTCTCTGAGCATTAGGAGCTAACTGAGGAGGCGTTGCCGTAGGAGTGGTGCCAAAAGGACTGGTACTTGCCGCCCGAGCACGCTCCTGTTCAGCAATCCTAGCCCTTTCTCTAGCGCCTTCTAACCTACCAGCAGCGGCCATAGCGCCCCTGCCAAGCAACTGAGCGCCTGATGCTGTAGCTCCAATACCTGCCCCTACCCCACCATAAAACATCCGTTCTTGACGCTCTTCCCCCGAAGTTACCGGAGGGGGAGGGGGGGCAGGATCAAATTGGTTTCTCAGAGGAGGCAGCTTCTTGATTGCAGCCGCCATCTCTTCCCTAGTCATGCCATCAGGCAACTCAACCGGGCCATAGCCTTCGACCTCAACAATGACTGGCATTATTCACTCCACTGCCCGGTAGACGGGTTGTATCTCAGCCGTGGCTGCGTTCCGGAACCTTGCGGCGCAGAAGCACCCGGAACTCTCAACCTGTTGCCGCTAGCAACCTTCATGAGATCTTCGTCGTACTGTTTAAGTCTGTTTTGATACCAATCAGACTTTTTGAAGGTTCTTACATCCTGATTGGAGTCTTCAAACTTTCTTGCGACATCCTTATCAAACTGACCCCTCAAGGTGATCATGTCCGATTTAATCCGAATAGATCCGGGGATGTCTTCTTTGTTGATGCCTGATTGAGCGAACAACCCCTGCTCATAATTAGACACAGCACCTTTAGCGTACTGCGACATCTTGATCTGAGCCTCAACCATCAACTGAAATGCTACTTGAGCTTTAGCTTGCTGCTCAGGAGACAAACCTAGATTACGAATGATGGTTTGAACTTCAGGAATACCAACCGCGATCCTTCCCCCGGGGGTGGTAACCCCTATCCCTTGCTCTACAAGCCTAGCAGCAGCAGACATCAACTTGTCATTGCTCAAGATGCCAAAGATTGCATTAGCGTCAGGAGCATCGGCATATTGACGGAAGATTGAGGCACGCCGCATAGCCTCTGAAGCATCGTCTGAAGCTTCAAGGATTTTGTTTCGCTGCTGTTCATTAAACTCAACCCGCTTTTGTGCCGTCAGCTTTGCCATTTCCGAGTCAAGTGCTTGTTCTTGTATAGACGGAACTCCTAGCCTTACCGGAGCGCCGCTAGGAGCTACTGCACTAGGCGCTCCAGCAGGAGCGGCACCGCTTGGCGCGGGGCTAGGAGCAGCAGCACCGGGGACGCCGCTAGGCGCACCACTAGGAACCCCGCTTGGGCCAGCAGCCTCTCCGGTGTACTTACTAGCCTCTCGCAACACTTGTGGGCTGTTAATCCCATATTGAGTAATCAGCCTGCCGATCTCAAACGCTGCCTGTGCAGGAATTTCATACGACCCGTATGTCCCGTCAGCCCTTGGAAGATTGATTTTGGTCTGATTGGCGGATTGCCCACGCTCTGCGCCCGCTCGCGCTCCGGCTTCTCCACCGGCCAGTTCCGTTGAACTAGGTAAGTTTGCAACAAAAGCTTCAACCGGCGCATTGCTGCCCATCGCAGTAGCTATACGAACGATCTCTTTAGGAATCTTCTGGGGGCCGCGAGAGGTAGAAACTTCTACTACATCTCCAGTTGGAACGTAGAAGATACGACCAGATGCTTTATCAAATATGGCATTGTCTCTATAGATATACCGATCCTTTTGCATCTCATTAGCTTCTTTTACTGCCGTTGCGTAGGAAACATTTGGCTCCTTCATCCTTAGTTGGATGTGAATGGCTGGATCTAAAAAAGCGCGATTAGCTGGCGTTATTTGAAAACTTGCGGCGTTTTCAAATCCAGCAGGAGGTGCTATTCCTGTCCCCTGTTGTGCAGGACGCCTAACGCCCTCGGTTGGCGCTTCCAGCCCAACAGGAGCGGCGTCTCGTTCTGAGACAACGGCAGGTTGAGCCTGAGAAGCGCCTATTCCGAAATCTCGCTGAAGTCCTTCTCGGTAATCACGCTCTCGTTGCCGTTGCTGTTCTAAAGCTATTCCCCTCTCAGCCAAACCCAACTTAGCCTGAGCGAGTTCTTGCTCCGTCTTTGCTTCTGCCTCTTCCGCGACTCTCATCTTGCCAGCAGCAACCCCTAGAGATTCCCCAAAGGAACCCGTTCTCCCGGGGCTTAAAAAGCCCTCAGCTAGAGCTAACATCGTCGGATCAAACATACGGTTCTGGCGAGCTTCTAGAGACTTGTTGAGCCTCTCTAGAGCATCTTGATATGCCTTGTTAGCGGCAATTGCGGAGGAGTCACCCCCCGGGATAAATACCAGCCCACCTTTAGGTTCAGCCATGATCAAACACCCCACTCAACCTGAACCGGGTTGCCTTGCGGGTCATAGTACGAATAGGTCTGCCGATCAAAGTAAACCGGCGTCCCCGATTCGTTCGTTCCGCCAGTAAACTCCGTTGGGTCTACTTGATAAGAAGATGGCAATCCGCCGCCTCTGCCGCTGATTCCAGACAGAATGCCTTGAATAACATTGGCCCCCGGAGACCCCGACTTCATTGATCCAAGCACAGACATCAATCCTGAAATCTGAGCAAGATCAGACAATCCATACGCGCCAGCTTTCGGGCCAGTGAATGTAGTCGTCTCAGACTGAGGTATCGTAAAGCCCCTCAACAGACCTTGAGCCTGCGTTGCAGTCTTCATAGGAGCATCTAGTAGAGCTTGGTTGTAAGCCTGCTGAGTCGCGCCCGCTTTCTCAATCGCACCCGTCTCAGCCAACCCAAGATCCTGAGCTAGCTTCGAGATGTTCGCCTGAGTCTTCGCGGCTTCGGTCTCAAGACCCATCTCTTTGAGAGCAGCATCTACCGCGGTCTTATAGCCCTCAGACAAGGCACCGTACTGCTGGCCTGTAAGGGTCTTAGAAGCCTCTGCAAGCCCTTGTCCGAGTGCTCCAGCATACCGCTGAGACCCCAACTGTCCAGAGCCAACCATCCCCGCTTTAAGAGCTGGCAGGATGTTCCTTCCTACGTTCTGCTCCGCAAGACGCGCCATCTCTTGAACGACGTTCTGCGTAAACGGGTTCATGAACTGATTGATCTTGTCAGGCGTAATCCCCTGAGCAGTCTCAGCAATGTTCGCAGTCGCCGCACTCAACCCCGGCTGATAAGCACCAGCAGCCTCCGGAGTCATCCGGTAAGCCTGCATCTGCATAGGATCCAATCCAGCAATCATCTGCTGGGGGGTTCTACCCATCGCAGTCTGCCCAGCTTGCGCTAGACCAGACAGATAGTTCGTGTAATACCCCGGGGCTTCCTGAGCACGAGTCGTCGTCTCTGTAATATTAGGAAGCGGTGCGCCTTGTAGGAATGCCATGATTTACCTCTTCACCATTGCAAGATATTCCAGCGGAGATTTACTTGCTGGCGGGATTTTCTTTAATGAACCACCGCGCTTGTGAGCACGAATCTGTTCTCTCATCTTATCTAGCATCTTAGCCCCGGCTTTATTAGAACCGTTACCTAGAGCCGCCACCGTCTCAGCATCAAAGACGTATTCCCCATCTGCAAGCATCGCAGGGATGTCATCCGATTGACCATCCCCCGGGCCTTGCACATAAGCGCCTTTCCTGAAATCCATTCTTGGCTTACCCGCATAGTGTACGACTGGAAGCCCTCCAGAAGCCATCAGAGGCGTTATAAGCCCCCCTGTAGCTACCATAGCCTCTTCCTCATCCTGTAACCCAAGGACTGAAGCCACTTCATTGGGTTCACCATAACTAAAGTACGGCATGGCTCTTTCCTGTTCTTCCTGTTTCGGTTCTTGTTCCGGCTGAGTCAAACCTATTTGCTTTTGGAATGCAGCTAGAGGACTTACAAACTCATCCTTAGTAGCCTCCCCAGTCGTCAATCCTTTTAACGGCGGCAAAGCCGTTGTAGTCGGAGCAGTGCCCAAAGCCCCCAACCCGCCTAATATTCCGGCTCCGGCAGCTCCACTGAAAATTGAAGTTCCAAGATTAAGAAGAGACCGTTGCCTGCCGGTTTCCTCTGCTTGTTTCCTCGCCTCTTCGTCAAGCTTCTTTTGTTCTTCTGCTAGTTTTCTTTGTTCTTCTTCAGCCTTGAGTCGATCTTGTTCGGCTTTAGTAAGAGCAGCAATTTGCTTTTCTAATTCCCCGGCTTGTTTTTGGGCTTCGCCCTGATACCTCTCAATGACCGAATAGATGCCTGTAGCGGGACTAGATTCGTTTTCAGGGGTATCGGGATTGTCAGCAACACTAGGTTTGCCAACCGTTGTAGATACTGTTCTATCTACATCAGCAGGAGATGCAGAAGCTGGCAACAACGAAAGCGCAGTATTAACAACGGCTTTAACGTCAGAAATACTAAGGCCGGGGTTTTCTGACATAACGTCAGCAAAAATTCTTCTAACGTCTTCCTCAGAAAGCCCCGCGGGGAACTTAATCTCTGACACGATCCCGCGAACCTGCTCTTCCGTTAATGACGGCTGTGTAGACACCCCTGCACCGCTACCAGTGCCCGTCCCAGTGGCGGTACTTGTTGCAGCCCCTGTACCCGTAGCGGCTTCGGTAGAAACACCCGTCCCTGTGGCCGCACCCGGCACTACATTAGTTGCCGTCCCAGTGCCTGTTGCAGCGCCTGTATCTACAACTGTTGAGCTACCTGTTCCTGAAACAACGTTTGTCGGAGTACCTGTAGCGCCACTATCGGCAACAACACCAGTATTAACCTGAGTAACGACAGGCCCAGAGGGAATTGACGGCGGGGTGTAACGGGGAAATTCTTTCGGCCACGTTATCGGCGGGCCTGAATCATCAGGAGGTATATAGCGCGGTGGCTGAGTTGGTACAACCGGCAGTTCGGGCGGGACATATATAAGAGGTGGTTCATTGCGAGGGGAAGGGGTATCACCTTTTGGCTTTGTTTGCTCGGTCGTTATATCCGGTTGAGTGACGACAGGCGCAGGAGGGATTGACGGCGGGGTGTAACGGGGAAGTTCTTTCGGCCACGTTATCGGCGGGCCTGAATCCGGCGGGGGCGTATAGCGAGGCGGTTGAGGTGCAACAACCGGCAGCGTGGGCGGCACATAGACAAGAGGCGGTTCATTGCGAGGAGAGGGTCTAGTAACATCTCCCGCTGGGGTAGATCCACCAACCTGCGTAACCGTTGTAGAAGCGTCACCCGTAGATTTCGTGTCGCTCTGCGTAGCCGCAGTATCTGCCGCTTTCGGTTGGATATTAGTTGTATCAACCTTCAACGGCTCTGTCGGCTTAGTATCTAACGGGGGCACATCAACCGGCTTAACAGGAGTTACATTAACGGGTTTTGGAGGCGTTACATCAACAGGCTTAGTTTCCGTTTTAGCTACCAGACTAGTATCAGCGGGTATTTGTGCGGGGACTTGCAATGCCTCAGCAGACTTGGCTGCATCCGCCGCCACCATTCTAGTTTGAACTTCTGTCTGTATATCCGGCGGAAGCTCAGTTAAATCAATGATGACCTTGGACTCGTTGTCCATAATCTTTTGGCGACCATCAGCAAACAAAAACAAACTGAACCCGTTGTTCATGTCATAGGTCGTCGTTCCAGTCCCAGTATCAACGGCTGCTACAGAAAATGGCACAAACCCTAATGACTCCCCCGCGCCTTTGCCAAAGAAAGTTGATCCACCCGTCTCAGGCGGCGTAGTAGATGTTCCAACGCTAACAACACCAGCCTTTTGATCATCCGTCACACCAGTTTTAGTAACATCCGCAGTTTTTTCACCAGAAGACTCCCCTAGATCGGTAGGCTTAACAGCGTTGCCTCGGAGCATCTCAGCAAAATTCGGGTTCTTAGCTTGTTCGTTTACTAGGGTCTCTTCAATGATGTCATCAGAGATCCCGGCATCACGCATCCGCTTAACGACTGCATCAAGACCTTCAATTTCTGATTGCAGCCAAACCTGCGTATGTCCCGGCTGTAATGCTCTTTTGAATCGATCTGGCTCTTCAACCGCATCCGTCGCAATCTGTCCCGACGATGCTACTTGCACAAAAGGAGCGATTTGTCCAGAACCAATCAAATCAGATTGTCGTTGAATCTCATCCGCTAGCGGGTCTGCACTTGACAACTTTTGCAGACTCATCGGAACTTCACCCGGGATAAACCCCGGAGCTAGTTGTCTTGTAGGCTGGTTAGGATCAGAGATAAAGCTTTCCCGACGAATCGTCGGCCCCATGTCAGGAGGCCCAACGGCCCCCATCGCCGGATCTAGCGACGGGATCGTTCTGGGAGCCTCATTAGCAGATCCAAAGTCCTCCGGCTGTGCGGCAGGAGTAGGCGTACTGGCTGATCCAAAATCTTCAGGTTGTGCAGCAGTCGGTTGTTTTAATGTGGCCGCAAAGTCGGACTGAGCCTGTGATACAGCCCTTTTAACTAACTCTTGGTCTAAAGGCTTGCCAGATATTAACGACCCAATAGTCGTTGTTACTAAAGCCTGCTGGCCCGGAGTCAGATCAACAAACTTCTTCCCACCAGATTCAAATTGCGAAGTTCCAAGCGTTACCGCCCCTTGAAGAGTCGCAGCAGAAATCTTGTCACTCAAACTGCCTTCGGTGTTCAACCCAGCCTGAATAGCCTGAGTGACCGCACTCTTGATCTTTGGATCCTTAACATCACTAAACCCCGGGATACTGTCTGAAATCAGATTAAAAGCTTCCCCGGTAGCGGCACCTAAACCCGCGGCTGTCACATCTTGACCAACCACCGCCGCTCTGGTCATCGCGGAACCAATAGAGGTTGCAAACTTCTGCCCAGCAGGGGAGTCAAAAATCCCCTTGGCTGCATCTCCTATCACATCACCAAGTTGCGCCCCTAACAGCGTCCCCGCGCTCGCTAACACCCCTTGTTTAATGTCTCCCGTTAATACGGAAGTCAGAACACCTGAACCAATAGCCCCCAGCGTGGCAGGAGCTAACGCGGCAGCAGCGGCTTGACCAATAGCCATCTCTGCTACAAACGCACCAATTGCTTGACCAATCCCCGGAATAGCCAATGACGCTATAGCTACAAACGGGGCAATGTCTTTAACATCAAAGTCCGAACTTGACGGCCCCGGCGTTGAATAGAACACCGGTATTCCGTTGACCATCGAAATGTTTAACGATGTGTTTTTGCCAGCAAAAGACCCACCAAAAATATACTGCTCATCCGTAGGAGCAATTGTTGAGTTAGCGTATATGTACGACGCATCGTGACCTGAGTTGAGAGGTTGACCACTGTTTTTGTTATACAACTGCTTGCCGGTAACAACGCCGTCTTCTTTTATTTCTCTTTCACCAATATCGGCTACGTCTCCGATGCCGCTCCGTACAAGCAACTCTGCCATGTACCGAGTTGCGGCATCAATCCCGCCCATGTCACCAATAGAGCCTGTGTAGTATTTTTCCGTACCAAAGTTTTTGCGTTGTTCTGAAATCTGTTGAGCAACATTGTTAATTGCGGCAATACTTAATCGAGCACCATCAGGAGACTCTGTATATAGTTCTGGCAACTCCGTGTTGACAAACCAGTTTGGATTAGTTGACAGAGTTTCCATCAACTTTAAGGTTGTATACCCAGATCCAGTAACACCTTCCGGCTTAGGAAAGAATTTGTCATACGCGCCCGTACTTGCAGCAGAAGTGGCGTCTACAAATCTTTGAGCTATCGTTAAATCGGTATCGTCTACGCGACCGTCTTTATTGAGGTCTCCGTATTCATAACCTCTATGACGGAAATTGTTCCGAAATCGATAGATCTCTTCTCTAGGAGGGCCAAAGATTTGCATCTTTATGTCCTTGGATTCACTGCTGATAGAAGCGCAGCAGCCCAGTCAAACCAGTCATCAAAGTCATCCGTATTAGGAATGGCTTCGTTTGTAAACACATCAATCGCCTTCAACCCGTCACCCCAAAGCTTCCAGTCCGTATTGGCGTCTGGAATAGCTAGTTGCTGGGCAGCATACTGCTCAACCATCAGGCACGCCCAAGACTCAAACGTATGAAACCTCGGGTCGTATACAAGAGGTGATTCGGTACTAGCCATTAGCAAGATCTCTAGTAGCCACGCTGATCCCCAATGTCCGCGTTCAACACAACTTTCCCTAATTGATAATCACCACCAGCAACGTTAGAGACAAACCTTAACCTCAGCTCTCTCCGCTGTTCCTTCATATCAATCTTGTTCGTAGTTGAGTCAAAGGTGTACGGGCCAGTCGTTGAATCATCACTCTGTGCATACGGCCTCCCTGTGATGTACAACTCCATCTCACCCTCAAGAAGGAAGTCAGGCTCAACCCTCTCTAACCGCAGCCACTTGTTTATCCCTTCCATCGCCGGTTGACTCGGGCCTCCCGATACCCACCCAAGATCGTTCGTCTCGAAGTAACTCTCAATCGCCTCTACATTCTGCCCGTCAATCGAATCTACCCCGATCTCATGCTGATAGATCTGGATTCGATCAGGAGGCAAAGAGAACGTAAGACTCACCGCGCCAGTCCCCGTAGCGGCAGCACTCATCTCAATCGCCTGAGCATAGATGGCCGTCACAGGGATCGAAAACCCCGACCCCGTTCCGCCTAGATTCGTATTGCTCGCAGACAGTACATCCCCAATCTCATAAGCCGCTCCGCGAAGAACAATCGTTACTGATGCGACCTGACCACCCACTACGCCAATATCAGCAGTAGCACCATATCCAGAACCACCAGTAAGAGGAACATTGACGTAAGACGCGCTTACATATCCAGACCCCGGCGTGATCGCTCCTAACGTCTTCAGGTTAGAACTCGTGATCGCTACAACCGAAGCTCCCGTAGGAATGTTAGAACCAGAAACAACCTGCCTCAAAGCTACTTGAGTGTTGTAAGTGTCTAGAAAGATGAAATCACTTCCGCTCGTAATGTTCATCGTCTGAGTAAAGATCACCGTCTCTGGGAGCGTGTTCCACCCAGCCATGACAGGAAACGCAAACACTTGGGAGAAATACCCGGCAGACCTTCTAGCCCCTAGAGCCTGACCCGCGTCATACCAAGTCTGTTCACGGACGTTGTAAACAATCGCATCCGTACACTCGGTCGCGTTCCCTCTAGGATAGAACCACCAGATCTCTCCGTATCGAGGAACCTTAGTTACCCAAACCTTCTGTCTCTGACTGTAGTTCAGATTGTCAAAGAACCAGTTCTGGTTCATCGAGTTCGGGATCTCTTTGACCGTCCCGTTATAAAGAAGGAACCTATCAACCCCGCACCAGTAATAGATGCCGTCATACTCAATCACGCACTGACTCGACATGATCGAAGTCTGCGAAGAGATAATGTCGTACCGCCAGAACGTCGGAGTAGCAAAGTTCGCCGTCCCCGGGACACCTAGATTTGTAGGCGCATATGACACCCTAACTAGGGAATCCAAACTCCAAAAGAGTCCAGACGGAGAGTTAGAGCCGCCTCGAACCGGCAACCCTTGTACGATCTTCCCTGTTGCTACGTTGACTGAGTTAGCATCACTAGACACCCAGTCATCCGTATTGCCAGCAGCGCAGTTCCTAAGCAGCCCGTTGTTCCCGTATACGAACAAGTACGGATGAAGCGAAACCACCCCGCCAGACACTTCTACGTTATTGTTGAACGTAGCAGTCACCGTTGCAGAGGCTGTTGCATTGTTCGACATCGTGACCGTCGTACCAACAACTGAAACCACCGTAGTATTTACAGGGATCCCTGCCCCGGTAATCGTCTGCCCAGCACCAATCAAAGGGTTTGATACCGCTAACGTAAGAGTCGGGCTGAGGTTGGTCGTCGTTACTGAATCAGTAAACACGCCAATCTGACTCATCGTCGTGCCGGTAATGTTTCCAATCAAAACCGGCGTGTCATTGTCCGAGTCAATCGCCTGTAGGTTCTGACCGGGATGAGCAACAATTGTCTGAACCCCGGAACCTCCAACATCATAAAACCCGTCAAACTGCCAGAGGTTAAGCGGAGAAGCAGTGAAGTTCGATAGAGAGAACTCTCCAATGCCCGCCCCAACCCCATTATCATCAATGGTCAGAACTTCCAGCCCGTTGTTATAACCAGAAAAGATAGAAGTAAAGGCGTTCTGAGCGTTCACCCAGATGCCTCTAGATGGCCCAAACATCTGATCTGAGATAACCCTGTATCCCAGCATCTTCCTCGGGCGACCTCGTTGAAACCTTACCCAACGTCCATCGTTATAGAACTGCTTGTCGAAAAGAGTTCCATCCCTCTGAATACCGGGTTTGGTATCTAAAGCAAAGACTTTCTGCGTCATGAGAACAGTCCGCCAGAAATGCCACCTGTCGTCCCAGAACCAAACGTGCCCGTACCATTAACGGTCAACCCGGTTCCCGTTAACCCAAACATCGGCACTTGCTCAATTGAAATGCCAAACTCGCCTGAATTGGGCCTGTAAATACCTGTGTCCGTTTCTGAAGCAAAGTTCAACGCCGGAGCCGCCGCGGTTCCATCCACCAGCGATACATTCACCGCTCCAGCAGCAATCGTCGAAGCATTCAGCAAGTTGACCGAATCACACAGCAAGATCACCTGTTGCCCCGCAGGAATCGTCGCTACAGCACCCCCCGCAGCACCTGTCTGAAAGGTGATCTGATACCCCGACCCACCACCGTCAGTCTGATTAGTGATGTAGTAAACCTGAATCGTCTGAGGAAGGTTGACCGTCACATTCCCCGTTAGAGTCCCGGTGTACTTCTGTACGACGTTCGCTGCCTCAGAAGCAGTAAGCGTGTACGTCCCATTAGTAACCGCTTTTGTTAGCTGGGTGAAGTTGAACTGCGTACTCCTGCCCAAGCCAATCGTGTACCACGCGGAACCAGAGGATATGACTACCGCCGAATCAGCAGGCTGCATTGCCAAAGAAGCCGCGGCGTTAATCAAATTACCGCCACTAGGACTGACTGTCAGCGTCCCCGTACCCCCGTTCCTAACTAGCAGGAACCAGTCTTCTCCGACCGTTGAGGCACCGGGAAGGGTCAGGGTGCCACTACCCCCCGTCCAGACGTATGCAGAGGCTCTATCGCCGTCTACAGCCGTATAGTTAGAGGAGAATGTGGTGACGTTGTACGCTTGGTTGAGCGTCGATCCAATCGCTTTAAGACCAAGCCCCGCCAACACCGCGGCATCAGCGTTACTCGTCCCCACTCCAAACGCAATCAACCCCCAAGTACCTGCGGTGGTGGCGTTAGTGGTGATGTAGACGTACTTGGCTTCCCCCGCGGCAATTGTCGTGATCGTGTTGCCGTCATAGTCCGCTAGGGTGAAAGTATTCGCCCCAACGTTCCTAACTAGGGAATCCTCACCAACTGAGGCTTGATTTGCAGGAGGCATCCTCAACGTCAAGCTACCAACAGTAGCCGTAACGTTCATGATCCTCGCTACATAATCATTCGTCGCTGACCCGTTGATCGGCCAACTTAACGTGGTATTCGCTGACAGCGTTACAGCACGAAACGAAACGTCCGTCGGCTGGATCACATTTCCCGTAAAGGGGCTTAAAAAGCTCATGAATCCCTCGCTATCGCTTGACGGTCACCAATACGGGAAACATCCTCTGTCTTCAGCGTGTTTACAATCGCAGAATACTGCTGCTGCCACATCGGAATCCGCTCATCGTTCTTCAGGAACGGCATCGCTTGTAAAAGAGACCCGTACAGAAGAGCCTGTGGTGCGTATTGAGTGAACCAGTTAGACTGATTAGAGGAGTCCAATGGCTGAACCCTCTCGTAATACAAGACCTCATACGCATAGTCATCGTCCGGAGTCGGAGCAATCAACCAGTGCGTATAGTCGTAATCACAATAAAATAGAGGAACGTCTGTGTCCGCAGGGTCAGGCCAATACTCCCTCAGATACTCATACTTCCTGAGAAGAATCGGACTCCTCTGACCACCTACAGTGACGTTCATTGAGACGGTCTTTCTCCAACGAGCAGGCTTGTCAATGATGGCTTCACCTAGAACCATCGTGCTCGTCACTACCGTAAGATTCCCTAAGAATTTAAGATCAGCGGCTAATACTTGCTCCGCAAGACCGATAAAGGTAGGAATCCTTTCAATCGTGGCCGTGTCCGTCCTCTCCAGATACTTTTCAATATCTGTGACCAGATTGTCATAGGTCATCATGTAAGCAGGCATCACCACACCTTTTTCTTAATAGACTCAGGCTGCGGGACATACTGCTTACCTTGCCGCATCCCCTCGCGCTTTGCTCGCGTTGTGGCGGCGTATTCCGAAGCGGTTAGCTTCTCTCTTGCTCGCCGGGGGAGATAACGCTCACCCGTAGCCTCAGAACCCTGCGTAGATGGCTTTCCAGATCGAGTACCCCAATCTTCCTTAGACCATCTAGATAACGAATTGTCCGCCTTTTTTGGCCCTTTGTAACCACCCCCGGAAGATTTGTACTTCTGAGTGGCTAACTGTGCCTTCCTAGCTGACCATTGCCCCGGGCTACCACCCTTCCCAGAAGCTTTGACTTGAGAAACAATTCTCTTCCACTTCTCAGGATTGGACTTGACCGCGGAACTCATTTATCTACCTTGTTGTCCAACTTATCAAAGATCCTAGCTAACATACTTTTGATATCTGCGATATCTGCTCTGTAGTCGTCTCTAGTGACATACTGAAGAGGCAAGTCAGCAATCCGATCCTCTATTCGGATGATCGAGCGCGAAAGGGAGTTGAGAATCCAACCCCCAAACGCGCCAGCAACACCAAAACCGATGTTGATCAGGATCTGTGGATCCATCAAAAACTCCACGAAGTCTTTGGTTTGACCTTCTTCATAGCTTTATGAACCCACAGTTCCATGATTACTCCGTTCCGCCAACCTTCTCGGCTTCGGGGGCCGCTGCCTGCTGAACGCCTGCGATGAGATTAGCTACCTCAACATAGGGCCGACTCCCAAGATACTGAAGGATGGCATTGATAAGACTTACAGGTACATTGATCGTTTCCATTTGACTCTCCGTTATCGGGGAAGACCCCCGCTATGATTTTGCCATATACATGGCTTTTTCATCTTTTCTTCTTGTTACTAACCCCGGAAGCACCTTCCCCGCCGACAGGTTCCACTTCAAGAACTCCTCAGCCGCCCCCTCAAAATCGCCCCGGTTATGTTTGGCCCGAAGGGTAGACGCCTGAAGGTTCCCTAGTCCAACATTGAAAGCGAACGAAGTGAGTGCCAGATGGCGATTGCTAAGATCATCCACAGTACATAGTCGGCGTACCCCCGCCAGAAACCGCGCCAGATCCTGCTGGAGAATGCTGTCCACCTCTTCATCCGTCAGCCTCCGATCCCAACCGGCAGGAATGGCGAGGCCAAGTCTTCCATCAAACGGTACGCTAATGTGGCGAGGATCGATGACGTGACCAACACCGACAGTCCACAGACGAGCAGGGCAACGGTAAGGCTCATGCCTGACTCCTTCATGATGCCGGAGCATCTTTAGTAGATCGTTCACTTTTTAGCGAACGCCTGTGACCCGAACCAGAAACTGATGATCGACGCCCAGATGATCTGAGTATCAGCATCCCACAGGTTAGCAATCACCTCAGCAAACGGGGTTCCAAGGTGCCACGCATACGTCGCACCGAAGATGTTGATGAAACAGAGCAGCGCAAACATCCCGTAAGTGATGACGGGACGAACTAAGGCTCTTGCATTGATGACCCACCTCGATGCGCCTTCCCCGATAGCAATGTCGTGAGCGTACAGAGCTTGCTTCTCTTGTAGAGCGATCTGCTGAGTCGAGACTTCTGCGTTGATCGTAAGCTGATCCGTCCTAATTTCCTCGACCCTAGCCTGCGCCTCAAACCCGGCCTTCCTGAGTTCCAGTTCCCGCTCGATCTGCATCTGAGCCAGTGCAATCTCGTGCTTCTTGTCAGACTTGTCTTGGAAGAAGTCGAGGAGCTTGGGCAAGCCCCCAGCGAGAAAGGACAGCAGGGTTGTGAATAACGTAATCATCTAGCGATCTCCGAAAGGGCCAACATTACAACGGCAATCAACAGAACGATGATGCCGAAGATGTACTTCATTGCAGATTAAACGTCAGGTTTTTGTGCCGTGGGTAAGTCACCACCTTCTCCCCTTCTGGGCACTTGTACTTGATCGTTGCCAGCAAAGTAGCCTTCCCCGGCGCAGGTGTTTCTTTCAGCGTCAGGTAATAGGTAAAGGTATCAATGTCCGGGCCAGCAGGCCCAGAGAACTTGGGGTTTGATGACACCGCTTCTAAAACTACGCCTTTGCCATCTCTAACCGCTGGGACAAAAGACTCGACCGAGCAGTCATCCCGCTTCTTGATTCGGGCTACCGTTACCGAAATTGCCTCGGTTGTAGCTTCAACTTTGAAGTGCTCCGGTGCCCACTCGATGATGGCTCTATCCATCCAGCCAAACTTGTCAAACAGCGTATAGCCACCACCCAGCGCAGCAATACTCGCCGCCACCGCACCGATTGCTTTGTGGATGTCAATCATTCCGGCCACCGATCTACCATGAACTTAACGATGTGGAACATGATGATTGATCCCATGCCCACTACGACAGAGATAAAGATAGCATCCGAAGTGTTCTTGATGAACCTCTTCCTGCGTCTAATCTGTTCGTAAATCATCTTCTCCCGCTGCTCTTTGATGCGCCGCCGCATATGGGTGAACTCGATGTACCCATCTCTACCTAGATGCTGCAATGGCCCATAATGAAACCAGTTGTAGAGAGTCTTCTCCATCTCTCGGATCTTCACCTGCGCCGCATACTCATCAAACGCTTCGGCGGTGGCGGATTTGGCAAATACGATCCGACCAAAGAGAGGTGGCTTGGCTTGCGCCCCGCTCATCCACTCCTGTAGATCACTGACGGCAGATGCCCACTTACCCAACTGGCCGAAGACATCTTCTGCCTCTCGACCGAGTTCTACAGCCTTTTTGAGGCCGTTAAATACCGCCGTAGCAGTAGCCAGCAGGGTAACTGGGTCAAGCACAATTTACGACAGCCAAGGAAGCGGTGGCTGAATGACTGGCGGGTTCTTCTGGCTTTCAATCTGCTGCGCGACTGCCGCCTCGGTTGCCGCCTGATTCACACCATTGGCCCAGATCCAACCAAGCACTTGGTCTTGGGTCAGGTCGGCGTAGGGGACAAAAGACGCGGGGTCAGCAGCAGGCAGCGTACAGGTCGAGTAGACCGTACCGGAGTAGGTGTCTTCGGTGCCAGAGCAGCGCCAGCCGACTTGAAGAACGGCTTTGGCAGGGTCGGCGTTATCCGGGGTGGTCTCACACCACTCGATTGTCCAAACGGGGGTCATGTTTATGCTCCTTGTAGGCCAGAGGCCGCTATTTTGGCTTGATATGCCGAAATTACTTCAGGCGTCCAGACTACATTGCAGATTGCAACTACGTTTGCTGGGACGTTAGACAGGTCTTGTCCGGGGTAGCGTGACCAGCGGTGGTACTTTTTACTAATCTCCGTCCCATCTTCCAGAATCCGTGTCGCCTCACGGTACAACACGGTTCCGTTCTCGGTAACGGTAATTTGGTCAATTACAGCTTCTTTGGTCAGTGCCATGATTTATTCCTTTAGGCCGAGATGTAGCAAAACGCAGCGATGAAGTCTGTGGTGTTTTGAAAGTTTGCATCGGTAAGAGCAGCACCAGCCGTGATGGTGTAAAGAGATGCGATTGAAGCGTTTTGATCCGTGTCTATTGTTGTCTCAGCGGCTGTGACGGTAGTAAAATCAACTCCATACATTAGGTTCGCGCCGCCGGGCCTTCCAATGTTTGCAGCAGGAAACGGAATACTTATTTTTGCCAATCCAGTCGAACTTCCTTTTGCAGACAGAACGATTCGAAAACTGAAAAACACCAGACTGCCAATCTTCCGGTAAAAGCCCGTTTTAGTTGTATACGTTAAACTCGTTGATCCACCGCCAAACGTAACTTCAGGATCGAATGTTCCTTCCTCATAGTCATCCAGCGTGTTGGCGTCAGAGGATGCGGATTGGGTGGCGGGGAACTGAACGCCGATGCCTGATGTTGCTGGTGTTATAGAGCCTAATGTAATGCTGCCAGCAGTACCAATAGCGCCAGAATCGGCTACACGCAACTTGTAGGCACCAGCGCCACTGTTGTAGTACGACAATGCGTAGAAGCTATTATTAGTCGTATTTCTTGCGGCGTTTAACTGAAGTATGTTGTTAGCAAAGCTGGCATTAACTGCCGAAATAACAGTTGCGGTTTCAACAGTTGATTGATATAGCTCATGATATAAACCTGCGGCGTTGTTATACGTCCCGTTATCACTCGCCTTGAAATACCCACCCGACGTTATCCGGGCGCGTTCGCCGCCACTTGTATTAAACGCCATAAAATTGCTGGCGTGATCATATGTAATCTGGCCTTCGTATGCTTGTTGCCCAACAGTTCCATCGGCAAACATGATGTAGCCAGCACCGGTTGTGCCAGACACAATTGTCATACCGTTTGAGCCAGAAGACCCAATGACCAAATTGTCAGCTGCGCTGTTGTATGAGGTGGGGCTTGTATTCCCCACCCCCAAATTCCCACTCGCATCCAGCGTCATGGCTTGGGTGAAAACAATCGTCTGCGTGGCTGCACCGCCCGTTGCCGTGCCAGATGAAGTAGCGGTAAATACCGTACCTACGTTGTTATTAGCAGCACCAAAGGCAGTAAAGTTTCCACCGGCAGTTACGATGGTGTATTCGTTATTAATAACAATCGTGGTGGAGTTTGCTGTGCCGGAGGGGGCGGTTCGCCATATATAAACACCGTCTTTCTGATCATGCCGAGTAGCGTAACCACTAGAAATATAACGGTTAGTTCCTATAGCATCCACAAACGCATTAGCAGCCATACGGGCTTCGTTTGTACTTAATCCGTAAAAAGCAGCATTTCCAAATTGAGATACATAATACCCAGCCGATTGACCCGGCCAAGCACTCGGCGTCACCCCTAAGCCGAGGTTGCCGGAGGAGTCGAGGGTGGCTTGTAATACTCCTGTACCAGCATTGCCAAATCGTAAAGACTTTGCGTTTGACGCAATAACAAAATCGCCAGCGACTACCCCTGTCAGGTATTGGTCTGACGCACTAGTAAGAGCTAAAACACCGTATCCGCTTGTGTTTCTAAAATACTGTGCGGTGTTTGCCGCAAGAGCAGATGAGCCAACTGTTAAGGCTTCACCCGAAGAGTTAAATTGCCCTGCCCCTGTGACATCCAGTTTTACCGCAGGCGAACTCGTCCCAATACCCACGTTGCCGCCTGCCTGAACACTCAGCAGTGAAGTGCCGCCATCATACGTCTGCACGTTAAAAGCATCTTGGCTTGATGTAGAGCCTCCACGAACGGTTAATCCCTGTCCTGTTGCGTGGGTGTTGTAAATAATTGCACCGTAGGAGCCAGAAACGGCGCTTGTAACCTGTAACCTTGCCCCCGGCGAACTCGTCCCAATACCCAGACCTGTGGTGGTCAGCACCATCTGATCTGACCCGCCGCCAGCGACAAACCCTAACTTGTCTGCTGCGGGGAAAAAGATGCCGGTGTTAGTGTCAGAGGTGTAAGAGAAAACAGGAGCAGCGTTAGTGCCAGCAATAGAAGACTTCAGACTCGTGGCACTTACAGATGCACCAAAGTACGCATCCCCAGCAGCTACATACAGAGCGTAGGGGTTGGTGATCGTGATGTTCGTACCGGCACTCGGTGCGCCTGCGATATACAGAGTCGATGCGTTAGTGTAAGTAACGTTGGCATTAGTCGCCGCAATCGGCGTAATCCCTAGCGCAACAATCGCCCCCGCAGCATTAGTTGCAGCAATCGCAGAGGTAACATCAGTTACCGTACCCGTTCCTAAGTAAACCTTTGCAGGCGTGCTTGGCGCAAAAACAGCCGCGCCGTTAAAACTTGTATTCCCAACGGTGACGGTCTTGTCAAGAGTAGTTAGACCGCTGTTTGACAACCCAGTCAACGTCAGTGAACTAGACCACTGCGGGGCAGTCCCTGTCGAAGTAATAACCTGATTCGCCGTTCCAATCGACAGAAAGGTCGTAGTGCTTGCGCCGGATTGATACGGCACCGATCCTGCTGCGCCACCCGCAAGATTAGTCGCAGTGCCAATTACTACTGACGACGGAATAGCCCACACGGGGATCGTGCCGTTTGAAGTCAGAATATAAGTGCTAATTCCAATCGGGAGCTTGGCAAGCGTATTAGCCGCCGACGCATACAGAAGGTCACCCTGAGCATAAGTGCTCTGCGCCGTTCCACCGTAAGCAGCACCTAACGCATTCGTCAGGTTCAACGTATTGATCGTTGCGGTCGTACCGTCAAAGGTGAAGTTCGCAGAACCAGCAAGCGCACCAGCGTTGTTGTACTGGACTTGAGTAGTTGAGCCACCAATCGTTCCAGTTCCCTTCGTGGCGATAACCTGAACCGTCCCGCCGCTGTCCTTGTAGTACAGTTTCCCGTCAAGGATGTTGATGGCAAGCTCACCATTGACTAGATTGCCAGCAGTAGGAGCCGCTGATGCGGTCGTCGAATGGTAGATGGAGATAGGCGTGTAGCCACTAGCGGCCATGGTGAACCCCTTTTTCAGACTGTTGACGCCTTATGACCCAAGACGCCCTAATAGATTCAGATATCTTTTGCCGCGTTTCTTCACTCAAGGGACTTCTTTTTTGACCGGCCTGAGCTAACGATATTTTACGGCGAGATTCTTCTGTGTGCTTATGCCCGGGCTTGCCTTTGCGAGCCAACGAAATTTTCCTCCCCGTTTCTTCATCTCTTTTCTTTCCTCTCCACGGGCTGGGCTTGTTCTTATTTGCAAGCGCAATCTTTGCTTTTGTTTCGTCTGAGTGCGATCTGCCAAAAAAATGATTTTTTTCGCCTAACCGAACCTCAGACATTTTTTGTTTGGTCTCTTCAGAATGCTTTTTGTTTTTTCTGCTTACAGATTGCCGCTCGCAACTTTCCTTGGAATGCTTGAACCCAAACACTCCATCTCCACCTTTAGTCAAATTGTACCCATTTGGCACAAAGGTGTTGTATTGATTGATAAGAACTACTTCCATAGCTTTAAGCCCGTCAACCCCGGTTATTGACGATGCAATCTGTTTGATTTCAAAAGCTTCTTCTCCATGCTTTTGAATTGACTTGGCTAGCAACCTAGCACTGCTGTTTTTAACAAACCGATGTTCATACCACCTTCTTTGCAGTGCCCGCGTGGTAATACCAACGTATGACTTATTCGTAACCTTGTTGGTTACTAAGTAAGCTATAGCTACGTTAGCTACCATGATTGTTCCTTAGAAAGTCCCGCCAGAGATGCCGCTCCAAGTCGGCCCTGTTGCTCCGGCTGTCAATACATACCCTTGTGTTCCTAACGCAAGCTTACTCAGTGTCGTAGCGCCTGTGGCGGTTATAAGATCACCCGCGACATAACTACTTAACCCAGTTCCACCGTTCGCTACAGCCACAGGCGTAGTAAGACTGAACTGAGTGCCACTAAGAGTTAAACCAGTCCCCGCCGAATAAACCTGAGACGCAGAAAACTGAGTAAACGTTAGATTAGTCGTTCCAATGATCAAAGGATTGGCAGTCGTCAAAACATACGACTCACCCGCCCCGGTATTCCCTTCTTGTACGAAGAAGTAATCCCCTTGACCTAACCCAACAGTGCTGTCAGGCCGATACCTGTCTGCGTCCGTTGCACGAGTCAAAACCCAATTCGTACCGCCGGGATCAGGCGTTCCTACCGTAGTAACCGTATAAACGCCATTTTCAAAGGCGTTCGCTTGGTTGTACACAAGAACCCGATTGCTGACCGATAGAGTCACTCCATCAATCTGAATCGCTGCCTTTGCCCCAGAATTAGTCAACGTAGCACCAACACCGGCGTTGACTAAACCATTGATCGTCAGCCCCGCTCCATCCGTAAACGTTGTGATCTCCGGGCCGCTATACGACAGAGACAGCGTTACTTGATTCCCCGCAGGAACCGAGAACACATAGTACGCAGTACCAGAAACAATACCGTTTGCCGTAGACGAAAACACAACCTGATCGTTCACCGACAAACTAGGCGAGGTAGAAAACGTAAACGTCTTCCCGCCGGAGATCGTAGTTACCGTTACAGCCGTACCCCCGGGGGTATAGGTGGCAGTCAGGGCACTAGGAGTCTCCACCCTGACAGGGGTGTGAATATCAATCCCAGAAGCTACTTGGTCATCTACATACTGCTTTGTAGCGAGCTGTAGAGCCGCTGTAGGCGCTTGAGTAACCGTGACTGATGTCAGCCCAGCAAGGGTAAGAGACGACGCTCCTAGCGCGATAGAAGTTGTTCCAACCGTCACCGCGCTGTTCTGTAGAGAAGAGTTCGGGATGTTGGAAAGAGAGAGCGCGTTACTACTACCAAGGGCTACAGAGGCAGATCCTGAGATGCCTCCAGAATAGGTAAACGAGATCGAGGAATTAGTCAGGCTTGTATTACCGATGTTCGACAGCGTGTTGTTGCTGCCAGAAATTGTCTTGTTCGTTAGCGCCTGACTTCCAGTAAGCGTTGCTACCGTTGAATCTATCGCTACCGTCACCGCGGCAGAACCGTTGTAACTTGTCCCCGACAGACCCGTTCCAATCGTCAAAGCATTTGACGCTGTAGCCGTTACCGTTACAGAGCCGCCAAGACTGACCGATGAGCCGTTGATAGTAATCGCACTGTTCGAGAGGCTTGCGTTACCAATGTTTGATAGAGAGTTGTTTGATCCGGATATCGTTTTGTTCGTTAGAGCCTGCGATGCGGTCAACGTAACAACCGTCGAATCAATCGAAATCGTCCCAGTCGTAGTAATCGGGCCTCCAGTAAGGCCCGTCCCCGTATTGATCAGCGTCACCGCCCCGGTCGGTAGACTCGACCACGATCCGTCCTCATACACCTCGAAGGCGTTTAGGTCGGTGTTGTATCGGATCAAACCATCCGCACCGGCAGCCCTCTGAGCAGTAGTGCCTACAGGAACCCTTACACCACCCGTACCCGGGAACACAGCGTTGTTTGCAATTCTGAACGTAGGATTTCCCGTTCCGTTCCCATTAGTGATATCGATCTCACTCGCAGTCCCAGTAAGAACCCGCGCATTCACCGACCCACTACCAATAGACAACATTCCGGTCGAAGCAAGACTCGCTAACGACAGCACCGTTCCAGTCAGGGCTACCGTAGGATTACCAGAAACCCCGTTTCCATTAGTAATGGAGACCCCATCACTCCCAGACACGATAGAACGCGCTACAACCGACGAAGCACTGTCCTTCGCTATGATCCCCGTCAAAGCTACTTCTAGGCTCCCAGAAGCCGCATTAAGGGTCAGACGGTAGTAAGACTGCGCTCCGTTGTCTGTAAGCCCTAAACCGGTTCCGGTAGACAGATACCGAGAGTTCGGTAACGTAGACTCATTAACAATCGTCAGAAACGTCTGATTGAGGATTGGAGCGTTAGCTATCGCTCCGGTAGTGGTCTGCCTAGTCTGCCCTCCCTGAACGATAGGAACCGATTCCGTCCCGGTCAGAGGAAGCGCCTGCGGAAGCGAAGTAATCGTTACGTTTGGCATATCAGGGCTGCTGGCTCAGACCATCAAGGTTTCCATTGTCTTCCGGCGTTGCTTGGCTTTCTTCAGTAGATATGACGTATCCACCATAACCAGTCGTTACTATATCGTTCGGATCTACCGCTACGCTCACATCAGGACGCGGGAACCTAATTGTGATCCGCTCGGTCTTCCTTGCCGGAAGTCTATAGGGATCAAACTCATCCGCACATCCTTGATCACATACCGATAACCCCGGGAAGTTCGGATCAGGTCGCATCACGGCATGAGGTCTTTTGGCCTTGCATCTATCGCAGATTGCGATTGCAATATCCGAATACCCAAGCGTATCAAGAAACTTCGGCATGATCAGGCCCACCTACACTCGGTGATATAGCCGTACTTCTTCCCTCGCTGGATTTCAGGACGACTAATCCATCTATGAATAGTACCGTGCCTAATCCCCAGCATCCTAGCCGCTTCCATCAATGACTTGTAAGTCACGCCGTTGATAACGCAAGGTTTCATCGGATGGCAGTTTCTAAGAGATTCAATGTGCTCTTTTGAAAACCGCATTCCTATTCTTGCGTCACTTTGTTTTTTTCTAATCTCTGGCCTTCTCATCGCTACTAACACATTTTCTTTTTGTTTTTTTCTAACCTCTGGATTAGACATAGGGTTATTCAATCTAACTTGTTCAGATAGTTCTTTTTTGAACTGTTCTGTATGCCGGAATCCTTTTGCCCCAAGACCACCAGAGCTGATGTTAGCGAGCTTGTACCCCATGCTTTTAAAACAATCAATCAACAAAATTTCATGGTCAAAAGCGTCTTGCTCCAATTTCCATTCGCATAAAATTTTTACTTCATAACCGCCATATTTTTTAACAATTCTGTTCCAGACTACATTCCGGCCAAGGCTGCTATACGCCCGCTTGATAGAACCCTTTCCGATATAAAATATCGTTCCATCAGGCTTGCAATGAGCGTAAGTAGCAAAACTCATCTTGTGTAGACGTGTATGCCGGGCGTGAGATACACGGGCGAGCGATCTCTCTCTTCGTTTTCCGCAAGGATCAGGTACTTTTCAGCCTGCCCTTCAAGATATTGAGTCCTCGCTAGGTCAACAGCGGGGAGTTCTAGGCTCATCTGATGAGCTAACATCGACTGAATGGCTAGATACCACCTCTGGGGGATCTCTAGCTCTCCAGAAAGCGCCCCAACATCCATGATCTGCTTGGAATACCAGACAGTCATCTGAATAAAGGGGTCAGAAGGCACAGGCCAGAGGTAAATCTCACTCTGGGGGATGGTTCTGTTGAACCAAAACTGATAAGGCTGGTTAGCAGTGAAGTTTTTGTTCGGCAAACTGGTGTAATCGTCCCGATTCAGCCTAGCCATCGGGATTTCGGTCGAGTTATTGCCGAAAAACAGCTCTCGAACACTGATCGTGCCACCTCCGGTCATCCTCATACGGTAATACTGCACCGTTTGACCGGGCTCGATGTCATGCCAGATCCACTGATTGTCTACCCATACCGTTGCACCGGGGTCATACAGCGTATTCCAAGCGATTCCATCAGCAGAATACTCAAAAATGACCGAATAAGTGCCTGAAACTCCCGGCAAAACACCAATAGAACCGATGTACACCGGGTTATCAGTGCCGTAATTGACGGAAATGTTCCCGTTCGTTGAGGTCTGCGTGCAAAGCGTGTCAATGTTGCCGTCAAAGGCGTTATCTACAACGCCTCCAGCACTCGTTGCATAGCTCCCAGTCCCGTTAGGAGTGGGTCTATTCATCGTCCGGTACATCACATTCAATACATCATTACCCCCTAATGGCAGGTCATAGATGTATTGATCGGCTTTCAGGCCGTAAACCTTCTTCCCAATCGCCCAGTATTGAATACCGATGTTGATGAGGTTGGAAAGAACGTAGAAAAGCGACTCTCTAGCACTCAAAACCTGCTCTGAGGTCAACTCTTCTGCAAGTTTGCCGCACCTGCGAGCGCCGTGATCAATCAGCGTCTGAACACTGATAACGGTTGTGCCTACTGTTCCCGAATACGCCATGTTTTACCTCACCAATTCGGGCAATTCCACCGTTTCATAGAGGCACGAGCACGACTGCCCTTCTCACTTGCACGAGCTATGGTGTTCATCCTCGCACAAAACGAGTCTCGCCGCGGGCCTCCCTGCGGCTGGGGAGCTTTTAGGTTTGAGCCAGTCTCACGATTGTACTTGGCTCGGCCCTTGGCTGTTAGTCCAGCACCTTGAGACACAGGAAGCTTTTCTCCCCTTCCTACAGAAAGACTAGGGCCACCTTCTTTCATAGGCAGTTCTTTGTAAGACTTCTTCCCTACATTACCCTGCGTGAACTCTTTGGCAACACTAGGCTTGATCCCTACCTTCTTTGCAAAGGCAGGGTTGTTCTCCGCAGCTTTCATTAACCGGAACTGCGCCCTAGTCTTAGCAGGCATTACGGCCCCTCTTTAACCAAAAGCAAGATAAACATTGAAGACACAGCGTTGTTAGATGAACTGCCAATCGCCGTTGCTTCAACCGTTGTTTTTTCTTGAATTGCTAAAGGATACTCAAACACATAATCAGCAACACCGTTATTGATGCTTGTAACCGCCGCGGTGCGTCGAATGTTGTCGGTGCCCCTAGTCAAAAGCCTTCCCTGAACCTGATTAGACCCGCCAGATTGACCAGAAGAAAACAACCCTTGAGACAAGTACCCGGTGTACCCCGCAGGGATCGTAAAACTACCGGTGATGGTTGTGTTGTAGTCAAACTTGATGATGTCGTATGTGGTTGCAGGGACACCAGCGGTCACAACACCAGTGCCAATGTAGATGTCGCCCGCAGCGCCGTTTCCAGACCCCGCCGTGAGCACATAGGCATAGTTGACTCGCAACAGCGAAGCAGTCATCGTGACCGCCGTTTGCCCATTAAGCGTGACAGTCTCACTGACCTCGTTGTAGTTTGCGTCTAGCCCCTGTACAACAATTTTGCGAGCGCCAGTTCCTGCGCTTGTATCATTTGCATCAGAAGAACTGACTGTCATCTGAAGCGCCGCAACCGGGAAAGTGATCAGGCTTGGCAGAGGCCAAACGGTCACTTGCGCGGTGTCTACATCAGGGTTAAACCCAAAAACGGTCACATTTCTGTGGCCCTGAATCTGACCACGAGAAACTTGAAGCTCAAAAGGCTCGTATGCACCCTGTCGGGTAATCGATGAAATAGTGGTGGTCATGATTATCTTTCAAATAAAGACAGGGGCCGAAGCCCCCGTCTGGTTCAGCACTTGACTGAGCCGCCGCGCTTCTTCGCGGGAGTTACCGTAACAGACTTTTCAGTCTTGGTAACACTGCCTTCAGGCGGTTTAGAGAAGAAACCCTTGATACCCTCCATCAACTTACGGGGGGCACCAAGAATCGCATTACGCATTTCTGCGTTCTCTTCGGTACGACTCTTCTCGTAATCCTTATACGCCTTTTCGTTCTTGGCCGTCTGGATTTGATCTTGGATGTTGGCCGGTACTCCACCGTCCTTCATCTTCTGATACTTGCTGTAGACCTCGTTGGACATAGCCTTAGCACTCTTCATCGCTGAAGCATTCTCAGACTTATGGGCCTTCAGCAACCGCGCTTCCGCGGGAGTCACCGAACCACCTTTCTTAAACGTCCCACTCAACTGGTTAATACTAACCGGCTTCGAGGGAGTTTTGCGGCCTTGTGGCATCGCTACAGGGGCACCGCTTTTAACAACTCCCCCCGTAGCGTAGGCTTTTTTTGCGGCACCACCTTTCATGTAGGCCATGCCGCCACCCATCATCTTGGCTGCACCGCCCTTCTTGTAGCCGCCAGCATTAGCCTTCGCCACACCACCAGTCTTGTAGCCACCAGCGTTGCCTAGATCTACACCACCGGTTTTGGCCGGTGAATGATCAACCTTGGCAGTGACCATCTTCGTATCGCCCTTCTTTGATTCGATGATGCCACCCGCTTTGTAACCACCTTGGCCCATGACTACCCCGCCCGTCTTCAGCCCTTTATGAGCCTTGCTAGCAGGCTTACCAGCGTGTTCTTTCAACGCCTCGGCAGTCTTAGCCATCTTCTTCATTTCAGCAGCGTGCATCGCCTTCGACTCGCCGCCTTCTTTCATCATGCGACCAGCCATCCCTACCGGAGCCGCAGGTGCGGCAGCAGCAGGCATCGCCATCATCGCACGACGACGAGCAGCCATCGACGGACGCATCGGAGCCTTAGCCGGAACCATCCCCCCGCGAGCAGGCATCGCTGGTGCCTGAGCGGTCATCGTACCCATCCCAGAAAGACCACCCGCCTGCATCTTGACGGTTCCGCCTTTCTTGAGCTTGAGTTCAATTGACGGCTCCGTGGTCATCATCTTCACCATCGGCTTGAATTGGCCCATGATTACCGCTCCTTAGCGACGAAGATGTAGTCCACCGTCATGGTCTTGGCAACCGCTTCACCATTCTGAATGGCAAAGGTCGGAGTCAGATCTTCGTCATCCGGCAGATTAGTGGTCACCGAAGTGCCAGTCACCACGCCATTGACAAAATACTGAATTGCCGACACGCCGTCATAAGCAAACCCAATACGAATAAACGTATCATCCGCTAAGGTCGCTACTGACGATGTGGTCGTTGCAGTGTTGTTCTTTTCCACCAACAGACTCACCGAAGTAGAGCCGTCAGCTTTAATGAAAAACACTCCGTCCGAGACATCCAGCGGGGTCGTGTCAGTGATCTGCAAACCAATCACAACATCCGATTGAGTTGCATCACTTACCTTGAAACGGGCTTCAAAGAACAGTTTCTTTCCAGAGGCAAACCTAAAAGATTCACCTTTCTTCTGCAAAGAAACTAGATCGTCATCAGCCGCACTGTTGGTAACAAGAAGAAGACCGCCATCGCCATCAGTAAGAGCTTGCGTAGCCCCTGCGTCCGTCTCGGTTACAGTCCAATCTCCGGCTGTGTAATAGTCGAAGTCTTCCATGTAACTATGGAACAGGGTTGGCGCAGGCATTGCCAGATCAGCAAACGGCGAATCCTCTCCAACGTTGGTTAGCCCATTGGGAAACCGCGTTACGAGATTTGCCATGTCGTACTCCTAAATTAAATCGAAGGATCGGGAATCAAAGCGGACTTGCATTACACAAGCCCGCGTTTGTATTCCTTAGACCCCCGGAGTGCCGTACATGGCGCGTGGATCGGTGAATCCAACGTCATAACGCTCGGTAGCCTTGTACCGCATGGTGTCGGTCTCAAAGTCACCTTCCATCGTCTTCTCCAGACGACGACGCATTAGAAGCTTCATCCCTTCCGGCGCATCCGTCTGCACCCACCATGCCGTAGCATTGGTCAGACGCGACAGGACAGCAGCACCCTCATCCAGAAGACCAATGGACTTGATCGGGTTGATGTCGTTGTTCGCGTTGCCAGCACGCAGCACAGACTTCAGCAGAACTTCAGCTTGGAAGACGTTGCCCGGGGCCACCACCAGTTGACGGGGAACCAGACGGATCTTCTTGCCGTTGTTGTCTACCGCCTGACGGATCTGGATCAACATCTGCTCCAGAGAAGTCTGCGACAGGTTGGCCGCGGTCGTCAGCAGGTTCGAGAACGTGCCGTTGACAATCGGGTGCGACGCGCTGTTCAACTGCACGCCGTCACCGCCCGGGTAGGACGAGTTGAAAGCGCGGTTCAGAACGTTGGCCGAAAGCGTCTCTTTGGTCTCAATCAGCGACTGAGCCAGATGACGCGCATACACCTGACCGATACGGATGTGATCACCATCCTCAACAAGAACTTTGGTCAGCGCGAACGCAAGACCGTAGACCTTGTAGACGTACCGCTTCAGGAACAGCACACCACCCTGCTGATAGGTCACCGGGGTGCCATCAGGAAGCTGGGGAGCCGCGCCGAAGCCGTACAGAACCGGCTCTTCGTGATAGTTGCGGGGAATGCCTTCCTGCTCGCGGAAGACTCGTGACCATTCGTCCGTCCGTTGATCGTAAACGCCGTCGAAACATTCATTCAGAATTGGTTCGACGATGGAACGAAAGTCGGTACTACGCATCGGGGCTGCCATGACTTAGCCCTCCTTAAATAGCAATCGGCGTGTAATTCGCGCCTGAAACGCGAATCTGGCCGTATTGATGTTCAGCAATGACCGCCCGAACGATAACGAAGGTGTCACCCCAGTCATTGTCGGGATACGGGGCGATGTCAACGATACGCATCTGCGCTACACCATTGGCCCCCGCAAGCGAGATGCTCAAAGTGGCTTGCGACAGACCCGTAGTCGTCGAACCAGCAGTCGTGTTGCTCAGATCAGCTTCGTCACCGATTGAAGTCTGGGCAAGCGTACCGTCCGCCTGAATTTCATAAACGATGTTGGGATCGCTGTAGAAATAGGCGACTACCGAACCCACTTGGAACGACTCGTTCGCAGGCCAGTAGTTTGATACACGACGGCGACCCGTCGAATCAGTCCACTCGACGCCAGCAAAGGCTCCGAGAAAGGCGTCACCAGCAGCGGCCACGACGATATAACCGCCAGTGTCCATCTTGACCGGTTGACCTTTAAGAATGGTCGTTGCATAACCAGCGGATACATTACCGCTCGTAGATACTGCTTGAATACCGTTGGCAAGCGCCTGAGCGCGATCCAGACCGCTAGGGTGAAACGCGGGACGCAGGCCAAACGGAGCACTAGTTGCAGACATTGCAAGCTCCTTGTTGGTTACCCGTGGAATACGGGCGTTTTGACTTGTTCATCAAGCATTCCAAAGCCCTCACCTTCAACCTCACCGAGCTTACGCCCTCGGCTATCTCGACCCTGAGCTTGCTCGGCTTGATACCGAACCTTCTCGGCTTCCTCCATCGGAAGCTGATGGTGCATATGCAACATGACATCCTGATAAACATCCATCGGAAGTTTGTACAAGACCATCTCGTTGCATGAGATAAAACCAGTGTTCTCGCCAGCCTTTACGCGGTAATTTTCAAACCCGGGAATCTCTTCTGCTTGCACAGGTACATACCCAAGCCGAATCCGCTTATCGATGCTGTCGTATCCATTGGTGGTTGAAAGCCAGCAAATGTGCCAACCCGGAATCTCCGGAACTTTCGGAAGTGCTTGTTGCGTCCATTCGTCACTCCACATCTTGCGACGTTCCTGCGCTGAATGGAGAGAATCTTCTGCTGACGACCGGCTGGCGTCCTCGCTTGCACGAGTTTCGCGGCCACCTGCCGAAAGAGATTTTTTTAGGCGTGCATCCATTTGGTTTATCCCCTGTTCCGTGATTGTTCTGCATAACGTTTGATCATCTTGGCCCGTTTTGACGGGTCATCCCAGAATCCCGCATCTTTCATCGCTCGAACCTGTTCGGGTTCCAGAACAAAAGTATTACCCCCGCGGCTGGGAGATGATTCGCGTCCTGATCCAGTCACAAAACTTCTAGGGCGTCTCCTATTAGATTCATCCTGAGTTTGAGTATACCGATGCGGCAACCTCTTTTGCAAGCGGTTGTCAAGCTCATCCCAATATTCTTCAGTACCGGGATCCCAACCCTCTTTATGAAGACGCTGATCAATCATCTTTGCGATCTCGCTGTCTTCATCGCTTCCAGCAGGGTCATACCACGGATTACTGTTCATCCACCTCTGAGCGTGACGAACCAATTGCGGATTTACTGCCCCGTTTTCTTGAGTTTGAGTTCTGGCGGCTTCTTCTTTCGCCCGCTTCAATACTTCTACCCTACCGCGGGTTTCATACCAAAGCTCCTGCGCTTTAGCGAGTTCCGTTCCGTTGGAATGATCGCCAGCCTCTCGCATCTTCGCTAGAGCATATTGAAGCCTAAGCTCTTCGTCCTCAATCGCCTTGTCTAGCCTCGCAAGATCCGATGAATGCGTTTTCCGCTCAACAACGGATAACCGCTCCATCAACTCCTGATTCTGCCTCTGGAGTAGTTCTAGACGACGATCCTTCTCCTCGTTCGTCTTCTTTACATACTCTTTCTTAGCCCTGCGCCTAGCCCTGCGAGCAGACCTAACCGCTTCAGTGTCGTCCGGATGGTCTTCATCCGCCTCGCCACCTTCGGCCATCTCTACAGGCTCTTCCTTCTCTTCTGGAGCCATACCCTCCGGAAGTTCAACGGTTGCAGAACCGTCCTGCTCTTCCTTTACGGCTAGTTCCTCTTCTTTGACTTTAGGGTCGCTCATACAAACTCCTCAATCATTTCTTTGGCTTGGCGTGACGATGTCATACACAAGACTAAGGCGTGAGCCATCTTGAGAAGCTCTTCGTCGCTCATTGTGCTTTTGAATGCATTTACACACACACAAACAAGGCGCACGTTCCCCGGGATGTAACCTTTTGTGTTATCAATTCGATCAACCGATATGGATGTAGGGCTTGTTTTTCCAGTCGCCCACGTCATCTTGATACCTGACAAAGCGCAAAGCCCTTGTTGGCTGTCATAGATTTCCATCAGGTATTGCTGATCGATTGTTGTTTCAGCCCGTTTTCTTGCCAAAGCCAAAATTGATGTCAACGCATAACGAGGAGTTCGCCTATTCCTTTCTTGATGCTTGGCTAACATCTTTTCTTTGTTTCGCCGATAGTACCGCTGCTGGTATGTAAGCTTCTCGGTTTCCATTACACAAACGCCTTCATGCTCAAAGGATCACCCATCACTTTTGCAATGACTTCGTGATCGTTAAAAATGGCAAACAACGCCGGTTCATCGTCTCCGTCCACCGGAACTTCCCAGCGGTCTCCTCCCCATTTAGGGACTCGGACAAACTCCCCAGCTTCGCACCACGACCCTTCGGGCCAAGCTTGCATCGTGTCCCTGTGGCGGTAAGCCAGCGGGCCAATAGCAACAACTTTAGCCACCATGTTTTGCCACTTTTCTGCCTCTTTCGTTTCCGAAACAAGGATCAAACCACCCTGACTCTTCTTCTTGACACGACGGAGTTGCACAAGGATCCGACCGCCAAGAGGTTTCGCACCGGGTTCCACGCTCGGAAATGCCCAAGCTAATTCAGCGCCGTTAGACGCTACCGGTTCATTCATGTTCATCGTCTTCTCGCAAAAGATTGTTAAGGATATCGAGGGAATCTTGCAGTCCTCGATATTGACCGACCATCCGCTGATAGGCTTCCCATGTAGGCGCGTTTCCATTCGCCAAGGAAAGAGCTATTTCGCTCTGTGAAGCTTGTATGCCAGAGATCAGGTCACTTACGGTTTTCATTTTTTCTTCAGCAGCTTTGGCTCCTGTTTGGTGGGTTGTTGTTTCGGCTGCATCGACTGCCCGTTAAGAGGCACGCCCATAGCAATCCGCTTGTGCTGTTTAACAAACTCGCTCATCTGCTCTTTATCACTCATTTTCAGCTCCTATTGAAGTTTCGAGTAATCAATCACCGTTTTGTCCTGATCTAGCTTCAGCCTCGCAGCGTCCCTAGTCAGCCTTGCGGTCTCAATACGCTCCTTCGTCTCCTGATCGCCCTGTGCAATCGCTAAACGAAGTTGCAGATCCTCCATCTCCATCTCTTGCTTCTGTTTCAAACTCAACATATCCAACTGCAACTTCTGCTGCAAAGCTTGACCCTTCAATTGCATCTCCGCGGCGTCACGCTGCTTCCTGCGCTCGGTCTCGGCCATACTCGTCTGCAAGAGAACCTGACCATCAGGCGTCAAGTCAGGCTTCGGCTTGAACTGCTGCATCGTCTGAACCATCTGCTGAATCACAGGCATGATCCCAGACAACGTTTGCTGAGAATCCATGTCAACGTGCTGCGAAGCCGATCCATATAACTTGTCTAGATCCTTCGGGTCATTTAACAGGTCATAGTCTTCCGGCTTCTTGCCTATGGATTGATGGATATAGCCTTCCATACGGTTCAAGTACCACAGAGCTAAATGCTGTTTGATGTGCTCCATCGCTTTAGGAAGAAACGCAGGTGCAATCATCGGGTTCCCGCCAAACACCGGGTTCTTCGCATAATCCAAGTGAGCCTGAATATGCCCCAGATGATCCTGCTCCGGATACGCAAACGCCGCCTGACCAATCGTCATCGCTACGTTCTCGTTTGCGGGATCCATCTTGGTCGGCCCCGGCATATCAATCATGATCTCGTTGATGCCCGGAACCTTCAGTTGCTTCAAAAACCGCTGAACCACTACCTTCCGATTGAATAGGTCTTGGTTCTTCTCCATGATCGACATCACCGCTTGGCTCTGCGCCATACGTTGCGTCTCAGAGAAGATATGAGGATCGCTTACAGGAATGACATCGCTGACCTTAGCGAAATCCTCCCGTTTAATATCAAGATCAACCATCTCCTCATCCCGCCGCATATCCTCTAGATACCAGCGGTTGATCCTCTGGAGAATCCTCAAGACCCTCGCCTGACTCTTGTGAAGCCTTGCGTGAATACTTGAAAACACCGCGGCACCCTGCTCAATCAGAGCCTGCGTCGTGCCTACAGGGGTGTTCTGACCTACATCAGCAATCTTTTCTTCAGCAGTCGTCACCACCCCCTTCGCCGCAGTCGTCAACCAACCAAGAAGCTGGAACAACACCGGACTTGGGGGATTAAAGGGGAAAGGCATCGCAATCTTGCGAACGTCATCCACACCCGGGGCAGCTTCAATCTCGGCAACCTGAGTAATCTCAACCTGCTGGCTCTGCCCCGACAACTTGGCTCCCTTGAGCTTCAGCATCGTCGCAGCGTTGTTGATATGGGCAGAGTCTAAAAGCGCCCTCAGAGAGCCTGTAAGGGCCGCAGAAAGCCCTCCAATCAGGTGCGGGAGACCAATCGCATACGCCCCGCGCCAAGGGATGAACTTGAACTCGACAATCCAGTCGAGCTTGTCCATCGTCTCATCACCCTCCTCCCAATTACGGTAGAGACCAATCACCTCAGTCTCTAGCTCGTCAATCATCAGGATGTAGGGGGCCATCTTCCCTTTCGTGAACCGGTCACTGTCAATCTCTAACCATGTATAAATATGGTAGACCCGACGAACACCGTCTTCATTGTCGTTCGGAGACCTGCCCTCGATCTTGTCGTTCGCCTTCTGCGGGCCAGTAGGCTCCGGATCCATCGTGGCTCGAATGTACGAGACATCTCGATACATCCCAGAAGCCATCCGCTGCCGGTACTCATAGTTAGACAGATCGTGGACTTCAGTTGCCCGCTGCGCCGTGTAAAAGTTCGTCGCCGCAAACGGAACAATCACGTTATCAATCGGCAAGAACTCAGCGCAAGGTCTCTTCAACCGCTCGTCGTACCAGAGCTTTAGATACTGCGAGCCTCCAAGCGGAAGCTGCGTCAGCATCTGCTCCATCTCGTCTGAGAACTCCGGAATCTGCTCCGTAAGCTGCCAATTCATGAAGTCGCGCTTACGCTCCGCAATCTCAATCTTCTCTTTATCTACATCCCCGAGAATCTTCGTCCGAGTCGGGCCATCTGGCGGAAACAACTCTTTGATCGCCCTCGAAGCAAAGTCAACACACCCCTCAGCCATCACCGGGTGAACGACCTTCGAGGCACCATTGAACGAAGCGCCGCCGGGCGCGTCATTCCCTAGACCCGTTCTCCGAATACCCTCTTCGTACTGCTTGTCCCTCTGCTTACGGGCTTCCTTGTCCTTCTCTACTAGCTCGATGTACTTCAGTGCAAACTCTGCGATCTGCAACGAGTCAATGTCGTCAGAATCCGCAAGGTTCTCGTAGAAGTCAGGGTCTTCCATCGGGCCTTCAGGGAGCGTTACAACAGCAGAGCCGTCAGGAAGTTCTTCAATCTCTGACTCATCAAGAATCAGCTCCTCTTCGACAGGCTCTTGCTGGAGCAGATCACCTTGAGCTAGACCTCCCATGCCGGGGATCGCTCGTCCAAAATCCTGCTCAATTGGGAATTCAGTTGCCATGTCTTATTTCCTCAAGGCGGCAAGGCCGCCCTTCTTTTTGCCCGTAAGCCGCTTCATGGCCTCTTCGTACATCTTCATTTCATCAATGTACTGCTGGTCAATTACTTGCCGCGGCCCGTAGCTTTTCATCATGTTTACCGGGTCAACTTTTGCCTGTACATCTGGGCGGGAACGATACCACGCGGCAAAGTCTGGGAACGAGACTTCGTAAGGCACAAGATACTTAGACTTGCCGATAGCCTGCCCGGGGATGTCGTATTCGTATGTAGGATGACTGGAAGGAGTCAACTTCCCTTCTGGGTTCATTTTGCCGATTGCATAACCGGTGATTCCGGTTTCTACGTTCCTCAATTCCGGATCAGTGATCGCAGACTGCACTACCTTCCCGGGGAACGGGAATCCTACCTCTTTAGCAACGGTTGGCTTTTCTAAAACCTCAGATATCTGTTTTCTGAGCTTGCTATCCATCTGGGCTTGCAGTAACAAATTGATTGGATCTTCAAACCCTGCAAACTGCGGGAACTGCTGTTTTGGCGTCCCCTTCCTTACCAAGTTGTTGAGCAGCTCAATTTTGTCTTTTGCCAACTTCTCAGGCTGGAGCACAGAAATCAAAGCATCCAAGTTGTGCATTGCAAATCTTGAACTTTCTGGCGACATCTTGATGTACTTGCCAAGAACTTGCTCCGGCCCGTACTTCGCCGCCATTTCCTTTACAAGATTTTGCACCGCTCTTGCAGGACTGAGATTTGACGCCCAGAACACTTCGTCCAAGTTGGCACCGTACCTCGGGCCTCCGTACAACTGCACCGGCGTTTCTGGCCTTACGTCACCAACTTGTACTAACTGCTTGCCGCCTCTCGTTGCAGACTCCAAACTACCGGGCGCAGCAACTTGCCCCATCGTAGGATCCCCGGGGACTCCAACAATGACTTTACCTAATTGTTGTTCATAATCTATAGGATTTACAGGGCGATCAGGGATCGTGCTCTCAACGACCATCGGAGTGCGCTGCTCTAGCTCATACAGCAACTGCGACTTGCCCGCGGGGTTAATAGAGGATTCAGGAGACACTCGGGCAAATCCCGGCTGAGTTTGCTCCGCAATCCTCCTAGCTATTTCATCAATCTCTTGCTTAGATTTGGCGGGCGCTCTTGAAGCCGCAGCGGCTTCTCGCGCTAATTTAGTGCTTTTCTTCCCCGCAGCCCTTCCCGCGACCTTCCCAAGAAGACCGCCACCAGACATATGCGCTAAACCACCATGCGCTTTGTTTAACTCTGGGCTAGTGATGTCGTAGGTTCCGCGATTGCCGATGGCTGACTTGATTTGATGCGGGCCTTGCAAGACTACGGTTGTGCCGTCATCAAAAATAACTGAGTCATGGCCCTGCGACCGCAACGAGTCAAAGAACTGCGACTGGGCTTTCTTGTAATTGCCCACATTCATGCGCTTGATGTCGTCGTCAGTGATCTGGTACGGATTGGTGGCTCTCAGATATACGGGCATAACACGGTCAGCCGTGTTGACTTCTTTGTATTGTCTCGTGTCAAAGTCGTATTTCAGACCTTTGCTGTCGTTATCTTTAGCGTAAGCCGACGCCACATCCGTTGATGGCGTAAACCATGCGCCGTTCTTGGGGACATTAAACTTTGAGAAGTCTTGATCCTTAGATGTGCCAGTGTACATCCGTTGCTGAACAGCACTATCGGCAAGAAACTTGGCTTTGTTAACTTCCGACTCCGCGGGAGACAACACAGTTTTTGCTTGCTTTGCAGCCGCCGCAGCAGCCTTTCCGATCACCCTCCCACCTCCAGCCATCTTGACTTCGCCGCCCTTAGCCATCGCCTTCTCTAAGGCTCTACGGGCTGACTCTACGGCTTTATGGTTGACTGAGCCGCCTTGCTTGTATGAATCCCCAATAATCTGACCAGAAGCGTTGTATTTGAGGCGCTTTCCTTCTGGATTGATTGCATTGTGAAGTGTCTGAATCTCTTCGCCGGTCAGCCACATATGATCCGGAACGGGAAGGTTTAACGCCTCAATCTTTCGCTGTTCTGCATCGTTGAATACGTCAGTATATCTACGCAATCCAGCGTTCTGAGGGTCTCCGACCTGCGACCAGTTACCAGAACGAACAAAGTCTTGAACAAACGGAAGATATTCATCTTTTGGCTTGCGATTTTGCTTGCCTTTGATTTGAACAATCTGCCCCGGCAAGTTTGGGTTGTTTAACTCTTCTAATTTTTTAGCGATGTAGTTTCGGCCCCCCAAATCGCCATTTTTCATCGCATCCGTGACCCCGCCGGGGAACATTGCGATAACCTCGTCTGCATCATATTTTTTTGGCGGCTGAACCTCAATCGTTACATGAGGCTCGCCCTTCGCATCCCTCAAGCTAAAGATTTGGCTACGGCCTTCTAACACATCAGGGCAGTAGCCACCGACGCAGTGACCCATTGTGTCGCCTTCGTACTTTAAGGAGTCTTCAAGGGCTTTATATCCTTCCCCACCATTCCTGTTGTAAAACCGCAAAAGGGCGCTTTCTGGAGAATTAGTAGCTTCTATCTGAGTAATACCTTTAGGATCGGATACTGTATGCAGAAGACCGTATCTTGGGTGATCAATCGTATCTAGCTTCATTCCCTCTGGAAGCGTGTAGCCTTCTGGTACTGTTTTTGGATTGGTCAGCTCAATCCACCTGTATCCCTCTGGATACTCCTTGTGGACTGGCATCCCTTCTGTGGCTTTGATCTGCGCCTCTCGCATCTTCTTAGCCATCTCTTGGTCGTACTCATACGTCCTGCGAACAGCCTGCTCCATGCTGACTTTGTTTAATTGCTCAGGACGAATGCGACCTTCGTTCAAATCTTGTTTAAGAACATCAACAATGTGATCAAAACCCGTATCTCTATAAGACCAGTTACCAGCCTTGGGGGAGTAAACAGGGGTGCTTGGATCAACTTTTAATAACCACGGATTTTCTTGCAAAATGTTTTGATATTTTTGTCGAGCCATCGCATCAGTGCTTCGAGCTATTGCAATGATGTCTCCAGCGGATTCAACTTGCGCTGTTTCGTCTGCAATTGTTTCCCAATTCTGGGCTTGTGGACTTTTCCCCATGCCCTTAGACGGGAAACCAAGCTCCTCTCTTGCGAACTGCAACACAGATAAACTTCTATCTGGTTCGTATTGAAATCTGCCTTGCGGCTCAATGCCCTGCTCTGCCAACTTCCGAACCGGATCCTCCGGTGTTGCCATCTCTTTCTTGATGTAGTTGGTCAGATTGCGGTCAATCCATTGATCAACCGCTTTTTGATTTGCTATCGTTCGTTCAGCCTCCGCATAACGGGGTAAATCACCATACTGCTGCCTCATTTGGCGCACATCTTGTAGCGCAACTTCTGGGTCATACGGAGTTTTGAGTTCTTTAATAGCCTTCTCTACGCTTCCTGTCAGCCAGTTACCACCTTTCGGCTTGACGACATCCATCAACAGCCCCTGCCGCCGAAGGATGTCCTCTGCTACGTTCGCAGCAGCGGGAGCCATCGCTCTACCGGCTTGCCTGCCTTTCTCCGCTAGTTGCCTGCCTACGCCCCTACCGACCCCTGCAAAGGCTTGTAGCTCAGGCAGCGGCCCAGTCTGAGGGAGTGACTCCAGAACCTCTCCTAGCCCCGCTAAATGGCTAGGGCCACGTTCTGATCGCGGCATATACATATTCCTCAAGGCGAACTCCATCGGGTCGCCTTGGGTCTTCTGGCCGGGTCTGAGGGCATACATCATTGACGGCACCGCCAACCCAACCAATGACCCCATCGACGCCATCGCATCGGCTGCACCTAGTACGTCCTTGGGGAGGTCTTTGATCCTCTCCATCGTCGTAGGTTGTCGTTGGAATAGCCTCGAGGGATCACCACCAAGAATCTCTGTAGCCGGTGGAACGTCTGATACCGGCGGCTGAGTAGGAACACCGCCAAGGATCGACTGATCGGCCTGCTGGCGGCTTTGGGCCATCCGCAAAGCGAGTGTCATTGCCTGCTGAGGATCCATGCCTCCAGCAACGAGTTTTTCGGCTATAACGTCCGCACTACCGGCAAAGTCATTCATGATGGCCTCCTGCCCGAATCATAAACTTACGGGTGCGTCAAGTCCATCAGGCCGCATATGGATTCTCTCTCGTCCTGCCGGTATCTACATAGTCGTCTTCGTCCCAGTCGTCTCTCGGCGGCGGATCGACTTCTAGCCAGCCAGCATCTCTGAGCCATCTCAGAGCCTGCGTACACGCATCAACGAAATCGTCATGGGTTGACTCAGGGAACGAACAGATCTGGCTTACAAGAGGCTCGGCCCAGTCTTTGACGTAGCCCTTCCGCTTATCTGATTCAGGGATCCACACTCTCCCGCGGGCAATGATATGGGACACAATATTCAGCCGCTGGATCTTGTCGGCACGCCCGGGGTTATAGGCAGCGACAGGCAGGTGCGCTCGCCTCAAGTCCTGAATCAGCGAGATGCCCGCGGACTTGTCTTCAACGAGGATTGTGTCTACCCGCTTCTTGTCCCGGCCCTCGCCGAAGATCACCTCGTACTCTTCCTGAACCTTCTCTCTCAGTTCGGGGTACTGGAGCCGATCTTGCCAGCAGTCGATCAGCATCACGGACATCGGGCCGTCAGTAGGCTTAAATACACCCCAAGTCTCCGCGGCAGTAGGATCATTAACGGTCTTTTCGCTAGTTGCACAGTCGTAGGACTGCACGATGTACTCGAAACGCGGAAACTCTTTGCCAGCAGGCCAGAGCCGGAACCAATCCCTTCTGACCATCCCCCCATCTTCGGGGTCGATGATCTCAGCATAAATCTCCTGTCTGCCTAGCTTCGTACCCTCGTACTGCAAGATCTGCTTGCGGAAGCTGTCCGACAGGTTGTCAAGGTTGCTATAGGTGCTGGCAGTCGTCAGGGCTACGTCATCGCCCTCCCTGCTGACCAGATCGACAATCAGATCCTTCGGCTTCGGGGTTGTAGTACAGATCAACCGAGTCGGCATAGTTGGCAACTTCAGGCGCAGGCCGAACTGCATCTGATCCCAAGCCTCCTGAAGGTAGTCCCAAGCCGCAAGCTCGTCGCACCATCCTCCGTGAAACTGTGGCCCGCGGAATCGCTCGGGTTCGCTTGCAGGAATGCCCTTAATCAGGCTTCCGTTAAGCAGTTTAAGCTCGTGCAATGCTTTGTTGTAATCGGCTACAAGCTGATGCGGGATAACCGCCAACAGCCCGGAGTCACCCTCAAAGCACGTTGCCCGCACATCAGACGACGTAGGAGCCGCCACCAGCCAACGAGTATTGGGATACGACCAAGCCCACCAGCCGATCTGCTCTGCCGCGGTTCTAGTCTTCCCTGCGCCCCGGCCTGCTAGCATCAGCCAGATCGACCACCAATCGCCCGCGGGGAGGATCTGGTGCTTGTGAGCTTGTGATAGCCACTTAGCCCGCCAAGCGAACGCCACCTGATCCTGCGGGGCTAGCTTCTCGAACTCAGACCGGGTCTTCGGATCCCGCAGAATCTCTAAAACGTCCATGATTGTTGCAGCGCATCACACTGGGGAAGTGCCGATTTTTTCGGGCCTGTATCCACTAGTCTGCTGCACTGCGTCATTCGACCTGCCGTTTGGACTCTAGGTTCTGCAAGACAGCATCAAACAGCAGCTTGGACTCGACTTGAATAGGAGGGGCGTTATCAGCACCGGTCAAGGCTACGCGGTCGCCGTATCGCTTGGGATTCCACTTGGCTAGCAGCTTGAGGCCGATTTCGGCTTTCGCCTTCTGCCACTGGACATACCCGGAATCAACCCGGCCACCGCCTTCAGAGAGGATGCGCTCAGGCTCCTGATTCATATCTAACCAAATCTGCTCTGCAATCGCGTCTTGCCCAACTTCACGAGCACGAGCGATGGCTGCGGAAAGACCGACGCTGTTTTCTCCAGCAGCGTCATCCTTATACATCCAATCGTAGACTGTTCTCCACTCTGGGAAGCCTTCTTTACGGCAGATTTCTCTTAGGGGAATGCCATCAGCCAAGAGGCGGCACATCTCTTGTGCAACTTCAGGGGAGTATTTAGAGGGTCTGCCGGTCTTTTGCGGTTCTGTCAGCCCTCGTACTTTTTTCGGGGTTTCTGCCTTGGGCATATTCCTCTCCGATGGGTAAATTAAAAAGTTCGTACCTACCACAAGAGAGGCATTTAACTCTCCAACTGTAAGTAAGTTCGGTTGTATGTAATTTACCACCACACTTACAAGTTTGCATGATGTTAGAAAACCCTCCCCGAGGTTTCCTGATTTGAGCAAGAGAGGCCCAACCCAACGATTAGGTTAGGTTGAGTCCTCTCAGCGAGCACCTCCCGTCGGTACCGTCATCTCGCTGACCGTAAACTGGTGCGCTTACGGCTGTCCCTTGCTACCTCATGCACCTGAGTCAAGCCTGCGCCAAGGGATTCGGCACGCCTGCGGTTTTGGCTGTCGTTCTACCGCTCTCACACAAAGAAGAACCGAGATTCGACGTATAGGTCTCTGTGCCAGTCGGCGTGGAAAACAAAAAAGCCCTTTGAATTGACCCCGGTGGAAGAACCCTAGTTTGCTGCTAGGGCTACCCCTGTCGGGGTCGGAGTCAAATCAAAAGGCTCCGTCGGCTTCCACACCAACGACTTTATTTTGCTTCCGATAATTGTGCTTGTCAAGTGCCGGTCTTTCCCGGCTGTCATCCGCTTCCCGCCCGAGGAGACACTGCACAGTGGCGTGGCGGCTGCGGGTGTTAGACCACCTCCCGCTGGGCTTCACAGCAACAACGGGACACAGAATAGCGCCGCCATCACTGTCCAAGCAAGGATCTCATCCATGCCCTGTCTCCGTCGGGAATTGCCTGCAAAGATGGCTGTCCATCTCCTCTGCGATAAACCTGATGTCACTGAAGAGAAGCCTAGCCTCCCGGATCTGATTTGAGAGCAAGGCGCTCTCAGCAGCTTTGAGACGGGCCTTGATCTCTAGTACGCCCTCAGAGTAGTCCAGCACGATACACCGGGCTTGAAGGGGTGTTGATCCACTTGCGTGAGGGCAAGGACTCTTTCGTGTGGTACAGGTGCGGGCTTTCCGTCTTGATCTGCTTGATCACTTCATCTAACTGCGGGTTTTCTTGTGTGTAATTCGCAGGCTTGCGAACCGCTGCCTTCAATCTCATCTTTTGCTCAGTCGTCAACATTCTCAATCTCCAGTCTTACTTA
>Ga0209229_10000021_pt1 | contig 54716 bp, 36 predicted proteins | sample SanBayMetagenome_FD_187466 | JGI IMG/M metagenome (GOLD analysis project Ga0209229, IMG submission 187466) | Freshwater and sediment microbial communities from dead zone in Sandusky Bay, Ohio, USA (SPAdes) (version 2) | ecosystem: Environmental > Aquatic > Freshwater > Lentic > Sediment... | reverse complement strand
GATCTGATCCAACGAACCAAGAGTATCCCGTGGTTGCAACTAAGCGTTTACAACCGAGCCGACTGGATTGCAAATGGTCTGGTGGTCGTTCCCGTCGCGTTCCTACTGGCAGGTGCATTGAGCTACCGAGGCCAAAGTCCTAGATCTAGTTTTTTGAACCGGATCCTGGAACTGGGTGCATCGGGCTTGGTACTGGCCTTTCTGTTCCTTCTGATCGGAGGCATAGAGATAAGTCAAATTTGGTTTCCGCCTAGGACCGTTTCTTGGAATGATATTTTAGCCGGCTGGATCGGAGCCATTGCAGGGGTTGCTCTGTGGCTTCCTTTCGGCTGTCGATCGATCGAGGCGGCAAGACGGATTTTGGGAATACAGCGATTCTATGATCGGCTCTCCGCGTTTGCACTCCTGGCGTGCATCGCGGGCTTTCTTTATTCGATCTATCCGCTCGATTTCGTCTTGAGTCGGTCCGATTGGTCTGAGAAACTCAGGCTCGGCCGGGTCCAATGGGGACTGGTTCCACATTCGGTTCCCAAGTTGGAATGGGGCCAAGGGCTTCTGATCTCGGTGCTACGAGCTTTCCCTTTTGGGCTTTTAGGATCACAGATCCAGTCCAGGCCTCTGCGATGGATTTGGGTTTTGGGAATCGCTTTGTTTTTGGAGCTTATTCAGCTTCCAGTATTTAGTAAATTCTGCTCCCTCGGAGACGTCATGGCAGGCTGGCTCGGGGGGGCCATCGGGATCTTTGTCGCACAGCCTAATCGGCTCTGGAATTGGCTTTTGGGCACCCGATGGGTGTGGATATCAGCCGCCGGGCTCTGGTCGGTTGTTCTGCTATTCGCTTTCCTCGGCCGGTCGGAACGATTGGTTGTCGACCCGAGCGAGTTGCAGGAACGTTGGTCGGGTTTTTTGACCTACCCATTGCTACGGTATTATTTCACCTCGGAATACCGAGCGTTGACAAATATTTTGGGTAAGCTTCTAAGTTTTGCCTTTCTAGGTGCTTTGGTTGCTTGCTGTGTGATGTTCGGTAAGCCGACATCAGCCATAGCTCGCAACGATAACCTTGGGCGTGATTGGGTCTGCTCTCCATTCCGAGCTAGTCTCTCTTGGGTACTGCCGTTGTCCATAGTGATTGGCTTTGCGATCGAAATCGGTCAGATCTATCTCTTTCCGCTCATTGGCGATTTGAGTGACGTTGGGATCTACGCACTGGGAGCGTCTGGCGGGGCCTGGCTGACGGTGTTTTTAGCTCGCGGCCTGCCGACTCCCGAGCAAACGGAGCCTCAAGCCGTTGAACAAATCAGCGCAAAGGACCCTGTAGATCGAGGGGCTATCGCGCCGTTTTGGATGCTTTTGGGATTTTCACTTTTTGTCTGCGGGGGGATCATTGCCTGGCTCCATCCTGGCTGGCCCGGGCTTGAACTACTGCTGATGATGGTTTTGTGTGGGACGGTTTACCGAGTACCGGGAACCTTTCCAATCGTATTTGCCCTAGCGATCGTCGCTGGTGATGCCTATCCAATTACAGGGCAACTGGTCTTGCAAGAATACGACAGCTTGCTGTTCGGAGCGTTTGCAGGATTGTGTTTTGCCTACGCGCGAAGACCCGTTACAAGTAGTTATAGTCAACAGCGGTTCGGTGCTGAGCCACTGTTGTTTTTTGGTTTCGTTTTGCTCGCATTGAGCATGGCAATCTCGCTGTTTGTCGGTTTGATTCGCCTACCGAGGGCTCCCTGGGGAGATCAACTATCGGTCTATTTCACTCAGTGGAATGCTTTGCGGGTGGCTAAGGGAATCGCTTGGGGATTAGCCTTCGCGATCGCGATGCTGCTGGTTGGCAGGTTGCGTCGGGGAGTTAACGCACCGGACTGGTCGCTTGGATTTCTTCGAGGTTGTACATTGGCGGGGTTCTATGTGGGGTTATTCGTAGTCCTCGAAAGATTGGTTTTCCCAGGTTTGCTGAATTGGAGCGACGTGTACCGGGCTACGGGGCCATTCTTCACGATGCACATCGGAGACCAGCATCTCGATGCGTTTTTGGTCATGGTGTTTCCGTTGGTATGGGCACATGCGTTGCATCCGTCTTGTCGTACTCCGCAGCGGTGGCTCTGTGGCTCGGTACTTGGACTTTTAGCTTACGGGGCCTTTGCGACCATGTCGCGTGCGACCCTCGTTATCCTATTGTTGCAGATCATGGGATTGGTTTACCTGACTTGGCGATTTCGGAGGACAAAACCGGCTGGAGCCGATTTAAGGTCGAGCGAAAGGATTTCTTTAGCGTATGATCGAACTAGTCTCGTTGCATTGATTCTAGGAATATTGTTTTTTGTCTCTCTGATATTCTCTGCAAGGACCGAGGCGTTCCAAAGCCGCTTTTTTACCTTTACGCTGGACTGGAATGGACGAGTATCTCATTGGTTTATGATTCTCAAACGCGGAACGACCGGGATTGGAGGAATCCTCATTGGACATGGAATCGGTACGCTTCCAAGTTTGGTGGCTTCGGAGTTTGGCCGACCGGTGCCACCGATTCAATGGATTCCGCCGATGCACGGGGACGTGAATACCGGCCAGATCGTTTTACGCGGAGATTGGCCGATTTATGTAGAGCGGGTTATCTCTGGCGATTCTTCGAAAACGCTCCAGGAATTGGACCTCGAAGTCAAACTTTTTAGCGATACTGATGTGTTGCGTATCACACCATTGCTGGTTGAAAAATCGATGTTAGAGTCCTTCGGTGGAGCAAGATTTCCGAGCATCCAAGCGGGGAGAACATGGAAAAGGCTCGGGGTTTCTGATTTGGATCGTTCTGAATGGGACACTGGGGTCGGGTTACGTCCTGAATCTCCATGGCGTCCATGGTCGTTTGGACTCAGTGCAAGTGGAACTGGCGTCGCGGTATTTCGAGACACATCCACCGGCTCAATCGATCCGAAGTCTAGCTATCCGTGGTATTTTACATGTGACGATCACATGGTCTGGCGAGCTAAGAATTTCTTGGTTCACGCCTATTACGAGCAGGGCTTAGGCGGAGTTGCAGCTTGGTCGCTACTTGTATTTGGTACGCTTCGGCGAGGTTGGCGGGGAATTTCCTATTTTGAGCTAGGATCGAAAGCTTCGGATCCATTGTCCTTCCCCTTGGACTCCTATCAGGCAGTATCGATTCTGGGCTTCGTGGGAGTCGGATTTTTTGGAAGTCTTGTAGATACCCCGTGGATTGCTGCATTGCTGCTTGCCATACTCTCGATGCACTTAGCAAGGGTGCCACGAGGTTCATTCGATAAGGATTCCCTATGAAAGCAAACACGCAAAGGATTCTCTGTAGAGCATCCGAAACGCTTTTCGGATTTGGCCATTGTTTTCCTTTTGGGATTCAAGGCTTATCTCTCCTTGTGCTCTTTCTATTTGCATCCGGCGGGTGCGACGCGTTCCGTCCGATCGAATCGGTAAGCAAAGGGCCTGTTTCGGAGGTTGCCCTCGAGGGCACGATGTCCAAGGGACCGAGTCTTAGGGATTCAACCGAATGGATAGGTCCGGCTCGCGTTGGCCAGTCGCGTTTTCTTCGGGCTCCTCGACTCCAAGAGCTTGAGGTTCCCGACTACCCTGGGGCAAACTCAATTTGGGGGGCTACAGGACGCGACCTTCAGGGACGAATGTACTTTGGCGTTGCCGGTTATGGCGTGGATAACCCAAGCGCAGCATTGTGGAGATTAGATCCTCAATCAGATCGATTCGAAACACTTGGGTTAGTCAATGAGCAACTGGATCGTTTGGGGGTCCGTCGCAAGATCGACTGGGCCGAAACGCAGATGAAGATCCATAGTAAGATTTTCCAGGCCGCAGACGGCCGTATGTACTTCTCGAGTCAAGACGAACACGCCGAGGCTGCCGATGGAAGTCGTAATGCGTTGTACGGTGGTAGGCTTTGGGCTATGGATCCTAAGACCGACGTTTGGGAGTCTATTCATACAGCCCCTGAGGGACTAATCGCTCTGGCAGCACGAGGACGCTACGTGGTCACTCAAGGATATTTCGGCCATGTATTGTATCAGTACGATACTCAGACTAAGCAGATTCGCTCGAAGAAACTCGGCACTTACAAAGGCCATGCATCGCGAAATATTTTTATGGACTCACGAGGTCATGTTTTCGGAATACGAGCTCGAATCGCAAATAGTTACGACCTCGATAGTGTTTATGAAATTGGTAAAGATCGTGTCCGAATATCGTTGGTTGAACTAGACACGGAATTTAATGAGCTCAATGACTGGACATTGAGTGACTACGCACCTACGGGGAGCACCGATTCGCATGGCATAACCGGCTTTAGTGAACTCGACGATGGGAGCATCGTATTCGTAACCCACAGCGGAGCGCTTTGGCAAATCCGGCAGATCGACGCCAAAAGCAAACTGGAAAGGTTAGGCTGGATACATCCTCTAGGGACTGGTTACTGTGCAAGTTTATTTTCCCCGTTTGGTAGGCGGTATGTGTGTGGGTTTGTCAGAAGTAAAGGAGGTGTTGAGGAATGGAGCATTTTCGACATCGAGCTTAAACGCTCCGTGATTCTACCAATGAGCGAATCTGACCGAGCGCTTCTACGTCAACCTCAGTTGCTTATCTATGGCAGCGATACCCTCGATGATCAGAGCCGTGGCTATATCGTCGGCTGGAAAAAACGTGCTAACCGCATGGCTCCCTATGTGATTCGATTGACTTGGGAATAAATCTCCATTAGAAGACTAGGCTGTTTCATGAATACAATCAATAAATTCTATATTCGCAACTCGAAACGCACCTTTCTGTTGATGCTATGGCTCTTGTCCCTCTCTAGTGCGATTGGACAGGAGCAAGTTCCGGAGAGGCGATTATCCGCCGAGCAGATGCGCCGTCCTGAGATAGCGGCGATTGCAGGGCGCCTTGGACAACTTCGGCGCAATGAGGCCAGGTTTGGTCCTAAACATCCTGCCTCGGAAACCACCAAGAAGCAGATTTCTGACTTAGAAAACCAATTGAGGGAAATGACGGTCGATCGCTCGGCAATCGAGCCGGAAAACTCTGCGCGGGATCCTTTGTCGTCCCCAAAAAAACGTGGTGATAACGGAGTTTCAGAGAAAAAAATGCCACCGAAGCGAAAAATTCCAAGTCAGTGGGGGTTTGAAACGTGGTCCAGTTGGCCATCGACCGTTGGACAATTGACGAGGATCTCCAGAAAACATTCGAATTATCACGAAGCTTATCCATGGCTAGGTATACCCGATTTGATTGCCGTAGGCCCGATGCCTGGAATGGGCTTGATGTGGGGTGTCCAATACGATTCGAGGGAGAATTTTAGTTCCGTCTTTCAATGGTTCGATGATCCAGGTAGCACGCAAAGAGCGCATTATCTGGACCTCCCCGGACGGGTACTTTCGGTTTACTACCCAAGCAATTTCGATAGTACCGGTTGCTTTTGGGTGATTCGCCAGACGCCCAATCAAGAGTTTTTGAAAAATGACGCTCCTGAAGGTTGGTTAATTGCCGAAGTGATCCAGATGAAAGCCGATCGATTTCCTCCTTATGGAATTGAGGATCAAACTCCATCATCGATTGGGGTTTTCAAAATCCGTGGCAAGCAAACTCCGACCTTGCTAGCAAGTCAGCAGCGAGGATTTTTCATCGTTGGGGATGTTCAATTTTCCCAACATGCAGAAAGTATCGAAAAACTGTGCGCATTCGGTGAAGGGATTTGGGGATTGGATTGTGCAACGACGAATGCCACAGCGATGGCTGCAAACCTTATATCCGAATGCAAATCCATTTCTGCTCCATCGAATCTTGACATTCTATCCTACGGGATCGATTCGGTCGGCAGGGTTCTGCTGGTTGATCATGCTGGGCGGGTTCGACGACGTAACGGGGGGGCAGACCGAGCCGAGAACGATGGAGTATGGCCGCCGAAAACGCTTAGCCAACTCGGATGGTATAGCTCCTTGGTCGATGGCGCGATGATCGAGAGTTTTAAACGTTTTTCCCCAGGCGATTTCTCCGAAATGAGCGATTTAAATACATCCTCGGTATCTGCTTCGCTCGGTAGGCAAGCCCATTTTTCTGATCGGTTCACAACAGATCATTGGATTTCGATTCCGCAAACCAATCTCGTGACAAACTCGCAGAATGGTCGGTGGAAATACCCGGATGGAACATTGCTTGTACAAACAATCAATCAGTTAGTACCCGAGGATAATGCTACGGAGTGCACTACACGGAAAATCGAAACCAGGGTGCTGTCTTTTATCGACCAGGAGTGGTTTGCGATGAGTTACCTTTGGGATTCGGAGCAAACCGATGGGGTTCTCGTCGAGTCAGACGATCAGACGACCGAAATCGAAATGGCGGATCAAACCGAACCTCTGACGTGGCATCCGTCAAAAGCTAGCGAATGTTTCAGGTGCCATACGAATGGACCGATTGGAAATCCCCCAATTCAAATTTTGAAGCTAGCCTCTGAGAGTCTCCCGAGTAGTGTCCGTTGGGACATGCATTTTCTCGGTTCTGCTGACCGAGGCAAGAAAGTGGGTTGGACTCCTATACTCGCTGCTCAGGGTCAGGGTGGCATTACCAAAGTGCGACAAACCTTGGGAGGCGGGAGGTTGGACCTCGATTGGGGCTGGTTTAAAAAAAGCCTTCTCGAGGAAAACATCAAACCATGGTACCAAGCATCGTTTCGACCGAGTGGTTTTTTTTGCAGCGAACTCGATGAGACATGGACCCCCAGCCTGAATCCTTCAGCGACATTGGTTTCGCAAACGCGTCAGATCTATAAGATGGCGATCGGTTACTCGATCTCTAAGGATCCGGAATTGCTCGATGCAATGAGAAAAGGAATACGGTTTTTGCTCGACAAGTTTAAGGACCCGAAATACGGAGGTTTTTACCTTCAGGTAAGCGAGCAAGGAACTGTGATCGAAAAGGGCAAGGACGGGTATGGTCACGCCTTAGTCATTTACGCACTGGCTACGGCCGCTAAGGTATCGGGGGACGATGCGTACGCTACTGAGGCCCTGAAATGCTGGGAGCATTTGAGATCCCGAATGATGGAAATCGATGGTGGTCTAATGTGGAAAGCATCCGAGGATTTCTCCAACCCTTATCGGCGTTCCCAAAACCCAAATATGCAACTTTTTGAGGGGCTCCTGGAGCTTTACGACGCAACCAAGGACCGGGGAGTTTACAGCGATGCGCTTAGACTATTGAACTTTGTTGTTCTTCAACTTCGGCAAGATTCGGGGTGCATACCTGAAGACTTTCAGTCCGACTGGAGGTCTCCAGTGATGATCGGGCAACAGCCTAATATTCAGATGGGGCATCAAGTTCAGTGGGCGTTTCTGATAAGCCGTGCGGTCGAATTAGGTTTTCCACGGAGGTATGCAAAAATTGGCCAAGAGTTCATGGACTACGCGATGATACATGGTTTCGACCAGGAAACGGGGGGGCTCTATCAGAAGCCTGGTACTGACAAAGAAGCTTGGCAACAGGCTGAGTTTTTGAGGGCTTTACTTCGGTACTACTCCATGCATGACCGTAGCGACTATGCCGATGCGATCCTCAAGACTCATTCGATGATACGGAGGGAATTCATCGACCCGGAGCATGGAAGGTGGATTGAATCGGGCAAGACAAAAGAAGAAAACGACCCGAAGATAGCATTGCATGAAGTCGGCATGTACTTAGAGGCAATACGCGTTGACGAAACCATGCAATCAAAGATACCAAAGGGCGCGGAATAGCATGAAAATCAAAATATTCAAAGATTCTAAGGAAGCCCTTGCTGAACTTAAAGGCTATTGCGATGAATTAGATGGTTTCCGTCCGTCGCCGATTTGGTGGAACGCGCTTGGACAAGGGTTCGGTCATCGCTCCTATTGTCTGAGTGGATGCGATTCTTCGGAGCAAGCAGTCGGTTGCTTGCCGCTATTATTTGTTAGAAGCTTAATTTTCGGAAAATTTCTCGTTTCATTGCCTTACTTAAACTCCGGTGGAGTCCTCTTAGAGGGGGCACCGCAGTCAACCGAGCCGATCGCTCAAGCTTTGATCGATCGTGCGGTACAACTAGCCGATGAGCTTGACGTGAAGTACCTAGAGTTACGCCACGAAGCCCGTATCGAACACCCGTTATTCAATCACGAGCGGACCGACAAAGTCCATATGCGATTGACGCTTCCGGCGACACCCGAACTTTTGATGGCCTCCTTCAAAAGCAAGCTTCGCAGCCAGATCAAGAAAGCCAATGAGAACCCTTTCGAGGTGCGATTCGGTGGTGAGGAGCTTCTGACCGACTTCTACAAGGTCTTTGCTCACAACATGCGAGATCTGGGCACGCCGGTTTACTCCAAGAACCTTTTTCGGGAGACCCTAAGGTCCTTTGCGAATTCGCAGGGGAGTTCCAAGGCCGAGTTGTGTGTGGTTCGATGGAACCATCGACCTATCTCAGGGGCTCTACTGATCCACCATGCCCATCGGACCGAGGTCCCGAGCGCAAGCGCCATTAGGAAATTCAATTTTACCAACGTGAACATGTGGATGTATTGGCAATTGCTCCAGCGCGCCATCGAACAAGGATCTACTGAGTTCGATTTCGGCCGAAGCACTCTCGCTAGCGGAACTTACAAGTTCAAGGAGCAATGGGGGGCCAAGCCCAGCCCTGCGGTCTGGCAGTACTACGTGCGCAAGGGGGATCCAGCCCAGATGCGACCGGACGCTTCGAAAAACCAACGGCTCGTCGAGATCTGGAAAAAACTGCCTGTGTGGCTAACCCGGATAATTGGCCCCTCGATCGTTCGGGGAATTCCTTAGCAAATCTTGTTACGGCAAATCGCAAGGGGAGGTAATCGCCCCTTGATCCTTGCCTAAAGCCAGTTTTCAGGTCAAAGAGCTTTTTAGCGATTGCGTAGGGAGTGATGTATAGGCCGAGCTGACCCAGAACAAAACCCGAAGGAATCTGCTTTCTTCAAGGGTTTCGTCTCAAGAATGGTTGACCCATGGATGGTTTCGTTTATTCTTCTCTAGGATTTTCTCCTACCACCCCACAGTCCCAGTTTATGAACCAAAGACGCCGACGCACCAGCAATTCCCGTCCTGCTGTCTCGCTTGACCCCCTCTACAGGGGCGAAGACCATGAGATTTCGAGGAAGCCTAAGGATCTCGTTGAGGCGAGCGAATCGAGTACCAAGCTGGAGTCGGCCTCGAAGACGCTCGACAAGTCGGCTTGGAACTACCCCCGGGTCGCCGGTAACGCCATCTGGGTCGCCTTGGGCCTCGGGCTTTTAGGGTTGTTTTGGGGCTATGCCCCTACGATTTCGGAATTGGCTGCGACTTGGGAGCGTGAACCGGATTACTCGCACGGTTGGTTTGTGGTGCCGATCGTTGGCTATTTGCTGTGGAATATGAAGAGTTCGATGCCGCCGTTGAAGGCAGGTTTGCATTTCGGTGGGCTTGTAATGGTCCTCTTGATTGTCGCTTTGCGGGTATTTGCCGGTTGGGCTTACTTCGATTCTCTCGATGGTTGGACGATTCCGTTGACGGTGATCGCCTTGGCATGGGTCTTCGGTGGCCGTGGTTTTATGTTTTGGGCTTTGCCTGCATTGGGTTTTTTGTTTTTCATGGTACCGCTACCATTTCGCATCGAGAACGAGTTGAGTCGTCCTTTGCAGTGGATCGCCACGAGTGCAAGCACTTTTGTTTTGCAGTTGATGGGGCAACCTGCGATTTCTGAGGGTACTACGATTTTGCTCGGTGAGCAGGTCCTGGAGGTCGAGAGAGCGTGTTCAGGACTAAGGATTTTCATCGGTGTTTTCGCTTTGTCCTATGTCTATGCGATGTTGACGAGTCGCAATGTTTGGGAAGGGGTAGCAATTGTTGTGTGCGCCATTCCGATCGCTTTGATATCCAACATGACGCGGATTGTGATCACCGGTTTGTGTTACCAGTGGTTTAGCGGTGAATTGGCCAGGAAATTTTCTCATGACCTCGCTGGTTTTTTCATGATCGGCGTGGCAGCAGCGCTCTTTGGTTTGTTCGTTTTTTACATCCGTTGGTTGATTCAAGATGCTCAAACATTGGACCAGGTCGCCTTGAGAAGGGCCTAGGTTTGGATAGGTAGAGTTACGGCGATAGACGCTGTGCTCTGGCTCGAGGATAGATTTTTTTGAAAAATGTTCGTATCGGGGGTTTTCGAATGAGTACCAATGCTAAGACGGGTTTTGGAGGGCAAGGAGGTGTTGTGTCCTCAAGCGGCGGCAAGTCGCTCAATCGAAGCGTTGCTCGAGATTCTGGGAGTCTCGGGCTTCCGAAAATCGATGCGCTGTTTTTGTTGGGGGTTGCTCGAAAACATTGGAAGTGGATTGTACCGGTCGCATTGCTTTTGTCGGGGATTGGTGCGGCGCTTGTCTTGTCTTTTTTCAAGCCCGTTTACGAGGCTAAATTCCGCTTGGAGGTCGATCCCTCGAATTACATCGTGTTTGCCGATGTAAGACAAAGTTCACCGGAATTGATTGAACTCCAAAAGGCGATCTTGTTCAGCAACAGCGTTTTGGAGAAAGTGGTCTCCGACAAGACGGTCGCTTCGGTGCCGATGATATCCCAAGCGAAAGACCCAGTGAACGTGCTTCGTACGAATGTCAAGGTTGCTGCTTCGGCGGGCAATAGGCTCATGGATGTGCGGTTCCAGGATACCGATCCGAAGACTGCAGCGGCGGTCGTCAACACCTTGGTCGATGAGTATTTAAGATCCAGGCGGTCGATCGAACAGATTCGTACATCCAATCAGGAGCGTAACGTGTTGGCTGCGTTGGCTAAGGCCGAGTCTGAGGTCGAGGGGGCCAAGCAGCGCGTAAGGGATTTGAGCTTGCAGGCTGTCAAGACCGATACGGTGATTGGGGAATCCGAGTCTGGCCGTGTCGATACATCCTATTTGGATGATTTACGGATGAAGCGGATGGAGCTCAACAGCCAAATGTCGGTATTGCAGTTGAATCTAGCGGAACTTAAAGCCGCCTACGACAGAGACGTCGAGTTGGAAAAAAGCGAGCTGGCCTCAACCAACCGAACGGTTGAGATATCCGACGAAATGCTCGACAAAGATATCGTCGTGATGACTTCCTTTGCTTTGCTGGAGGATGCGAGGGTAAAGCTCAAGGATTTGGAGCTCAACACCTCCGTCGGTCAGAAGAATCCTGTTTTTGTGAATGTAAAAAGGCGAGTTGATTTTCTGGAGAAAGAGTATGGTCGGTTACGTGAGTCCCGTAGAAAGGAATTGTCTGAGAGAGGTTCAACGAGCAATCTGGTAGATCGTCGCAAAAGCATCGTGGAACTAGAAGGGCAAATCGCTGGGATGAGGATAGAGAAGGATGTGATGGAATCGCAAACCAAGGATTACCTAACGTCTCTCAAGCAAGCAAGTGCAACGGGCGTGGATTTGCAGTTCGCAACAGCCGATCTTGAGGAATGGAATGATATTCGATCGACGGTTCACCAGCGAAGGGTTAAGCTCCAGACGGAGAGGGACGCCACAGACAGCGTCAGGGAACTCGAGCGAGCAATCCCGCCTCGATTGCCGGTTGAGGAGTTGCCGACGAAGCAGATTTTGATGGCTTCTGCGGCAGGTTTCGGTATCCCGTTTTTATTGGGATTTCTGATGGAGCTGCGATCCCGGAAAGTGGACGACGCGCACCATTTGGAATCTCGAAGTCGTCTTTCGGTTTTGGGAGAAATTTCGACGATTCCTGTTGCCGCGACGGGTAAATTGACCAAGAAACGGCGATCGCACGCTCGAGAGTTAAGGCTCTTCGAAGAAAGCGTCGATTCTCTGAGCACTACGCTGACACTCCGAGAGGATTTGCGCAGTTGCCGTGTGTTTACCATCACAAGTGCCCTTTCTGGAGAAGGCAAAACGAGCGTTTCGTGTCAGTTGGTGGTAAGTCTGGCGCGTTCGACCGGCAGTAAAGTTCTATTGATTGACGGTGACTTACGCGCTCCTGACGTGCATCACGTCTTCGGACGTCCTATGACGGCAGGATTGGTCGGTTACCTCAACGGTACCGACGAGTGGAGGGACTTGGTCGACCGGGACTGGAACGATTCGATTCACTTGCTGACTTCCGGCTATTTGAAGGGGAGTCCACACCGACTCTTGAGCAACGGGCGATTTGAGAAGCTCATCGAAGAGGCACGTCAGGAATACGACTACATCGTTTTGGATACCCCGCCTGTTTTGCCCGCGAGTGAAGCCTTGCTATTTGCCAAAGTAGCCGATGCAGTTTTGATGTGTGCCTTGAGAGATAAAAGTCGGATCGAGCAGTTGGTCCAGGCCTATCAACGTCTTGAGTCTTCTGGGTGCAAGGTTGCCGGCTCGGTTCTTTCTGGAGTTCCAGTTCGGGAGTATGCCAGCTACTACGGTGACTACTACGCATCGAAGGTTTAGAGTGACCGACCTAGATCGTTCGAGGGAGCACCAAGTAGGCTTTGCAATTCTGGAATGAAGAAGTAGAAAAGCGTCATGAAGATCCATAAAAGGTCATTGCCTGAGACTCGCAAGCGGCTCAAGTTGAATTGGCCGCTTTTGATTTTTTCCTTATTGATTCTCACGGTGTTGATCCCTGCGGGATATTTTTTGCACCGAGCGCAGATGGGGAGAGTGGTTCAAGCGATAAGAACTCGCGCTACTCAACAAGCGGAGGATGGGGAGTGGGGCCAATCGGCCACGACAATCCAGTCGTTTCTTCTTATCGAACCGGAGAACCGCGAATACAAGGTCAAACTCGCCGAGGTTTTGGATCGAACTTTGCCGGAACAAGCGGATCTGGGTTCTGTCGGTCGGCTCAATCAGATTATCGCGGTGCAGTCGGTAGCTTTAGGTGTTTGCGAGGCGGACCCTTCCTTGGCCGACCGAGGAATTGCGATCCGCAAGAGATTGATCAAGCGGCTAACCCAGATAGGACGTTTCGAAGATGCGATGAATCAAATCGCGGAGTTGGCTGGCCCCTCGAGCGATCCGTTTCTGCTTAAGAATTTGGCCTTGTTGAGATATTCGATGGCCCTGGAGAAGCGGACTCATTCCTATTCGGAGTCCAAGCAGAGTGTCATTCCCGAATGGCTTTATTCCGCTGCGAGTTTGCAGGTTGTGGATCTATTACTCAAGGCTCTGATCGATAATCCTGCTGATATTGAACTCTCGTCTGCGTTTGCCAACGCTTGCATAGGCCAAAACGAATTGATCGCTTCGTCGCAGTTATCGGGATTAAGTCCAGGCGATCTTCGCGAGCGAGCAGTTGCAAGTGTAGATAAGATGTTAGCTTCGCAACGAGAAGTTGTAGAAGCTTGGATTGCTCACTACGAGATTGTTGCGGGATTGGATCCTGTCCGAGCAGAGTCAGATATCCGACAGCTTTTAAGTATGGCACCGAATAACTTGGTGGTTTTGAAGAATGCCGGTTTGCACTATCTTGCGCGGGCACAGAATGCCTCCATGGCATCCGAATCGCTTAAGCGCACCGAGTGGCTTTCCTCCTCGGTTGAGTTTTTTCGCAGGGCAATAGACCAAGGACTCAAGGACGATTACAGGGTTTATTTGGGGCTAGGCGAGGGGCTTGAACTCAGTGGTCAAGTCGAAGAAGCGATCGATGTATGGGAGAGCGGGGCCAGAGTTAGTAAGCCCCCGACGGCGATTCTTTGGTCGCGATTGGTTCAGGTTTGGAGCGCGAAGAAAAACATAGAGCAAATGCACGAAATGCTCAAATCGATGGACGAATCGATTCGAAATGAGTCCAATCAGTTGAGCAAAATGGGCCAGAGCGTATTGAATCGTATTTCTAAGCAACAGTGGGCAAGTTACTACGCGATCCAAGGCGATTTTCTCGAGGCAGCTAATTATCTCCGTGAAGCAATTCTCAACGATCAAGACCTTGATTCATACAATCGTTCTGCGATTTATGGTTCTTTAGGGCAATGTTACATCAATTTAGGTCAGCACGACTTGGCTGTCGACGCATATCAAAGTGCATTGGCGTTGAATCCCAAGGGTGATGCAAATCATCGAGGTCTAAGTCAAGCATTTTTAGGATCGAACCGGTTCAGAGAGGCTGTCGAACAACTTGGTTTGTTAACAGAAAACACTGCTGAGGATCACGTTCGGATCTGTGAGATTGTATTGGGAATGCAGAAAATTGGGGTGCAGGACGTCAACTATTGGAACGTTTTTGATCGGTCTTTTAAAGAAGCGGCGTCGTTGATTGCAAGCGATGCGTTTCTTATAGAACGCCCCTGGTTGATGGAGTTGCTCCAACTCGATTCGGCCTTGATTAGAACCACGGACATGGATCCTGCGGCACTAAATCAATTAACGCAAACTCGTCTGATCGAGTTGTCGGAAAAATTTCCAGAGACCTTAGACCTGCAGTTGCAAGTCATTCAACGCCTTGAGAACTTGGGGTTCAGTGAGAAGTCTCGCGAATTGTTGGCGAAAATCGAATCCTCTAAGCCGCAGGATACTTCGCTGTTTCTACTGAAGATAGATAGGCTTCTCAAGGATGGAATGCAGGATAGCGCGAAGAAATTGCTCGATGAAAGACTCTCGGCCGATCCAGATAATCAAGCTTTGCAGGCCGCCGCGATGAGAATCGCAGGTGGAATACTCGGGCGGCAATCGGATATCAATGATGTTGACGCATTGCAAACGAAGAATATCAACGCATTGATCAATGTTGGTCGAAACGCGGTGAATAGTCGAATCATTGTTCCAGTCGGTTCCGATGAAAATCAAGTTAAGACTGCGTTTAACACTTGGTCTGCCAATGTCCAAGCCTTTGAGAAGCAACTCAGGGATCGAGAGGGATTGCAAGGTACAGAGTGGCGGTATCTCCGCGCTCGACGGCTTTTGGCAGAGTCTGAATTCTCCGGAAAGACTGAACTTGAGGAAGTGGAGATTTTGTCAAACTATCTCTCAAGAAATCGCTCAAGTTGGAATTTAAGTTATGTCCTCTCTGGGATGCTCGAGGATGTCAAAGGAAATCCTCAGACGGCCGTCCGTGAGTTCACCAGAGCCATTCGACTTGGTGAGGAGTCCATGCAGGTCTACGAACGGCTTGCTGAATTGATGTTTTCGCAGGGTCAAATGGCCGAACTTGCCTCGCTCCTCGATCGACTAGGGGATCGAAAGAATCAATCACAGAAGCTATCGTCGATTGCCATCGGTTTGTCTGGTAAAGACCAGCAATCGATGCTTGAACTGGCTAAAGATGGGACTCTTGCAAGACCCAGGGATCCCATGGCATGGGTCTGGCTCGGTCAAGCTACCGAGCTTGCGTCTCGTTCGTTGTCGGGAGAGTTACGTGAGCAAGAAATACTCAAGTCCAATGAAGCGCTTCGAAACGCTCTGGAACTGGCCTCAGGAAAAAGTATTCCGGTTTATAGCGCAGCCTTTGGCCTCTATCTTTCCACGAAGCAACCAGAGAAGGTTGAGGAGCTCCTCGAATCTCTTAAAGGCTCGGATATCGAACCAACGTCCAAGCAATTGACTCTTGCGAACATGTATCAAGCGTTGGACCGCATGGATTTGGCCAACAATTCGTTGCTTGAAGCAAGGAAATCGGCGAAAAATCCGACTGAGATAGACGGCCTGATTGCCCGTCTGTACGTGGCGCAGGGCAAACAGGACGAAGCGATCGGACTATTCAAGGTACTCTACGAATCTGGAACGGACCAAAGCGGTACAGCCCGAAGGTCCTACGTGACACTGTTGGCAAATCGCGGTTCTGATGCTGACTGGCAAACGATTGAAAAGGTTTATGAAAATGATAAGTACTCTGGGAATCCAGACGATAAAAGGTTAAGAGCAGAACTGTTGGCAAGAAAGGGTAAACCGAAGGACCTTGCCATGGCGCAGTACCTTTTGGAGTCGCTAGTAGAGGATCCGAAAAATAGGATGGACCAAGATCGCTTTCGACTGGCGTCCATCTATATTGTCAATGCGAACATGGCACAGTTACAGGATCCGGCGAATCCCCAAGTACAGCAACTGCTCTCTCTTGCCGGTAAGCAACTAAATACCTTGACGAGAAATCCACAAGCATCCATCGAATATCTGTACACCTACGGCGACTTTTTATTGAGTCAGGATCGTATCGTTGAGGCCAATGATATCGCGGATCGACTTGATGTACAGGATGCCGACCACTTCGCTACTGCGTTCCTACGAGCTCGTCTGCAGAAGGTTTCCGGGAATTCGCAGAGAGCTACGACCCTCATTTTAGCCTGGAAGGATTCACAACTAGGGAAGCTTGGCCAGGGCTCCGATTCGGTTCAAAAGGCCGAGGTACTGGCCAAGGCTGGAAGTGCCCTTAGCGAACTTGGGGCAGATGTCGAAGCCGAGGACATTCTGAGAGAATCCTTTGAATTAGACGCTACACGGGGAGCCAACTACGCAAGAAGCTTGGCAAAATCTGAAGACAAAAATGCCAAACAAAGCGCGATTCGGTATCTGCTCGACAAGTTAAAGAAGGAGAAAACGCCCGAGATCGCTAGATTGCTAGCTGGATTGTTGTCCGTGGGTTCGATCCCTGAAGAACTCGCCGAGCAAGGCGATGAAGCGCTGTCTGCCATCGGTAGCTCGAACGAAGACAACGCCGAATTGCTTCTGTCGATTGCCGACATGTGGCTGGCGCAGAAGAAATCAACCAAAGCCATTGATGCATATCGAAAGATCGTCAAGCTCAAGCCCAACGATGTTGTGGCACTGAATAATTTAGCAATTCTTCTCGGTGAACAACCCGATGGAACGACCGAAGCCCTTTCATTGATCGATCAAGCGATTAGGATTGCTGGAAAGCAACCCCTGCTTCTGGATTCAAAAGCTGCGATTTTGATGTTGGCCAACAGAGTCGACGAAGCAATCCCTATTCTAGAGATCGCAGCGTCTGCGACTGAGGATCCACGAGTTCTATTTCACTTGTATCTGGCACTTCGACGCGCATCTCGGGATGAAGAAGCCGATCGCTTGAAGTCGCGAGTAAGCCCGGTTGCGCTACGAAAGTCGATCCTTACTCCAGATGATCAACTGGAACTCGAACGCTTCGAGCAGCAAACGCCTTGATCGAAGTTCGAATTCACTTCCGCCCAATTCATACTATATTTTTCAGAAATAAAGCCTATGTCCACGGAATCCACAGGTAGCATTGATCCCACAAACGGAATGGACGCAAGCGATCCGACGGCTTCAATGCCCAAGGAAATCGACAAACCACGTGTCGAGCAAGTTGGTCAGGACGATAGGGTCGCTCATGGGAAAGAACTCCAAAAATGGTTTATTGGAGTCGGCACTGCCTTCGCTTTGCTTTTGTTAGGGGGGGCGGCTCACGGTCTGCTCTCAAACCGGTGGGGGATTTCGGAAGATATCTTATTACTCGGTAAGAAACTATCGGAAATTCCTACTGAAATCGGTCCCTGGAAATGCACCCAGGATTCGAAATTGGAAGAAAACGTAGAAAAGATGCTTGAGGCTAAAGGGTATATTTCGAGACTTTACACCCATCAAACAACAGGTGAATCGGTGAGTGTTTTCGTCGTCTTTGGCCCCAAAGGACCCATCGCCGTTCACACTCCAGAAGTCTGCTACAGCGCAAGGGCTGTTACTCAAACCTCGGAGCGAACCGCGACTCCGGTTGAGCCTGAATTCAAGGAAGGAAATCTCTGGAAATTGGCGTTCGAAACCAACACCGTCGACAAGCGTAAAATGAACGTTTTCTACGGATGGAGTGAGGGGGGCCCTTGGCAAGCGGCAGCCAACCCACGATTCTGGCGGACGGATTATCTGTACAAGATCCAAACATCCTGCCAAGCAGCAGGCAAAAAGGAAGACTCTACCGACGAATTCTTCAAGCTATTTCTTCCAGAATTGCGCAAGCAGATGCGCCAGGTCGACGGGTGAATGGAGCTTCCCGGAAGACTGTAAGCTGAGGTTCCGCTTCGGAGTAAAGTATCGACAAACCTCTTAAAAGATGACCCGAAAAATCGCTTCGCATTGACCAAACGTGTCACTGTCCTAATAGAGAATTTCGTCGGAGGCTAGCGAATGCTGCTAACCTGATGAACGAGGAATTCTTCGAAAAGGGAACATCGGTCATGAGCGATCAGGAACATTTTCAATTGCTGCTCGACGATCAAGAGGGCAGTCATTCCGGTGGTTTCGATCCGGAAGGTCTCTCTGAGTCACTTCTTCGAGTGGCTCTTGAAGATCAGGATGCATTCTTGCAACTCTCCCTGGTCGACGGCGTTGGATATCGGACCATGTGCCGTCTGATCCAACGATTTGGCTCGGCAACTGCAACGCTTAAAGCGACCTTGGGGCAGATCAGTCAAGTGGAACGCGTCGGTCCAAAGATCGCTTCGTCCATTCGTGATTCGGCGGCAGCTGTTTATGCGACTGAGGTGCTTAAGATCTGCAAAGATCAGCATATAGATTTGCTTTTTCCCGGCGATCCGCGTATTCCCAGTTTACTTTCTGAGATCGGCAATCCCCCCTTAGTGCTGTACCTTCAAGGCGACTTTCGACCTGAAGATGCGCTGTCGGTCGGTATGGTTGGGACCCGTCACGCGACGGCTTACGGCCGCCTTATGGCCGAACGCCTGACCCGAGGCCTATGCTCCTACGGATGCACGATCGTAAGCGGTTTGGCACGCGGGATCGATGGCGTGTGCCACCGAACTGCGCTGGAGTCCACAGGTCGAACCATCGCGGTGCTCGGCAGTAGCTTGACGGAAATCTACCCGCCAGAGCACAAGGATTTGGCGAAGAAAATTCGCAGCCAAGGCGCCCTGGTCAGCGAAACGCCACCGTTGGCTAAACCCAAACCTGGCGTTTTCCCACAACGGAATCGAATCATCAGCGGACTGAGCCTTGGTGTCGTCGTCGTCGAGGCTGCCGAACGGTCTGGCTCGCTGATCACCGCTCGCCACGCTGGCGAGCAGGGGAGGGATGTCTTTGCTGTACCCGGCCAAGCCTGCGCGCCGACGGCCCGCGGATCGAACCGCCTGATCCGCGACGGCGCTCTGCTAGTCCAAGATGCCGAGGATATCCTTGAGCACCTAGGACCTCTTTCGCAAAGTGCCAAACTCAGCTCTGGCCAAATCGTCCAACAACCTAAAGAACTCGTGTTGAACGAAATCGAGAAAAAGGTTCTCCATGCGATCGATGCTTTGCCAACCGATATCGACCAGATCGTGCAACGCACCGGCTTGGCCGTCTCGCAGGTGCTAAGCACCTTGAGCGTCCTGGAGCTTAAATCGGCGATCCGACGGACCGGTGGCCGTAGCTATGCCCGAAAATGGAGTTAGGCCGCCTGACCGGTGGGAGAAACAGCCGAAAACCGAAAGACACCGCCGCTTGCGCGTCGGACGGAGCTATTGAGGACAATAGCTCTACAATGCTTTCTTGAGGATCTCGCTTACCACGCGCGCCGGGTCGACGCCTGTGAGGCGCGCATCGAGTCCTTGGAATTTGGCGGTGAATCGCTCGTGATCGATTCCCAATGCATGGAGAAGCGTCGCGTGGAAATCACGCACATGGACCGGATTCTCTACGATGTTGTATCCAAAAGGGCATGTTTCCCCGTAAACCATCCCCCCTTGGACCCCTCCTCCTGCCATCCACATCGTGAAACATCTCGGATGGTGATCTCGTCCATAATTGTCCGCCGTAAGCTTGCCCTGGGAGTAATTCGTTCGACCAAACTCCCCGCCCCAGACCACCAAGGTGTCGTCGAGCATCCCGCGATCCTTCAAGTCCGCCAGCAGCGCTCCGGTGGGTTGATCGGTCTCTGAGCACTGTGTTCGCATCCCGCCTGGCACACCGCCATGATGGTCCCATCCCTGATGGTACAACTGGATGAATTTCACCCCGCGTTCGGCCAGCCGACGCGCAAGCAAACAATTCGCTGCGAAAGTTCCCGGCGTTTTGGCTTGGTCTCCATAGCGGTCCAAGGTCGATTGGCTCTCGGTCGAAAGATCGGTGACCTCAGGTACGCTGGTTTGCATACGGTAAGCCATTTCGTACTGAGCGATCCGGGCGGTGAGTTCTGGGTCGGCGGTCCGCTGGGCCTGGAACTCATGCAATTGCTTGAGCCGGTCGAGCATCTGTCGGCGACTTGCCGAGTCGATCCCCGGTGGGTTCGTCAGGTACAAAACGGGCTCTTTGCCCGACCGGAACTGAACTCCTTGGTAGCGGGCCGGGAGAAACCCTGAGCCCCAAAGACGAGAGTACAACGGTTGATCTACCTTGCCTTTGGTGATCAACACCACGAAACTCGGAAGGTTTTCATTGTCGCTCCCGAGTCCGTAGTGCATCCAAGCTCCCATGCTCGGGCGACCTGAAATCTGGTTGCCTGTCTGCAAAAACGTGATGGCCGGGTCGTGATTGATCGCCTCGGTGGTCATCGAGCGTAGGATCGCCATGTCGTCGACATGCTTGGCCGTGTGGGGTAAGAGTTCGCTGACCCAAGCCCCGCTTTTACCATGCTGTTTGAACGCAAAGATCGAGCCCGCTAGAGGTAGGGTCGCTTGATTCCCAGACATCCCGGTGAGTCTTTGGCCTGCTCGGACCGAGTCGGGCAGCGGTTGGCCTTGTTGCTCGTTGAGCAGCGGTTTGTAGTCGAAGGTCTCGAGTTGCGAAGGCCCCCCGGCCATAAAAAGATAGATGACCCGCTTGGCCGTCGGTCGGTGGTGCGTGGGATTGAGGATACCCGAACTTGGTATTCCTTGGTCGGCAAACGCTCGATCGCGATGCAAGGCATCCGCCAAGGCGACTGTTCCTAGCCCCATCCCTGCGCGCAAGAGCCAATCGCGTCGGACTTCGACGGCCGATTGCGGATCGTGGTTCGGATTTCGAGACATGGCAGAAGGTGGGTTCTAGGTGGGGGGCTGGATTGGGCGTCAGGGCGTTTGATTCGAAAAGTATGGCTTGGATAGTATAGCTCTGAATCGAATTGGGCGTTACAGCGTCCCTCGGATCTCTTGCTCCCGCTCGATCGCTTGGAAGAGGGCTTTGAAGTTCCCTTTGCCAAAGCTTTTGGCCCCTTCGCGTTGGATGATCTCAAAGAACAGCGTCGGTCGGTCCTGAACCGGCTTGGTGAAGATTTGCAGCATGTAGCCTTCGTCGTCCCGATCGACCAGGATTCCAAGTTCAGCAAGTTCCTGGATGTCCTCTTTGATCGAACCGATTCGATCCTTGAGCGTATCGTAGTACGTTAGAGGAACACGCAGGAAGGAGACATCGTTGTCTCGTAGTGCTCGGACCGTTTTGATGATGTCGTTCGTCGCCAGGGCGATGTGTTGGACCCCCGCCCCGCCGTAGAAATCGATGTACTCTTCGATTTGGCTGCGTCGTTTACCGCTGGCAGGTTCGTTGATCGGGAATTTGATCCGACCCCTTCCACCCTCGACGACCTTGGACATCAACGCCGAATACTCCGTCGAGATATCCTTATCGTCGAAGGATACAAGTTGCTCAAAACCGAGCACACGGCGATAGAACTCGACCCACTGGTCCATGCGTCCTTCTTCGACGTTTCCGACGATATGGTCGATGGCAAGCAATCCGGTTGAGTGGTAGGTTGCCGGGTTGTATCTCGAGGGGTCGATCGGGTCGAAGCCTGGAGCGAAAGCGCCGTGGTAGCGATCCCGATTGACGAATGTGTGGGTGGTATCCCCGTAAGCTTGGATGGTGGCGTGTTCGTAGATGCCGTAGGTGTCCTCGATGCATTGGGGTTCGAGCACTCCGATCGCGCCTCGTTCGATGGCCACTGCATAGGCTCTTTGGACATCGTCGACTTGCAGCGCGATGTCCGAGACGCCGTCGCCATGTTGAATCAATCGCTTGGAGTCTGGGTGGCTTGCGCGTAATGGAGAGATCATCACAAAGTGAATTCCCCCTTGTTTGAGCACATAGCCTGCCTCGTTCTTGACCTTGGTTTCCAACCCGGCATAGGCCACGACATCAAAGCCGTAGGCGTTGCGATAGAAGTAGGCCGACTGCCGCGCATTGCCTACAAAGAATCGGACGTGATCGATCTTGCGGATGGGCATGTCATCTTTTCTGCTCATGAGAGAGGGTTCCTCAAAGTGGTTGGTCAAGGCTTCCAGTTTTGGAAGAAAACTAGGCATTCGGGGTTTGCAAGCGCCCCGGCATTTCCGATTCTGATTCCGCTGATTGCATTGCGAACGGCGATTTCTGAGATTTTACCATTCATGGTTTTGGGCAAATCCTCGACCGGGACGATCCAAGTAGGAACGTGCCTTGGAGAGCATTGGAGTCGGATCCGACGTTTGATTCGGTCGATGAACTCCGGGTTGGCCAGAGATCCCTGTCTTGAGGCATCGTTCAATTTGATAAACAAGGCGATTTTCTCGTCACCATCCTCTTTTTTGGCCGTCGCGACCGATTCGAGAATTTCGGGAAAGGCTTCGAGTTGCCTATAAATTTCCGCCGTCCCGATCCGAACGCCACCTGGGTTCAAGGTCGAGTCGGAACGGCCGTAAATGATCATTCCACCCGATTCGGTTTCCATGGCCCAATCCCCATGCCACCACATCTCCTCGTAACGATCCCAGTAGGTGCTTCGGTACCGGACGTTGCCCGGATCGTTCCAAAACCCAAGTGGCATGCTGGGAACGGCATTGGCACAGACCAATTCGCCCGGCACTCCGTGCAGCCTCGAGCCATGCTCATCGACAATCCGTACGTCCATCCCGAGTCCCTTCGACTGGATCTGACCAGAGACGACCGGTATCGTTGGATTGCCCAACGCGAAGCATGAGACAATGTCGGTGCCACCCGAGATCGAGGCCAAATGCATGTCCTTGGAGACCGATCGATACAGCCATTTGAATTGCTCAGGCAGAAGCGGCGAACCGGTCGAGAGCAACACCCGAATCGAATCGGTATCGCCGTTGGCGTTCGGGACGAACGGTTGTTTTTCCAAAGCTGCATAGTAACGTGCGCTGGCCCCGAAATGGGTGATGCGATGCTCCTGGGCCATCCGCCATAACACCCCATAGTCCGGGTAGACTGGGGAACCGTCGTAGAGAAAGATCGTCGCATCGGATGCAAGGGCACTTGCGAGCCAATTCCACATCATCCAACCGGTGGTTGTGAAATAGAAGAGGCGATCCTGCGGGTGGATGTCGCTATGCAATTGATGCTCTTTGACATGTTGGAGCAACGTTCCACCGGCTCCGTGCACGATGCACTTGGGCGCGCCGGTCGTTCCCGAGGAATACAGAATGTACAGAGGGTGATTGAAGGCGAACCGCTCAAATCGAATCGGTTCGCTCGACTCGGTCTTGAGAATATCCTGATACCAAATCGTAGCGATCCGCGAGGTTCTCCACGCTCGATCCGATGCGCTCAGGCTAGCGATTCCCTCGTCGTTTTCAACAATCAGGGTCGCTTGTAAACTCTCGAGTCGACGCTCGATCGACGCGATCCTAGCTCGCTGATCAAAACGCTTTCCCTGATACCTTGATACCGTTGCGTAGATCAGCAACTTCGGGTGGGTTTGAGCAAACCGATCGACAATCGCATCGTCGCCAAACTCTGGAGAACAACAGGTCCAGACGGCTCCGATCGCACTGCTGGCCAAGAAGCCCACCAGCGCTTCGATCGAGTTGGGCATCACCCCCGCGACGCAATCTCCGTGGTGTACCCCCAAGGAGCTCATGCACCTGGCCAACTGATAGACCCGCTTGGCCAGTTGGTCCCGAGAGAGAGTCTGTGTCTGCAACGTCTCGTCGAGTGCGACCAGCGCCGGGGTCGCGGCGGATTCCAGGCGAACGGCATCTAAGGGATCGAAAGCATCGGGCTTGAGCAAGTTCTCTGCAAAATTCAATGCGCCTTGGGGAAAAAAACGACGGTCCGAGGCACGGAGCGATCCGTTGGTCGGGCTCGGCCCGAGCTCCCCTCGCAATTGGCCGTACTCCCAGACCCTTTTCCAAAACAGTTCTGAATGCTCGAGCGTCCATCGATGAAGCCGATCGACCACCGCGCGATTGGCGAGCGCATCGCCGGTAAGCTCAGGGCCTCTCCAGAACCCGTCGTCGCTGAGGCTTCTAAGAAAGCGGTTCAAGTGCGATCGTTCGATCCGATCGGGCGTCGGTCTCCAAAGCTCAAGCTCTGGCTGTCCATCGGCCGGTTTGCCTGCCGCGTGTCGGCTTGAGTCGATTGGAAATTCGTTTACAGTCACCAACGGATTCCTAATTCAACGAGGGATTCGTGATCGCATGTCCAGCCTGTCGCTATAATAAGTTAAACTTTTGATCTGTTTTCGAGAAGGTGCATTGCTGTGAAAGTTTGGATTCTGGGTGCGAGTCGCACACCGATAGGCCGGTTTCTGGGTGATTTTTCCAATATTCCAGCGCCGATGCTGGCTGGTGTGAGCATTCGGCGAACGATCGAAAGGACTCGAATCGATCCGAGTAGGATCCAGGAACTTTGGATTGGAAATGTGCTATCTGCTGGTCTTGGCCAAGCGCCTGCCAAGCAGGCTGCTTGGCGGGGGGGGCTTGGCGACGACGTCTCTTGCACGCAGGTCAGTAAGGTATGTGGATCGGGGCTTGAGGCGGTGGTTCTGGCCGTTCGGGCACTTCAGAGCGGGCAAGCCAGCGCATGCATTGCTGCGGGAATGGAGAGCATGAGCCAAGCCCCGCATTTGCTTGTAAACAGTCGAATGGGAACCAAGTACGGTTCGGTCGCGATGCTCGATTCGATCGATCAGGACGGCTTGCGGTGCTTCCAAGGGAACGTGGCGATGGGGAGTTATGCGGACCAACTGGCAAGCCAGCAGAGCATCAGCCGATCGGATCAGGACGCTTGGGCATTGTTAAGTCACCAGCGGGCTGGTGCAGCGTCCGATCTAGGATTTTTCGAACATGAGATTGCACCGGTGTTGATCGACGCCAAGACGACGATTCGACGCGATGCGTGTCCTCGCCAGGACACATCGTTGGAAAAACTAGCGAAACTAAAACCTGCCTTCGGTCCCTTAGGTTCGGTTACGGCGGGGAATGCATCAGGGCTGGCAGACGGTGCTGCGAGTCTTTTGGTCGTCGATGAATCTGTTCGCCAAACGCTATCGAGTCAGTGCTGTTTTCGAGTCTTAGCTTGCGCTCATCATAGCCAGAGTCCAGCGGAACTTTTTACGGCACCGGTTGAGGCGATTCGCAAGGTCTGCCGGTATGCGGATCTTGCGCCGGAGGATATCGATTTATTCGAGATCAACGAGGCGTTCGCGACCCAAGTCATCGCTTGCGTCAATCAACTGGGCGTATCACCTGAGCGAGTCAATGTCCATGGGGGAGCCATCGCCTTGGGGCACCCGATTGGATGCAGCGGAACGCGTATTCTCGTGACGCTGATGCATGCGATGGAGCGGTACGGAAAACGCTTGGGGGTAGCCAGTTTATGCATCGGGGGGGGAGAAGCCGTTGCGATCGCGATCGAGCAAGAGCCCGTCGGCTAATCGATTTGCATACTGGGTGGGGTTCACTGTGAACCAATACATGAGCGGACGGACATTCCGCCGGTGAGGTTGTAGACTCGACTAAACCCGGAGGCTTTGAGCCGACAGGCACCCACATGCGCTCGCTTGCCGCTGTGGCATACCACGACGGTCGGTAGATCTTGCTGGAGTTCATGGAAGCGACTTGGCAGTTCATCGATAGGAATCGCGGTGGCACCTTTGAGCGGCAATTCGCTTTGCTCTTTGGGCGTCCTGACGTCGACGATCTGGAAGCCTGTAAGATCCGCGTCGGGTGGAAGCAACCTTGGTTGCTCATGGAGGTCGTTGATGGCTGTAAAGGCGATCATGTGGATCGGGTCTTTGGCTGAGCCATAGGGGGGCGCGTAGGCAAGATCGATTCTGGCAAGGTCATAGACCGTACCACCGAGGGTCATGGCCGTTGCCAGGACATCGATCCGCTTGTCGACTCCGTTTCCACCGATGGCTTGAGCCCCGAGGATTCGACCGCTGGGTTCCTCGTAGAGAACCTTCAACTGCATGTTGGTCGCCCCTGGAAAATACGATGCGTGATCGGTCGCTTGGACAATCGCCGTGCGGTAGGGGATGTTTTGTGCGTCGAGGTACTTTTCGTTCAATCCTGTCATTCCAACGGTGGAATGAAAGACTCGGACGATCGAGGTTCCGAGGACTCCTCCCATCGGTTGCGAGTGTCCGCAGGCAGCATGTTCACCGGCGATTCGTCCGGATCGATTGGCTGGGCCAGCCAGGGGATTGAGTGTTTTGGCATTCGTGATTTGGTGGGTGTATTCGACCAAATCCCCGGCTGCATAGATCGATGGATCGCTTGTTTGCATGAATTCATTGACCACCAATCCACCCGAGTCGCCGACGTGCAATCCGGCATCGACGGCCAATTGCGTACGAGGGCGAACCCCGACTCCGAGGATTACCAAATCGGTTGGCAACGTCGTTCCGTTACTGAGGACTGCCGCGTTGACGCGACCGTCTTGGCGTTTGAGCTCCAGGACGCTTTGACCTTCGATGGGGTGGATCTTTTCTCTCCGCAGGAGATCGCTCGCCATTTTCCCAAAGATTGGATCGAGTCGGTTAAGGACCGTTGGGGAGCGTTCTACCAAGTCGACTTGGATGCCGATCCGGTGGAGTTGTTCGACGACCTCGATCCCGACGAAACCTGCTCCGACGACCAGAGCTCGTCGAACCTTGGATTCTTGGATCTGCTGGAGAATCCCGTCCATATCGGGAAGGGTCCAAAGTTGGAAAACGTTGGGGGCCGGATCCTTGGCAAACGGGGGCAGCACAGGTTGCGCTCCCATAGCCAGGATGAGTTTATCGTAGGCGATCTGGGAGAAGGTCCGGGTCGGATCCGAGTGATCGCGGACGGTAAGCGACTTCGAATCGCGTTCGATCGCGACGACTTCTTGAAGGGTTCGGACTCGAATTCGGAATCGATTCCAAAACAGTTCGGGTGTCGCGACGAGAAGCTTGTTCCGATCGGCGATTTCGCCACCTAGATGGTAGGGCAAGCCGCAGTTGGCAAACGAGACGGCTGGGCCTTTTTCGAGGATCGTGATTTCCGCCTTGGGGTCGATTCTTCGGGCTCTGGTTGCGGCCGAGGCTCCGGCCGCGACGCCTCCGATGATCACGATGCTTTGGGGCTTTTCGGTCGACATGGAGTTCACTGGTCCTTCGATGATCTTTGAGCCAAAAAGCGGACTGACACTCTGCGGGCTTGCACTCTGCAGGCAGAGCAATAAAAAAGCGTGCCAAGAAAAGTCTCTTGGCACGCCAGGGACGATAGGGAACGGATGCGATGCATCCTGGTTCGCTTAGGGCTTGAACTTGTCCGGCTTGAGCGAGACGGTTCCAAGGTCATTGGCACCTGGTTTGAGTGTGAACTTTACGTTCCCTTTTTTCCAGCTATCGGCCTTACCGTTGACCGCCACTTCGTCAAATTTGTTCTGAGCTTCGTGCCATAGTTTGAAAGTCAGTTCGACTCCTGCTGGGAGTTTCTCGATTTTGATTTCCCCTTTGTCGTTGCTGATACCGACATAAGGGTGATCGGTCACGATGTGGTAAGCGGTCATCCATGGGTGGATGTTGCATTCGACTTTGGAAGGACCACTTTCGGCCTTTTTGATTTGAAGTGTTTTGCTACCACCGGTGGGGATGACCTGGTTCCACTCGTCGTTGTTGAAGAAAACGAACTTGGCATTGTGGCTGGTGGAGTCGGAGTTTTTGACTTCGATGGTCTGCCCGACACGAACTGGCAGGATGTGTGGAATGAATCGGCAATTGACATTGTCGAGAACCGGCTTGGTGCTCGGAGCATCCTTGAGCGTCGGATGGATCTGATCGCCAGAGAGCTTCGTTTGCTTGCCATCGATCATGAAGACCATGTTGGCGATTCCCTTGGTGCTGCCGTCGACGACCAAGCGTTCCGAAGGGATTTGCTGCTTGGCACAGAACGCATCGGCGTTGGCATTGACGGCCGCTCCGGCAGGAGAAGCCCCATCGAGAACGAACTTGATCGTCACATCGGCCCACTCTTGCGCGATTGCAAAAGGTGCGGATGCGAAACACGCCAGAAGGGCGACAGGGAGGGAATACTTCATAGGATGCACCTAAGGTTTTCTTGGGATAAAAGATTCGACCTGGAAATTCGTTGCAGGGAATCCCACGATTGCCACCGAGATCGGTCCGCCCGCCGAGGGTTGACACAGAGCCTTCTGAGGCCACGATTCGGAAGTCTGGAGGGACCGCACCTAGAATAAATCGTAACGTTGCAGGCTTTTTTTTCAATCGTTGCGACAATCCGTAGTGGGCCGTTGACTGAAAAACGACGGATTACTACACTTGGGATACCACGATGGAGGTAGTAGCTCAGCTGGTTAGAGCGTCGGATTGTGGCTCCGAAGGTCGGGGGTTCAAATCCCCTCTATCTCCCTTTCAAGAAATCCTATCTGAGACGATATCGAGCATTGCCGGGTGGAGTTTTCCGTTCGAAGCACAAATGCTGCTCGGTCGGTTCAGCGCGATGGTTTGACCTTTGCAGTCGCTGATCTGCCCACCCGCTTCTTGGATCAAGACCGCACCGGCGGCGATATCCCAAGGGCTCAGTTGGAACTCGAAGAACGCATCGAACCAACCGGCTGCGACGTAGGCTAAATCCAGTGCGGCCGCGCCACATCGCCGGATGCCGTGGATTTGGCATCGGAAGAGATCTCCGATGGTATCGAGGGTCGACTGCATCATCTGATCGCGGTCGTAGTAAAAACCGCAAGCGATCATCGCTTGTTCGAGCCCCTGGGCCTTGCTGACATGGATCTGTTGGCCGTTGAACCAAGCTCCCTCGCCGTGCCCTGCGACATACCAATCCCCGGTGGCAGGACAGGTCACAATCCCCAGGACTCCTTGGCCTTTTTGGTAGTATCCGATCGAAACGGCAAAATGGGGCATACCGTGGATGTAGTTGTTCGTTCCATCGAGAGGATCGATGATCCACGAATGGTCTGCATCGGCTCGATCGCTGTGGGACTCTTCGGACAGAATTGCGTGGCTTGGAAACGCATCTTGGATGATCTGAACGACGGCCGATTCGGAGGCCAAATCCGCTTCGCTGACGTAGTTTGCCACCCCCTTGCTGTGGACCTCGAGGGGCTTTCGAAAGTGGTGAAGCAGAGCGACTGAGCCAGCATGGGCCGCTTCGATCGCAACATGCGCGGCGGCCGCTTTGAGCCTTGTGCGGGACTTGAGTTTGTTCGATTGGAGCAGTTCCCTCATGGATGTTTCTCACGCATATTGGCGATACCTTAAATACCAAAGCAATCCTACCAGAGTTTTCGCATCGGCGATTTGACCGTCGCGGAGCATGTGGTCGATTTGCGACCAAGTCAAAAGCTCGTTATGCATCTGCTCGCCTAGCTCTTTTGCCGCAGGGCCTGGTTTCAAGCCCCGGGCCAAGAATAAGTGCATTTTCTCATCCAAGATGCCCGGCGACATCGCAAAGCTATGGAGCAAAACCAGCTCGTCGGCGAGGTAGCCAGTTTCCTCCTGCAATTCCATCGCAGCCAACTCGATCGGCAGGACCCCTTTGTCCATCGTACCGGCCGGAAGTTCTAAGTGCCATCGATCGATCGCTACGCGGTAGGTTTCGATCATACACACACGTCCGTCGTCGAGCACGGGCAAGATCACAACAGCTCCCGGGTGCCTGATGATCGTCCTTGGCAACTCCCGTCCGTCTTGCAATTTTTCCACGACCTGTTCGACGTCGAACCGAGGTGCACGGTAGACGATTTTTCGCTGGACCATAAACACTCTTTTCCTCTGAGCAAACGGCCCAATAGGGGATCCGTTCGGATTCAGCTCGCTTTGTCCCGATGGATTTGCTCGGACGGAATCCGCTCGCTCTGGGATGCCTCAGATCGAAACTGCATCAAAAAAGCGTCTTCGGTTGAATCTTCGTAGAAGCTTCTCAGGACTCCTGTGGCACGGAATCCTAATTGCTTGAGGAATAACTGCGCCGAAAGATTCGTCTCGCGCACTTCCAACTGGATCCGACTGCGACGTTGATAGGCCAGCTTGGAAAACAGTTTATCCATCAGAGCGCTTCCGACCGATTTGCGACGGAATTCTGGATGCACTGCGAACGATAGGACGTGAATGCTCGTCGGCTGGAGCTCATAGACCATGAATCCTACGACCTGCTCGGCGCATTCAGCAACCATTCCGATGCAGTCGCGTTGGCGCAAGCAGTTGATGAACTCCTCCTCGGTCCATGGATATTCGAAGCTAGCCGATTCGATATCGAGTACCGCTTGGAGATCTCGACGAATCAACCATCTGATATGTACCGTTTGCTTTGTATCTGTCGACTTGGACATCGATCCGATTCCTTTCGTATCCCTGGCGACTCCCCTTCTCGAAAACGCTCCGTTAACATAGCAAGCCATCGGACTCGCACCAAGACGGATTCGGAACCCGTCCGGAAAACGCTAGCTTTTTGTTTCGGGCCTAATGGGCTTCATCGTTTCGGGGCTTGTGCATGCAAAGCGCAGGATCCATCGGGGCACTCCCGACCAGCAATCTTGTACCGCCGCTGGGCGATCGACCGATACATCCAATTCCAGAATGGCATCAGGCCTGGAAGGTGCATCGCCGGAGCCAGTGGCCAGAGCGCAGGCAAGAATCGGGTGAGATACCGCAGAGCATAAGCCCCTCCGTAGCGGTCCCCCTTGGGAGACACGAGCCACATCTGCTCCATGAGTTGCTCATGGCTCAAGTCAGGGTAATCCTGGGCCACACAAGCTTCGTGCAACGAGACGAATCGAAGACGATGAAATAAGTCCAACCGACGAAGGTTGGAGATCTGGCCTATGCAAAAACGGCATTGACCATCGTAGAGAACTACGGCTTGCGACGATGCCTTTGGCTCGCTGTTAGTTGCCATCGAATTGCGACTCCTCAATGGTCCATGGACCCCACCGGTTCGAACCGAATTCCCTCTCCACATTCTAACCGACGGCCGGAGCAATCCTCCAAGAAAGAGGGAAAAACAACCGTTTGAATCCGGTTGGTTTTCCCTGTGGCCGACTCCAATTCCATCCTCAGTTCTTTGGCCGATATGTTCAGGCTGTGGCTTGTCAAAACCACGCCGATCGCATTCTCTGATAGAAGGTGCCAGCAGTCCTTCATAAGCGAAACAAGGTCGCGGTGGATTTCCCAAGCCTCCCCGTTGCGTCCATGTCCGTAGCTTGGTGGATCCAGTACGACGAGTTCATAGCGACTGTTGCGTTTGAGCTCTCGGGCCGCATACCTGCGGGCATCCTCGACGATCCAGCGGATCGGCTTGTCCTCAAGCCCCGAAAACTTGGCGTTGACCCTTGCCCAATCCACCGCGTGCTTCATTGCATCGAGGTGCGTGACCATCGCCCCATGCGAGGCCATCCACAAACTGCTCGAGCCGGTATAGGCAAACAAGTGCAAGACGCGAACCGGCCCCCGAGTCAATCCTTCCTGAATGATTCGAGAATACCAATCCCAAAGACTCCAGTGCTCGGGAAAGACGCCGAGTTGGCCTGTCCTCTGAGGGATAATCTGCAAGTTCAGCCCCCGAGTCTTGCACTCCCAGCCTTTCATCAATTCAGCAAGATTCCGGCCCGATTCCGAACGGACTTGCCAACTCCCATCGCTTGCGTTCATTCGCTCACCGCGATAAATCAGTTCTGCTGATTCCCAAGCTTCGGGAATCGCCTTGGGGGTCCAGGCTCCCCTAGCGGGACGATCTACGGTAATCGAGCCGAATCTTTCGAGCTTACGGCCATCGCCAAAGTCGATCAGTTCGTAGCCTTGTCGCTCAGAGTTCATCTGTTTGCCTACCGTTAACCCTTGAGGTATCCCTTGAGGAAATATCCGATTGGACCTATGATTCCCGGTCCAGCAAACGTCCAGTCGCGGGCTATCCCGCGACCTGGTGGACAATCTCCATAACCCAATTGATGAGTCTTGGTCCGATGCGACACGTGCTATCGGCTACCGTTCAAAATGTGCCAGGTGTTCTTGCGCACATTTCCGGAATGCTTGCTTCTAGAGGATACAACATTGATTCGCTTGCGGTAGGCGAAACCGAGATCCCAGGTCTCTCGCGAATGACGTTCGTCGTCCGTGGAGACGATCGGGTCTTGGCACAGGTCCGCAAGCAACTCGAAAAGATCATCACGGTCGTTTCGGTGCAGGACATCAGTTCGAACGACTATGTCGAACGGGACTTGATGCTCATCAAGGTCTCGGCACCCGACGGAGCCAAACGAAGTGAAATTCGAGAGCTTGCAGAAATCTTCCGCGCCAGGATCGTCGATGTGGGCCCCGAAGAGATCATGATCGAAATCTCCGGCCGGGAGAACAAAGTCCAAGCCTTCATCGAACGCATGAGGCCCTACGGCATCAACGAATTGGTACGCACGGGTCGAATTGCCATGGTCCGTGGCAGCAATCCCAATGTCTGCATCGACGGACCTACCGCTGATTTTGACAACGCATCCTCTCACTCCTAACTCTCCATTCCTTCCCTGGTTGACCAAGCATGACTGCAAAAATTTACTACGAACAAGACGCGGATTTATCGGTTCTCAAAGACAAAACCATTGCGATTTTGGGCTATGGATCCCAAGGCCATGCGCAAGCACAAAACCTGCGTGATAGCGGTTGCAAGGTCATCATCGGCCAACGCCCCGGGAGCAAGAACTACGATTTGGCAGTCAGCCACGGCTTCCAACCGCTTGAGATCGACGAAGCGAGTCGCAAGGCTGATATCATCAACGTTTTGCTTCCCGACGAAGTCCAAGGCGATTTGTATCGGACGCACATCAAGCCGAATCTTACTCCAGGCAATGTGCTCATGTGCTCCCACGGATTCAATTTGCACTTCGGCCAGATCGATCCCCCAAAGGGTGTCGACGCGCTGCTGGTGGCACCCAAAGGCCCCGGCCACTTGGTTCGCAGCGAATACACCAAGGGGGGCGGAGTTCCTTGCTTGATCGCTCTAGGGACCGGAGCTAGCGAAACGACCAAAAAAATCGGCTTGGCCTATGCCAAGGGGATCGGTGGGACCCGAGGGGGTGTGATCGAAACGACCATCGCCGAAGAAACCGAAACCGATCTTTTTGGCGAACAAGTCGTCTTGTGCGGCGGTGTGAGCGAATTGGTGAAAGCTGGTTTCGAAACATTGGTCGAAGCCGGTTATCAGCCCGAGATGGCCTATTTCGAATGCATGCACGAGTTGAAGCTCATCGTCGATCTACTCTATCAGGGAGGTCTGAACTACATGCGCTATAGCATCTCCAATACCGCCGAGTTCGGCGACTACACCCGCGGACCTCGGATCATCACTCCCGAGACGAAGAAGGAGATGAAAAAGATCCTTCGGGAAATCCAAACCGGCCAATTCGCCAAAGAGTGGATCCTGGAAAACAAAGCTGGTGCGCCGGCCTTCAAGGCCTCGCGTCGTCTGGAGCGCAAGCATCAGATCGAGCAAGTCGGCCAACGTCTTCGCGGGCTCATGAAGTGGATCGATGCGAAGGTCGTCGAATAGTCGATGACTGTTTGAACTGGGGCGATACCGCTCGGTGATCGAGGCAGTTCGCGGTAACTTGCGTACCAATAGGCCGGATTGCTACAGTGCTCGATTAAAGTACCCTCCCCGCACTCGGTCAATGCGAGTCGCTGGGTTTCGGAGCTAGCCTGATTCTCAGTGGACCTCGGATCGATTCGAGGTCCACTTCTTCGACGTCGATGAGTTCACCACGGAGCGTGACTTCGATCGCACCGTCGCGAGCCATATCGGTGACCACTTCGCGAACGTGGGTCATGAGTTGACGCCACTTGGAACCGAAGCCTCTTGCCGCATCCGAGGGGCAAATGCTCTCGCCGGGTTTCATGCCCATCAAGAGCCGGTAGATCTCATCGCGAATGTCGTTGTTGCTGGCCGACTCGTGTTCCATCCATCTTGTTTTCATCGTGCACGTCGCCTGGGGTTGTCCTTGGACTCGAAGGCTTGCGGACTTTAGGGAAGAATTTTGCTCAGCTTGAGCCAGTTGCTGAAGAGTTCCAAAGCCAGCGGTTCGATGGCTTGATCGATTCGGTCGTACTCCTCAGGCAGCCCGGTATCGGCTTTTTGCAGCAGATGGTTCAGCCCCGGTAGGACGACCAAATCCGCTTGTAGGTTCAAGTTGTGGGTGATGATGTCTTGGAGTTTGGTTCGATTGGCTTCGAAAAGAACTTGAGTGTCCTTCTCGCCCCAGATGGCCAAAACGGGGCAATCAAATAGCACCCAGTTTGCGGCAGGGTCGTAAGCCAGGAAGTGGCGCATCCAAGGGGATTGCAGACCTTTGAACTGGGTAGAAATCGCCTCGATGAGTTGTTTTTTGCGAGTCGTCTCACCGGTCCCCGCGACAGCCTGCGAGAGTTGTCCCAGCGATTCCCATCGCTCGACGATGGCCTTGCGCACGTCGCTCAATGCAGCTTCGTCATTGGCTGGGTACTTCAAAGCGATCTGCTGCAGTTCACGTTGTAGCGAGTTCGCAGCGGCGCGATCCTCCGGGCCTACTCCCTGGAGTTCGGCGATTCGATCGATTTGACTGCTTAAAATTTCGGAGCCTGGAAGGATCGGCGGAGCGATGAGGATCAAGAAGCCGACTTCTCGTTGCCATGCGGCGATCGTCGGACCGATGATTCCACCTTCGGAGTGTCCGAGAAGTCCGACGCGGGTGCGGTCGACGCCTTCGATCTTCCTTGCAAAATGCCAAACGGCCAGTGCGTCTTCAGCAAAGTCCAAGCTGGTGGCCTGGGCAAAGTCGCCGGTGCTCTCGGCAGCACCACGGTCATCATAGCGGAGGACCACCATACCCTGGGAGGCTAGGTGGTTTGCGATCTCTTTGAACGGTTTATGTCTGCCGATGGTTTCATCGCGATCTTGCTGCCCGCTTCCGGTGATCAGGACGACGGCCGGGTATTGCGCGTTGGGGTCGAAGCCTTTGGGGAAAGTGATGGTGCCAGCGAGTTCGAATCGGTTGTCGGCCCGTTTGCCGAGCTCGTTCAGGAGTGGTTTGCGGCTATCGAACCGTTCGACAACGAAAGGCTCTTCGAGAAGACCATCGGGAGCAGAGGTTCGCTGTGCCAGAGGTTTCTTATCCATCGCCAAGGGAGCTTTGGCATTTTCTGTTTCGTCCAATGATGGTTGGGACTCTGGAGTCTCACGGAGGTTATTGTTTTTTGCAAGGGCCAGCAGGTAGGTTGTCAGATGGTCTTGGCCAAGGACCTTTTGGATCGCCTGCTCGGATGTCGGCACATCGCCGACCGAATCGACCGGCTTCACATCGATCCGCTGCATGTCGAGTTGGATTGGAAGGAATCCCTGCTGGAATTTGCCCGTAAGCATCTTCCCGTCGTCCGAGAGTTCTGCGGTGTACTTCGCATTGCCTGGAATCGCAGGGATCGAAAATTCGTAGAGTCCCTTTTCGTTGATCGAGATGCTCATGGGAAAGCCATTGGCTTTCTCGAGGATGGAGTCAAAGAGCAGCCGAGGTTTGTCTCGGGAGGCAAAGGGAGCCGAGTCATAGAAGCGGAATCGAAGGGGGACTTTTCTAGACCCGGCCTCGAGGGAACCTGACCAAACCGAGTCGGCTCCGAGTCGCTGGCTGTCTTCGGCTTGGAGCGAAGATGCTTTTACGAATTGAATAGGAAGCTTGGAGCCGGATTGCTCGAGGATGCCTGAGAGTCCATCCCCTTGGAACGAGCCTTCGAAGGCGTAGGCTGCCGAGCCGATCCCTTCCGGGGCGACTTGAAAGCGCAATTGCCTTTGGTCATCGATCGAGGCGTTGGAGATCGGGACAGAGGTTTCGGATTGGTCTGGACTGGTGACTGTTCCTGTCGGGGAGCCTTTTGCGCTCGAGGAGAGAGACACGATCAATCGGAGGTTTTGGGATTTCGTTTCGAGCCAACCGACCCAACGTTCTGAAGCTTCCGAAGCGGTCGCTTGCAAGGCCGAATCGAGTGCAACTTGAGCCAGTGCCTGGCTCGAGAGGATTCCCAGGAGCGAACATAGCATCCAGGCCACGAGGGCTGGGGATTTTTTGGGAAGCTTCAAGCGAGCGACAATCTTCAAATGAGCAAAGGAGAGCTGGATCAAAGGCTGGATCATAGACGGCACAGACGATAGAGTTGGATTGGATTTAGGCGATGGTTGGTTTAACGCGAGTTGCTGAACTGGACATATTCATCCAGATCGATTTTGCCGTTTTTATCCTTGTCGACATCGCCGAAAGAGCTTCGGGTCGATTTGAACTCGTCGGGGGTCAGAAATCCGTTTTTGTCTTTGTCAGCCCTGTCGATGCTTCGTTTCGCGAAGACTCTCATGCGTTCGTCGATCGGGGCGCTCATCGGCGCGGCAGAGTTGGTGCTCGGTGTACCGGAAGCACCAGCACCTGGGGCAGAGGCACTGCCCGATGAATTCGAGGCAGGGGCACCGGGGCTCGCGGATCCATCGGAGCTTGCGATGCTGCTGGAGCTTCCGGAGCCTTTGAGGTAACCTTTTTTGACGGCGGCCAAGCATTCCTGGACGGTGATAAATCCGTCCTGATTGATATCGAACTTGTAGAAGTCTTCGAGGGTCGATGCGTCCCATTTGCGGGCGAACTCGCCCATAGAAACTTGGTTGTCCAGGTTGGTGTCATCGCGGACGAACCACTCGGGCATGCCGGAGGGTCGGGGGGCATTTCCCGAGCTATCGGAGGTTCGGAAACTGGCTCGTTTTTCGAAAGGGTGGGCAACTTTTTGGTCCCCTTCAGTACGTCCGGCTTGGGCTCCAGCGGCTTGGGGGTCGCCTCGTCCATCACCGCGGCTGCGAGCCTCCCAGCCGTTGCGAGACTGTTCCGGTGCGGCTTGGTTGGCGTTCAGGAGACGGCGTCGAGCGTAGCGCACGGCGACTTCTTCTCGGGTGAGTTTCCCGTCCTTGTTCGAATCCCATTGGGACATCTGTTCGTTCCATCGGGTTTCGCGGTATTCGGATTCGTCGATCCCCCCGTCGTTGTTTCGGTCGTAGCGACGCATGCGTTCGTCGGCGTCGCGAAGGTCTTGGTCTTCGACTTTCGTCGGTGGGGTTTTGCCCGATGCGCCGAAGCCTGGGACTGGGACGCGGTCGATTTTCACGCCAAAGCCTGGAACCAGTGAGCTGCTCGAGGCACCCGCGACGCTTTCATCGGAGGTTTCACCACCCCAGGAACCGCCCCCCCAAGATCCCCCGCCGAAGGATCCACCGCTTCGCATCTGTTGGAACGATTCGGTGATGACCGAAATTGGGATGGGTTTGGAAAGGTCGATCTTTGGGTTGTTTCTGGCCATCCGATCGAGCATGAACCTCGCTGGGCCTTGGGCCTCCTCGGGATCGATCGAGCCGTTGCCGTTGGTGTCCATGCGGGATATGAAGCTAGACGGATCGAACCCCCCGCCACCGAATCCACCACTGAAACCACCGCCGCTGAAACCACCGCCGCTGAAACCACCGCCGCTGAAACCTCCACGGCCGCGATCCCCGCCGCGATCCCCGCCGCGATCGGATCCTCCACCCATGATCATCATCGGCGGTCCACCGCCACCGAAGGACATTCCTGGGGGTTGGGCCAGGGCGATACGATCCAGCGATAGGCCTCCCAAGAGGGCAAGAGCCACAGGAGCGACAAGGGCTTTATAAGTAAATCTCATTGCGCGGGTACTAGTGGAGATGGAAGGGATTCGGATGAATGGGGGGTTGGTCAATTGGACAGATCGGCCGGTTGCTCTGAAAGTATAGACCAGAAGGAACTGAAATACCCCAAACCCAGAATTGTCTTTAAGGTTTTTCATGTTTGGTACGGAAATTCGATTTTCCCGGATTAATTCGACAAGAGGGGATACTTCTTGGTTTTCCGGGATTGGATGCCACTGCGTGAAGTGCAGGAGTCGAATCGGTGAATCTCTGACCTCTGAGCCGGATTGGGATTTCTGAGCCGTGGGCTTCGGGTTACAATTCGAGTGTTAGTTAAAAGGTTTTGGTCGAAATTCACCGATGGGAGAATTCCGCCCGGCAGCCTCTCCTCTAGGGAAATTCACTCTGGGGAACTTTGTTCTAGGAGTACAGCAGTGCAAGTCAATATATCTACCCGTCATGGCCATCTTCAGGGCGAAGATCAGCAGATCATCGCCGCGAAGGTTGAGAAGCTCAGGCGTTTTTTCGATCGCATCAACGCCATTGAGGTGACGGTCGATTTGGAGAAGCTCGACCGTCCGAGTGTTGAGATCAACGTTTCGGCTGAGCATGCCCCAGATTTTGTGGCCGCCACGGAGTCTTCCTCGGTCGTTGCGGCTTTGGATTTGACTCTGGACAAAGTCGAGCAACAAATTCGCAAGCACAAGGAGCGTGTGACGGACCACAAGGGTGGTCCCAACGCGCACCACACCTAAGAGCCTTGCTTGCTTGAGTTCTTAGTTTTCGTCCGGCAGCCTCTTCAATGCCGGGCTAATGATGGTCCAGTGGAATGAAGACCCGAGCACGAAGTCAATGGGCTGAGGAAAGTTTTCGACAAAGGCATCAGCAATCTATGAAGTTTTCTGTATTTGTAGCTCCGAAAGCGGTCAAGTCGGACCTAGCTGCGACGACCAAGGAAGAGGTGATTGCAGAGCTAGTGCAATCGTTGGTCGAGGCCCAGGAGATTCTGGCCAAGGACAAAGACGACATCATCAAAGCGATCATGCGTCGCGAGGAGCTCGGGAGCACGGGAATCGGTCGAGGAGTGGCCGTTCCGCACACGAAGCATCCGAGTGTCAAGAAGCTCGTCGGGACCGTAGGTGTCAGTGCCCAGGGGCTCGATTTCGAGTCGCTTGACGGGCAAAAAGCCAGTTTGTTTTTTCTGTTGGTCTCTCCCCCGGATCGACCTGGAGATCACCTCAGAGCTCTTGAGAACATTTCGAGGCAGCTTCGAGACGAGCAGTTCTGCCGCGTTTTGAGCCAGTCGAAAACCGTCGAGGGGATCTTGGAGTTGCTCGAAGAAGCCGACAGTAGCCAAGCTAGCAACTAGGGATTCCCCAGAGAGATTTGATGATTACCCGAGTCGTTACGGTCCAAAATCCAGAAGGTCTGCATATGCGTCCGGCGGACAAGCTGGTTCGTGCGGCGACAAATTTTCAGTGCCAGATTGAACTGGAGCGAGCTGGCCAGATTGCTGACTGTCGCTCGATGATCGGCTTGTTGACATTAGGAGCACCGCAGGGTACTGAGTTGACCTTGCGAGCCCAAGGCCCCGACGCACCGATGGCCATCGAGGCCATTGCGCGTTTGTTTGATTCACAATTTGACGACCCGTAAAGCGCGCATGCTGGAATTACAAGGCATTGCAGTATCACCTGGCGTAGCCATCGGCAAAGCGATTGTTTTCGACCGAGAGGGCTACAGCATCGCCCGATGTTTGGTTTCCAAGTCCGAGGCGCAGCGGGAATGGCAACGGCTTGGAGAAGCGGTTTCCAAGGCGCATCAGGTCTTGGGTGCTCGGGGCAAGGAGACGACCGATAGCTGGGGGGCCAATCTCGGCGGGATCTTCTCGGCCCAGCAGCAGCTTTTGCTCGATCCACATGTTCGCTCCGAAATGGAGCACTTGATCCGCGACAATCTCTACGCGGCCGAGTATGCCGTGAGTGAAGTTTTTGCGAAATATGCCGCAGCGTTTCGCAAAGCGAGTTCATCATTTTTGGCAGAAAGAGCCGCCGATGTTCGAGATGTCGAACGCACGTTGCTCGAGGCCCTGACGGGCAAACCCACGCAGACATTTGCCGAAATCCCTCCGGGATCGATCGTCGTGAGCCATGACCTGACCCCTGGCGAGACTGCTTCGTTCGACACCGAAAAAGTGTTGGCCTTATGCACCGAGGCCGGAGGGCCCGGTGGTCACACCGCGATCGTCGCGCGTGGGATGGAGATTCCGGCGGTTGTCGGGGTCGGGAATTTCCTTCATAATATTCGTTCTGGCGATGAGTTGATCATCGATGGGCATCTCGGCCGAATCTTTGTGTCTCCAGATGCTCCGACCCGCGATAGGTATCTCAAGCGTCGGATCGCACGCGAATCGATCGTCTCGGAACTCTCGGAACTCAAAGACTTGCCCGCGGTGACCTCCGACGGGGTGCATGTTGAGTTGATGGCCAATGTTGAATTTCCAAACGAAACCCAAGCGTGTTTGGCTCGCGGAGCCGATGGGGTTGGTTTATATCGCACAGAATTTCTCTACCTTGGGCATGACAAGGAGCCCACGGAGGAGGATCATTTTTTGGCATACCAGCAAGTTTTGCGGGATATGCAAGGCCGCCCGGTCGTCATCCGCACCCTGGACCTAGGTGCCGATAAGATGGGGATGACACGGCCGGTGGAACCCGAGAACAATCCGTTCTTGGGACTCAGGTCCATTCGATTGAGTTTGCGTAATCCAGCGCTGTTTCGAGTTCAGGTGCGAGCCATCCTCAGGGCGGCAAGTGCAGGGAATTGTCGGGTCATGTTTCCGATGGTCACCACGTTGGATGAATTCCGCAGCGCGAAGTTCCTTTTGCGCAGCGTCGCAGATGATTTGACTTGCGAAGGAATACGAATCCCTTCGACACTCCGAGTTGGCATGATGGTCGAGGTGCCAGCCGCTGTTTTGATGTTGGACCGATTCATCGAAGAAATCGACTTCGTGAGTATCGGGACCAACGACTTGACGCAATACACGCTTGCTGTCGACCGAAGCAATGACTCGGTCGCCGACCTTTACCAAGCGTGCGATCCGGCCGTGCTACGATTGATCAAGCGAACTCAAGAGATCACATCGGAGCATGGCAAATCGACGAGCGTTTGCGGGGAAATGAGTAACAATCCCGCTCACGCCCTACTTTTAGTTGGTATGGGAATCCGTTCTCTGAGCTTGGCTCCGTCGACGATCCCGGTGATCAAAAAGGCCATTCGATCCGTGACCCTCGGGCAATGTGAAGCCATGGCTTGGCGTGCTTTAAGACTCGGTACTGCACGCGAGGTCGAAGCCTTCTTGATGAACCAACTCGCAGGGCTCGTGCCCGAAATCGTGCTCCAAGCATGAACAATCCCAAGGAAACAACTTAAATGCTACAAGGAAATGATTCTCGATGAAGAAGGAAATGCTGATCAATGTCTCGCAAGCCGAGGAGTGCCGAATCGCGCTTTTGGAAGACGGGATACTTGAAGAACTCTACACCGAACGAACCAGCCAGAACAACTGGGTTGGGAACATCTACAAAGGCAAAATCGTCAATATCGAACCGAGTATCCAGGCCGCCTTCGTCGATTTCGGAGTCGGACGCAACGGATTCCTCCACATCAGCGATATCGAACCCGAGTACTTTCGACAAGCCGGTTACGATCCTGCGGATATTTTGAGCGGCAAGAATTTCGGGATCGATGACGAAGAAGCAGGGGGAGACCAAGATCCCCCCCAACGCTCCCGGGGGCCAAATCCCCGTGGCGGGAAACTTCGAAGCGGCAGACCCCGGTTCAAACCACCCATCCAAGAGATCTTCAAACGCGGTGACGAAGTCGTCGTCCAGGTCATCAAAGAGGGAATCGGCACCAAAGGCCCAACCCTCTCGACCTACGTCAGTATCCCCGGTCGCTACCTTGTCCTCATGCCCTCGCTCGGACGAGTCGGAATCAGCCGCAAGATCGAAGACGAAGTCGAGCGAAAAAAACTCAAGTCCACGATGCATGAAATCAACATCCCCAAAGGGGTCGGGTTCATCGTCAGGACCGCCGCACAAGAACGCAACCGCAAAGAACTCTACCGCGATGTGGCTTATCTGCTGCGGCTTTGGAAAGTGCTCGCCAAACGGATCAAGAATCAACCGGGACCTTGCGATGTCTACGAAGAGTCCGACATTATGATTCGTACCATTCGCGATACATTCACCGAAGATATCGATTCGATCCTGATCGATTCTCCGGATGCCTTCCAAAGAGCCAAAGAGTTCATGGAACTGGTCATGCCCAAGTACGCCGACCGAATCGAGTTGTACGATAGCCGAGAGCCCCTCTTCCACCGCTTCAAACTCGAGCAAGAGATCGCCCGGATCCACCAACGGGTCGTTCCGCTCAAGGGGGGCGGCTCGATTGTCATCGACCCGACCGAAGCCCTCGTTGCGATCGATGTCAACAGCGGCAACTTCCGCGGCGGTGATGAAAACGCGGAGGAAAACGCTTTTCACTTGAACCTAGCGGCCAGCAAGGAGATCGCAAGACAACTGCGATTGCGGGATTTGGGAGGCGTGATCGTCAACGACTTTATCGATATGCGCAAAGAATCGCATCGTCGCAAAGTTGAAAAATCCTTAAGCGACGCGATGAAACGCGATCGTGCCCGAACCAAAATCCTCCGAACCAGTCCTTTCGGTCTGATCGAGATGACGCGACAACGGATCCGACCAAGCTTCAAACGGAGCGTCTACGAGGATTGCCCTTGCTGCCGAGGACGCGCGCTGGTCAAAACCGCCGAAAGCATGGCCATCGAAGTCACCCGGATCTTGATGTTGGCAAGCCAACATCAAGGGGTCGCACGCATCAACGTCCGAGTCAATGAGAACGTCGCTGCGTACCTGAACAACCGCAAACGTCGCGAACTGATCCAACTGGAGGAATCCTCCGGCGTGGCCATCTTGATCCTGGGAAGCGATTCTCAGTTTCCAGAGTTTTTGGAGATCGACTGCCGAGATAAAGACAATGGAATCGTCACCGTACCATTCGTTCTCTCGCAGTGATCGATCCGATAGATCCACCGAGTCAGTTCCACCGAGTCCATTGTTGCCTAAGTACTATTCGTTAGCTCAATACCAAAGGGAGATGCGCCTTGAACATCGAACTATTGATCTTCGTATTCATCTACCTACTGGGTACGCTGGGCATCGGTGCTTGGGCAGGCACCAAGGTCAAGAACACCGCCGACTTTGCCGTCGCCGGCCATAGCTTACCTCTGTACATGGTTATCACGACCAGCTTCGCCACTTGGTTCGGTGCCGAGACGGTCATGGGCATTCCTGCGAAGTTCGTCGAAGGGGGACTCCAGTCGGTCGTCGAGGACCCCTTCGGGGCCTCGATGTGTCTGGTGCTCGTGGGGCTATTTTTCGCGATACGTTTGTATCGAATGAAACTTCTGACGATCGGCGATTTCTTTAGGAAACGCTACGGTGTACCGGTTGAAATTCTCTGTTCGGTGATGATCATCTTGAGCTATCTCGGATGGGTGGCCGCCCAAGTCACCGCGTTAGGGCTTGTGTTTACCATCCTCTCCGGGGGAGCGATCGACCATCCGACAGGAATGATCATCGGCACGGTTCTGGTCCTGATCTACGTCATGATGGGCGGGATGCTCGCAGTGGCTTGGACCGACTTTATCCAAATGATCGTTTTGGTCTTGGGGCTATCCTACATCGCTTGGTATTCGGCCGAGTTGGTCGGTGGGGCTTCGACGGTTTTCGATTATGCAAGCAAACGCGACTGGTTCAAAATCATGCCCCCACCGACTTTCAAGGACTGGGCTTTTTTCCTCGCTGCTGCCATCACCATGATGCTCGGCTCGATCCCCCAGCAGGATGTCTTCCAACGGGTCATGTCGGCCAAGGATGAGCGGTCGGCAAAATACGGGGCGGTTATCGGAGGACTGTGCTACCTGGTTTTTGCGTTTGTTCCGATGTTCATTGTCGTCGCAGCACTGATCAAGATGCCTGAGCATTCCAAGGAGCTGCTCGCAAACGATCCGCAAAAAGTCCTTCCGACGATGATCCTCGATCACATGCCATTCTTCGCACAAATCCTCTTTTTCGGAGCCTTGGTTTCGGCGATCAAGTCTTGTTCCTCGGCCACCCTATTGGCCCCTTCGACGAGTTTCGTCGAAAACATCCTCAGGCACATCAAGCCGAACATGCGTGACAAAGAACTGTTGCTTGCCATGCGAATCACGATCCTGATCTTCACCTGCTTGGTGCTGACCTACGCGATTTTTACCTTGGGCACCCCGATCTATGATCTGGTTTCCAATGCTTATCAAATCACCCTTGCCGGCGCCTTTGTTCCATTGGCCGCAGGGCTGTATTGGAAACGTGCAACGACCCAGGGAGCAGTTTTTTCGATCTTCGCCGGGGTGAGCACTTGGGCGTTGGTGACTTTTTCAGACAGCCTACCAATCCCTGGAATCGCCGGTCTGCATGAAACCTATCCGCCCCAATTGGTAGCGCTGAGTTTCGCGATCCTCGGGATGATCTTCGGCTCCTACGCCCCACAATGGATCGCCAACCGATGCCATATCCTTATGGATCACATCGGACTGCGTCCGGTCGAGCCATTGCACCATAAGGATCTTGAGCATTCCCACTGATGCGATTCGACTCGACTTCATCAAGACCCCTTTAATCCTCCATAGATAATCCTTCAGAGATAAGCAACCAAAGGCACCTACCATGGCAAAGAAGAAGAAAACAGCTACCAAGAAAACCGTCGTCTCGAACAAAGGACGAATCGTTATGAGGACCGGCGAGGCCCTCGTCGAATCGACTGAAGCTTGGTCGGCTGCGGAACCCGAAGTGGTCATCGGTGAACTCGACGGCCCGGTCGGTTATTCGATTGCCAATATGATTGGCAACCAGACCAAGGGCCACTCAAAAATCTACGCGATCCTCAACTGCGATGTGCAGGTTCGACCCGTCACGGTGATGGTCAGCAAAGTCACGGTCAACAACGAAAAGTATACCAATATCCTCATGGGAACCGTTCAAGCCGCCATCGCCAACGGCGTGCTCGATGCGGTTCGCCAAGGACACATCCCCAAAGCGAAAGCCAACGACCTCGGGATCATCGTCTCGGTCTGGCTCGATCCGTCGATCGTCACGGCCAAATACGATCCTGAAGTGCTCTTCCAAACCAACCGAGAAGCGACCACCAAGGCGATCGCCAAAGCGATGAACTGCGAGCCTTCGATCGACTGGCTTTTGAAGAACCAAGCCGACGTCAAGCATTTCTTCCACCAATTGGCGATCGAAGGCAAACTCTAGCTCGTTGCGTTGAACTCACTTCGAGCCGCTTCGGTCCTTGTGCATCGCAGCAAGCGATGCCTCGCCGACGGCCTCGTAGCCGATGGCCAACTTGGCGTGGATCTTGGACCTTGCCTCAATGGGGGTTTGTGCCAAGGCCAACTCAAGCTCTTGGATCGCAGCCCGCCAATCCTTAAGCTCCAGATAGATCGTCCCTAGGGTATCATGAAAGGTACCCATTCGAGGGTCGCTTGCTACGGCCCGCATGGCCAGCGCTTTGGCTTTCTCTAGGTCACGCGGCTCTTGGTTGCCGAGCAACCAAGCTAGATTGTTTAACGACAGACCATGGTCTGGGAAAGCATCGACAGCCTCCTGGAGTTTCTCCCTGGCTTCGGTGCTCTTCCCCTGGTCGATGAGAATCATGCTTTGTGCAAACAGCAGCGACGGGCTCGGTCCGTAGCGACTTAAACTCTCGTCGAGCATCTCGAGGATCGATCCCTTTTCTTGCTCGTTGGCTGCGTTGCGGTAAAGATCGATGGCCCCCTGGTAGACCACCGAGCGGTCTTCGGATTTCGCAACGATTTCTTTAAGGAAGGATAATTTTTCTGGGATACCAGGGGCTTTTTGAAACGCCTGCTCGAGGGCAATGGTCTCCAACTGCGATTTGGCACCAAGCAATTCGTCGCTCTTAGGATCGAGATCCAAGCCGGCTTGCAAAGTCACCGAAGCCTGTTGGTAATCCCCAGATCTTGCTTGGGCCATGACCAATTGCAGTCGGTCGGGAATCGATAAGGGGTTGTTTCCCAAACGCAAACGGTAGGCGTTCGATGCCATCAGCAACGAGCGTTTCGCAAGATCCGGTTTGCCGTCGAGGACATACAAATCGGCAACGGAAAACCAGTGGGAGGGGTTGATGTTGGCCACCGATTCGAGGGATTGCACCGAGCGATCGATTTGGCCAGTGAGTCGAAAGTAGTTTGCCCAGGCAAGCCAATGGGCCTCAGTCGATGGATCCCCGGCTTGTTTCAAGTGCCACGAGAGGATGGGCAAATACCGATCGCTGGCACCTTGGCTCAACAGGTTTGAGTAACCGATGGCGCGCTGAAGGTGCGCGGCTGGATAGCCGGGGGTATCGTCTGGGGCGAGCGTCTCGAGGATGCTGTTTGCCTGGAGCAGATCTTTTTGCGTTGCGAGAAAATTGCAGTAGTCCATCGCCGAGCTAGGCGCATCGCGCAAGCCCTCTTGAAAGACCCGCTGACTCAACCGCTCGGCCCGTTTCGCATCGGGCTGTGCGATGGCCTCGGTCAGTTTCTCGGAGTACTTGGTCGCGAGCTTCCTCTGATTGGTCGCACCCCAACCGGCAAGAAAAATCGCGGCCAGGGCGCAGCAAAGAGCTGGAAGCCCCGAAAGGAGCAACCCTCGACGTTTGCGTTGCTTTTCGATGGACTCGGGTCTACGCGAGGAAGGATTTCCCCGGGAGAAAAGCCCTAGCAACTCTGCGATCGCTCGGAACGGTGCAGCCGCAAGGCGTTGAAGGTAGCGAAGGTATTTTTGAAAACCTCTGGGTTCCATATCTGATTTTCTCCCGTTGGCTCTAATTCGAAAGGCCAGTGGCCCGTTCGAGACTTCTCCGGAGCGACTCGGGGCCAATCGAGTCGATCGATCGGGCCCACTGGAGCTTGCACTGCTCCAACCGGGCAGATGCGGACTCGGGATTGGCAAGGATATCCAAAAGTGCATCGGCGAGCCCATCGATCAGGGAATCGGCACCGACGAAACGAGGGGTCAGATCGAGGGTCGAATTGCCCGCTTCGAGCCTCTGGAGAGTTTGGTAGTCCCGGTAATCCTCTCGGACCCGATTGGTATCGTTTTCGATTTCGAGAACTTCGATGCGTGGCGACTTGGCTTGCAGTGCCGCACGATTGTCCTCTCGATGCAGCCAATGCATGAATTCGATCGACATCGAGGACTGCCTAGTCTTCCTGCCGAGCGAGGCCAATAGCCCCTGGCCTCCGTTGTAGAGGAAAGGGAGCAATTGCAAGGGTTTGGAATCCGAGGCAAGACCGGCTCGCTGAAATCCATCGGTACGGGGCCAACCGATCCCAAAGACCGCTTTCCCCTCAGCGACCCTCTCCCAAGCCTCGACGGGGGAAGCCAAGATGGTTGTCGGCTCGATCAAGGCAAGTCGATGCAGAAACCTTGCGCTGCGAGCAAACTCAGGGAGCCCCAAACGTGCCGTGACTTTATAAGGGTCGATCAGTCCACGGTAGCGAGACTCGCTGGTGGTCATCACCCAAAGGAACCGCTCGACCAAGGCCCGCCGATCGATCGATGGGATGTCCTTGAGTTTCTCGGCGAGCAAAGCCTCCCGGACTCCGAGGCTATCCTGGAGAGTCGATTCGGACTTCTGGAGAAAGGCCTCAAAGCTTTCCCTAGCGAGCTCGGGATTGTTTTGGTTGCTCGCAATCGCCTGATGCAATCGCTTCAGCGGCTCGATGTCTAGCCCTCTGACGGCTGCAACCCAACAAGGGGCTCCCAGGGGCAAGCCCATGGACTTGCCGTTGTAGTGGGCAATCGACCGCCAGCGGCTCGACCAGCTCTCGATGCCTTGGGGCGACTCCTCGGAGTCTAAATTCATAGAACTAGGGGATTTCTTCCCGGTTTTTCGCTGACCGCCGTTTTGCTTTTCGCCGCCGAGTCGTTCCAAGAGCAGGGAGGGGAGAGGTGCGATCCAATCCTTTTCGACAAGAGAGCCTAGAAAATTCGCCGGATAGAGGATCACGTCCAACGAGGGTGTATCTTGGGTGCCGACCTTGAGCCGATCCAATCGGATCCGTTCGATCGGTTGGTCGGAGTATTCCTGCCATCGGCTCTCGAGCACCCCGGAGAGTTCGTCGCAATCGATGATTCCAATTTTCAGAGGTGGCAGGTCCCCTCGACCTACTTTGCCAGCCGCATCGTTCTTGGTGCGATCCGGGGCCTTACCAGGGCATCCGGTTAGGGAGATCATCAAAGAGCACCCGAGCGAGAAAGAACCTCGAAGCCATGCCCTGCGCTCGATCGGCGAGACCAAGGCATCGGGGGGACTGATTTTCTGGGATTTCATCTGGCATGTCTCCAAGGATTCGGCAAATCGGCTAGTATAGAAATCTTGGACAATCCGTTGGATTTTTTCTAGACCAACCCATTCTAGCAACGCATTCATTATGGCTTATTATCTTGGGATCGATATCGGCACATCCGGCACGAAAAGCCTGCTAATTGACCAGTCTGGCAAGGTATTGGCCGAGGCGACAGCCAGTTATCCGCTTTTGACCCCAAAACCGCTTTGGACAGAACAAAACCCTGAGGAATGGTGGACTGCAACCAAGCAAACGATCCAAGGGGTGCTTAAAAAAGCCAAGGTCAAAGGGGCCGATGTACGGGCCATCGGACTCTCGGGGCAAATGCACGGATCGGTTTTTTTGAATTCCAAAGGAAACGTCATTCGACCGGCCTTGCTCTGGAACGACCAGCGGACGCTGGCCGAATGCGAAGAAATCACCAAGCGGGCCGGAGGGCGAGACAAGCTCATTTCGATGGTCGCCAATCCCGCCATGACGGGTTTTACCGCACCGAAACTCTTGTGGCTAAGGAACCATGAGCCCAAGCACTACGATGCACTGCGGTACTTGCTTTTGCCCAAGGACGAGATTCGCCGACGCTTAACCGGTGAATTGGCCACCGATGCGAGCGATGCGAGCGGCATGCTCCTACTTGACGTCGTCAAGCGCCAATGGTCCCAAGAACTCTTAACCAAGCTCGACATCGACCCATCGATCCTTGCTCGCGTCTATGAGTCGGAGCAGGTCACCGGGACTCTTAAGGCCGATGTGGCCAAAGAGCTCGGGCTCAGTACGGCCTGCAAGGTCGTCGCCGGAGCCGGTGATTGCGCCGCGGGTGCCGTTGGCAATGGGATCGTCAAGCAAGGGATCCTTACAGCCAGCTTGGGGACATCGGGCGTTGTCTTTTGTCATAGCGACACACCGCAGTATGATCGACTCGGGAGACTCCATACCTTCTGCCATGCGGTCCATGGCAAGTGGCATATGATGGGCGTGACGCTATCGGCCGCAGGTTCGCTCCAGTGGTTTGTTCAGAACATTTGCAAGGATCTCGCGGCCAAAAAAGGAATCGATCCCTATGAGATTCTCACTGAAGAAGCCTCGGCGCTAAGCCCTGGATCCGAAGGCCTGTTCTTCCTCCCCTACTTGGCCGGGGAACGCACCCCCCATGCCGATCCACTTGCAAGGGCCTGTTTCATCGGGATGACCAACAAGCACACCCGTGGACATTTAGCCCGCTCGGTCATGGAGGGGGTCGCCTACTCGCTTCGCGAAAGTCTCGATATCATCGGCCAACTTGAGATCCCAGTCCAAGAGATTCGACTCAGTGGTGGTGGGGCCAAAAGCGATCTTTGGAAGCAGATCTTGGCCGACAGCTTCGGTCAAAAGGTTTGTTCGATCAATGCGGAACAAGGCCCTGGGTACGGCGTGGCACTCCTGGCGGCCGTCGGCGATGGTGCTTATAAAAATATCGAGGAAGCTTGCAAGGCGACGATCCGTGTCGTCGAGAAGCGTGCCCCAAAGAAAGCCTCACAAAAGGCGTACGACGCTGCTTTTCCTGTCTATCGCAAGCTGTACGAGTCGCTCAAGGATCAGTTCGGCGAAATCAGCCGACTCGATGCCTAATCCAAGATGCTTGATGCAACAGGTGGACTCATCGCGTGCTTTTTCATTTAGGCAGTTCCAAGAAAAAGACCTTGATCGGCTCGACCTTGGTCGCGGCCGTCGCACTGATCGCCGCGATGATCGCGCTTCCATGGGACCTTGAGATCTCCCAATGGGTCCGGCACAAGCACATTCCGGGTGACTTAAGACGGTTTATCCATCTGATGGAGATCTTTGCGCATACTCTCGGGTGCGTGATGATCCTGAGCACCTTGCTATGGATCGACCAACGGAACCGAAGCAAACTCTGGGAAGCCTCCCTGTTTGTGCTGACTTGCGGAGTCCTTGCAAATCTAGCCAAGTACTTGATCCCTCGAAGGCGTCCTGCCACGTACGATTCGGAAATCTGGAGCTGGCTCAATCCTGACCGCGATCCGCAAAGCACCTTTCCCTCAAGCTGGGAGGCTTGGGGCACCCCTCTGAGCGAGTCGTGGTTCAATGAGTCGGTTCGGAGTTTTCCATCCGGGCACACCGCCACTGCCGTGGCGATGGCTATCGGGTTGACCTATGTCTATCCGCGGGGAAAGATTCTGTTTTTGTTTATGGCAAGCATCGCGGCCTTGCAGCGATTGGTCTCAGGTTCGCATTACCTTTCCGACATCCTCGTGAGCATCCCTCTGACGCTCATGGTCGCATTGGCTTGGGCTTGGCTACCCCGTCGCGAACCCCGAGGAGAACCCCCAGGCGACATCACGTAAGGATTTCTCGAACGACCTTACCGTACACATCGGTCAATCGAAAATCCCGTCCACCAAACCGATGCACGAGCCGCTCGTGGTCGATCCCCATAAGGTGCAAGATGGTCGCATGGAGATCATGCATGTGGACTTTGTTTTGGATCGCCAGTTGCCCGAACTCATCGGTTTGCCCGTAAGCTTGCCCGGCACCGACCCCACCCCCGGCAAGCCATACGGTAAACCCACCAGGATTATGGTCACGGCCTGTCCCATTCTTTTCGGCATAGGGTTGTCGACCGAATTCACTGCCGAACCAAACCAGGGTATCCTCCAAGAGTCCGCGGCGGTGCAAGTCCGAGAGCAAGCCGGCGACGGGCTGATCGACGGCTGTAGCATGGTCTAAGTGCTTGGGTAGATTCGAGTGTTGATCCCAAGCGGGGTTGGCCGAATCGTCGCCGTAGTTGACCTGAATGAATCGCACTCCCGCTTCGCAAAGTCGCCGGGCCAAGAGGCAACGTTTTCCGTAAGTCTCCGTCTCCTTGCGATCGATGCCGTAGAGTTTCTTGGTCTCCGCGGTCTCCTTGGACAAATCGAAGACATCCGGGGATGCCGATTGCATGCGTGCTGCGAGCTCATAGCTTGCGATCAGCGATTCGAGTTCGTCAGCCGCTGGTAGGACCAAATCGTTTCGGTCCGAGCCCTGGGCCAGTGGATTGAGTTGCAGTCGCTCGAGCTGCATTTGCTGCAATTGCTTCTGCATTTGCCATCGTAGGTCCGATGGAGCGTTGACCGATGGAATTCCAGCGATATTGTCGATGGTCAAGTCCGATTGGCTTGCGCGTCCGAGCGGGGTCCCTTGAAACCTCGCTGGCAAAAAAGCTGAGCCATGGTTCCGGAATCCCCCGTTTCCGATCGACGGAGCGATCGAAATGAACCCAGGCAGATTTTCGTTTTCGCTACCGAGAGCATAGAGGGTCCAGGCTCCGATCGAAGGGCGGACGGTATTGAGGGATCCGCAGTGAAGAAAAAGGGTCGATGGTCCGTGAGCAACCCCCTCGGTATGCATCGAGTGGATGAACTGCATGCGGTCGACATGCTGTGCGATGTTGGGGAAAAGATCGGAGACCGAGCGTCCGCATTGGCCATATTGCTTGAAGGCCCAAGGGGACTTCATGACTCTTTGGTTGCTGCCGAGTTTGCGGGTGTTGGCGAACTCCCGAGCATCGTCAAAGGCGATCATTTGGCCATCGTGTTTTTCCAAAATCGGCTTGGGATCAAACGAGTCGACTTGGCTAACCCCGCCTTGCATGAACAGAAAGATCACTCGCTTGACTTTGGCTCTATGATGCAATCCGCTCAAGCCTTCGATGCGGTTGCCTGGCTTGGAAATCTCTTGGGCTCGGGCTCCGCTTGGGCCTAACAACCCGTAGGCAGCCAGAGCGCCGAAACCGCAGGCAGAGGATTCGAGGAGTTGACGTCGAGTGAACATCGTCATGGGGTTCCTAGGTCAGGGAGCGTAACGAAAGTCGATCGAGGCGAGCAATTGATGCGCGAGTTCCTCAAGGCCACCATTCTCGACGACCGAGCGAGCCCAGGGCTGTTCGGTCGCCTCAGGATTCCGCCCGAGCGCTTTTCTGAAGATCGATTCGATGGCCGTGTCAAGTTTTCCCTCATCGAGTTGAGCGAGATCTTGTGGGGCGCTCGCAGGTAGATTCAGCGAGGAGACCAGCGCCGAGGCGCGTTGCCGAACCCATGGATGATTCATCATCGCCAGGGCTTGGGTTGCCACCGTGCTGCGATTTCGCTCGGAGATCGAGAAACTCGGATTGGCTCCATCGAATTCGCGGATCAGGGGTGGGAGGGCATTTCGAAACCAAGGCAGATAGACCGAACGCAAGTCGGCTTGATGCTCGTAGCGATAATCCTCTTTGGTCCCTGGACGAATGGTCGAGCCCACCGAACCCCCGAATTGCAATTCCCCACTGGCTTGGAGCATGGAATCTCGGAGCGCCTCGCTATCCAATCGCCTCATGAGTCCCCTTGCGAAAACCTGATTCTCAGGGTCTTTTTCAAGCGAATCGGGACTAGCCGCAATGCTTCGGCGGTAGGCCTTGGAGGTAGCGATTGTCCGGACTAACCATTTGGTCGACCAATCTTGGGCGATGAATTCCGAAGCGAGCCAGTCCAAGAGTTGCGGGTCCGAGGGGGGCGAACCGGTCGTACCAAAGTTATCCACTGTCGGGACGACCCCCCGGCCCATCATGTGGTACCAAATCCGGTTGACATAGACTCGGGCCGTCAACGGATTTTCCGGAGCGATCGTCCATTGGGCGAGTTCCAATCGGCCGTTGTCAGTGGCTTGGACTCGGATTCGACGATTCAATTCAGGCTCATGGGAATTGATGCACGAGAGAAAACCTCGCTCAACAACAGGTCCTAAGCGATGGACCGAGCCTCGCACATGGATCGGGATATCCGAGGGAGACTCGGAAGGCCTGAGGGTCTGTGCCATGGGGCGAAAGTCCAATTCCTTCTGGATTTCAGTTTGGAGTTTCTCAAGAATGGCGATCTGTTTGTTCATCGATTCCTGCTGCTCGTCAACGTTTTTGGCAGAGGATTTGGACTCGGCTTGCGGTTCCTTCTTCGATGAATACTCCAGCTCGGGCATAAACTGAACCGAGTCGGCGATGACATGGCCGTCGGCCTGTTCGTTGCTGACGATCACAAAGGCCGCTCCGTCTTTTTCGAAACGGTATCTTCCGAGGTTGAACCACAAGCCATCTTCGGCCGGTGGTGTTCTCTGATTCACCACAACGAGGGTTTCCCCGTCGGCATTAAAGACGCGGACCTGGGTCTTGGAACTTCGATTTTCGCCATGCGCGTAGGACATGCGAACGGTGTAGAGGCCCGAGGCCAGCGAACCGGGGTCGAAGGTAACGCTTTTGCTACCCCGGTCTTTGTTCTCGTCGTGAAGGTAACCCTCGTCGATGTAGACCTTGACCGAGTTGGATTCCTTCCAGGAACCGATCTTCTTGGCCTGTCGGTCGTCGACGACGACACCGGAGACTTCTTGGGAGCTTACGACCGTCGCGCTCTGGTTGCCCTGTTTCTTTCGATCTTTGAGCAGACTGAGCTCTTTCTTGACCTCCTGGAGCCTTTTTGCCAACGCGTCGAATTTCTGTTGCTCTTGGTCGGTCATGGGCAACGGTTGACGGATCCATTTCGAGACATTCTCGTGATCCATCGAGACCGAGGATTTGAGAATGCCAGCTAGGGCATAGTAATCGGCCGTAGGTATAGGATCGAACTTATGATCGTGGCAACGCGCACAGCCGAGTGTCTGCGCTAAGAAGGTTCTCCCGAAGACTTCGATTTGCTCGTCGACAGCATCCATCTCGAGTTGCTTCTTGTCTTGCTCCTCGTAGTTGTGATCGCCGATGGCCCAGAAGGTGGTCGCAACGAGCCGCCTCTGGAGTTCTTCGATGGTCCTGCCTTGAGGGCTTTGACGATTCATCAAATCCCCAGCGATTTGCTCGGCGATTACCCCGTCGAATGGGCGGTCCTGGTTGTAGGCCTCGATGAGATAATTCCGATATCGCCAAACATCAGGGAATACAAATCCTCGCAAGGTCAACGACTCGGCATAGCGAACGACGTCCATCCAATGACGAGCGAAACGCTCCCCGTAGCGAGCAGAGGCTAGGTACTCGTCGACCAAACGCGATCGGACCGAATCCCACTGCGAGTCCTCGGTGGTTTGAAACAGCTTCAACGCCGAATCGATCGACTCGTAGCTCGGATTCATTCCATGCAGATCGATCGCTAGGCGGCGAATCCAAGTTCGCTCATCGACGAGCCGACTCGGTTCGACTTGAAGAGATTCGCTACCCCTAGCTAGAAATGCATCGATGGGATTCGATTGCCCGTTGGCCGGAATTTCGAATCGAACCAGTGGTCGATAAGCCCAATGCTCTCGAGCTTGCTCGACCCCAAGGGCCGAGTGTTTGGTAGCAATCGCTCCGGGTTTGCCGTCTTGCGGGGTGCCCTCAGGTTCTTTTTGGAAATCTAAGGATACCTTGGCTCCCAAAGCGATCCAGTCCTCAAGG